>Ga0180433_10005096_pt1 | contig 18012 bp, 19 predicted proteins | sample SS_ome_8_FD_132980 | JGI IMG/M metagenome (GOLD analysis project Ga0180433, IMG submission 132980) | Hypersaline lake sediment archaeal communities from the Salton Sea, California, USA - SS_1_D_1 metaG | ecosystem: Environmental > Aquatic > Non-marine Saline and Alkaline > Hypersaline >... | reverse complement strand
AGGTAACGTAGAGGATTTTATTTGTTTCTTTAGAAACTTCATGGCCAATAGCCTGCAGGAGATGAGTTTTTCCTAAACCAACCCCGCCATAAACAAAAAGAGGATTATAGGCTTTGCCTGGATTAGCTGCTACTGCTTGGCAGGCAGCATGGGCTAACTCATTACCCTTGCCAACAATAAAGTTTTCAAAAACATAGCGTGAATTTAAACCGAAGCGGTTAGTTAAGCCTTGTTTATCATCCGAAGAATCAGTTTTTTTAATTTTAATTTTTTCTAATATTTCATTAACCGGGTTAGATTTTTTTGTCCCCACCTTATAAAAAATTTCTTTAATTTTTTTATTAGTAATACTTTCTAAAGCATTGCAGATTTCTTTATGATATTTTTTTTCTAGCCAGGCTTTAGTAAATGTATTGGGGACGCAAATAACTACTTTTTCATCATCAAAATCTGAAATAAAAGTATTCTTAAACCAGGTAGTAAAATTAGCCTTAGATAAATTTAATTCTATTTCGCCTAGAACGGCTTGCCAAACTTGGTTATTATTCATAGAGGTAAATTTATTTAAGTATTAAAAGTATAATTTATGTGAAGAGTGTTAAATAAAATAATTATAGATAATTATAGCAGTTTAGTTTTTAAAACAAAACCCCTGAAAATGTTTATAATATGTTAATAAAAAGTGGAGAAAAACTAACTAAAAATTTGTAAAATAGTAGCTATTTTTTAACAAAGTGGGGAATCAAGAAGTACTTTTAGAATAATATAATATTATCCCCTGCCAGAAAATAAGTCAAATTTTTTTAATTGACCTTCTGTTATTTACATGTTATGTTAAGATTGTATTTAATAAAAAAGATAATAGTCAGCCTATCATCCTACAGATGATTAGCCGTAGGCTGGCGGTTACAGACTGTCCAAAAAACATAATTATCCGTGTAAATCTATCGGATCCCTGTCTGCCGACAGGCAGGCTGTTTACTATTAACTATTTATTAAGAAATATGCCAAAAAGAACATTTCAGCCTAATACTAGGCGAGCTAAAAAGAAACATGGCTTTAGAAAAAGAATGCAGACAAAGGACGGGCGTGACGTCTTAAAAAAACGCCGGGCAAAAGGTAGAGCCAAATTGTCTAAGTAATATTTATGTTAAAAAAAATACAGCGTTTAACTAAAGATAAGGAGTTTGATCAGATTTTTAAAGACGGTGCCTCAAGTTATAATAAGTTAATGGGGATTAAGGTTTTGGAAAATGAATTAGAGTATAGCCGTTTAGGTATTATAATAAGCAATAAAGTTAGTAAGTCTGCTGTAAAAAGAAATAAACTAAAAAGACAGCTTAGAGAAATTTTTAAGCCAAGGATGGAGCAGTTAAAGAAAAAGTATGATATAGTAGTAATAGTACTGCCACCGGCCATAGATAAAATTTATCAGGAACTGGAAAAAGCCACCGAGCAAGCATTTAAAAAATTGAAATTATGCTAAAATATTACCCCCGTTATTTTTTAATATCATTACTTAAGATATACCAAAAAACCCTTTCTTTTGATCATGGGTTTTTAAAAATATTCTGGCCATATGGATACTGCCGGTTTAAACCTACCTGTTCTGATTATGCAATTGATGCCGTTAAGAAGCATGGAATAATCAAGGGCGGAGTAAAATCAATATGGCGGGTATTAAGATGTAATCCCTGGAATAAAGGGGGATGGGATCCGGTTAAATAATTTTAGATTTAAGATTGATAATTTAAGATTTAATTATTGAAGATATAACGAAATTAATTCGTGGCTATTCGTTTTAAATTCGTGTATATTCGTGTTTTACATGTTTCAAACATTTTTTTACGAGCCTATATTAAATTTAACGATTTGGTTATATAATGTAGTGCCGGGTCAGGATTTGGGTATAGCGATTATTTTATTAACCGTAATTATTAAGGTAATTTTGTATCCTCTTTCCAAGCAATCTATTAAGTCGCAGAAAGCCTTGCAAGAATTACAGCCAAAAATTGATGAACTGAAAAAGAAATATGCAAATAAAAAAGAAGAATTAGGACGAGCCACTTTAGCACTTTATAAGGAAAACAAGGTAAATCCGTTTTCTTCCTGCTTACCACTCTTAATTCAGTTTCCTTTTTTAATTGCTGTTTTTCAGGTTTTTAGAAAAGGCTTTGCTGAAGAAACGCTTGATTTGGTTTATTCTTTTATCTCTCGGCCAGAGGCGATTAACACGATTTCTTTAGGCTTTATAGAACTAGCTAAGCCTAACGTGTATTTAGCAGTTTTAGCAGGTGCTGCCCAGTTTTGGCAGGCTAAGATGATGATGACCAAAAAGCCAGCCATGCAGTCACCCGGATCTAAGGACGAAAGCATGATGGCCATAATGAATAAGCAGATGCTTTATTTTATGCCAGCCTTAACAGTGTTTATTGGCTTAACCTTGCCCGGCGGATTAGCCCTTTATTGGTTTATTACTACTATATTAACTGCGCTTCAGCAGTTATATATGTTTAAAAAGCAAGCAAAGGATGATGATGGTGATAATAAGAAAGATAGTGGCAAGAAAGTAGTTGAGGGAGAGGTTGTTAACTAGACGACAGTAAACAGTAAACCCCGGCCGCGACTTGCACAGCGGGGCAGGCAGGCGACAGAGTAATTCTGTTTACTGTTTACTGTTTACTGTTTACTATAAAATGATTGGCATTTTTGACTCTGGCTTAGGCGGTCTGACAATTCTTAAAGGAATCACAAGCAAACTCCCTGAATATGATTATTTGTATTTAGGTGATAGTGCGCGCGCGCCTTATGGCAACAAATCACAGGAGTTGATTTATACTTACACGGTAGAAGCCGTGGATTTTTTATTTAAAAAAGGCTGCGAATTAGTGATAATTGCCTGTAATACTGCTTCGGCTAAAGCTTTGCGTAAACTGCAGCAAGAGTGGTTACCTAAAAAATATCCTGAAAAACGAGTACTGGGTGTGGTTATACCAGTAGTTGAAAAAGCAGCTGAATATGTGGCCGAGCATCTAAAAAAGAACAAGATTGGTATTATTGGCACCCGGGTGACAGTTGAATCAGGCGTGTATGAGCAGGAATTAAAAAAAACAGGTGTAAAAGCGGCTATCTATGCCCAAGCCTGTCCCCTATTAGTTCCTTTAGTGGAAGAAGGCTGGATAAAGCGTAAGGAAACCAAGATGATCTTAAGGTATTATTTAAGGAAATTAAAGAAAGAACGCATAAACGTTCTGATATTAGGTTGTACCCATTATCCTGTTTTATATAAGCAGATTAAGGAAATTATGGGTCCGCAGTGCGAAGTTTTAAATTCGCCAGAGTATGTAGCTGAAAAACTAGCAGACTATTTAAATAGGCACCCAGAGATGGCCAAAAAATTAAGCAAGTCTGGTAAGTGCGTTTTTTATACTACTGATGATGTAGCTAGGTTTAAAGAGCTGGGTTCTAAGTTTTTAGGTGAAAGAATTGATAAAGTAAAAAGAATAGAGTTATAAAAACATTTTATAGTAACCAGGGTGCCACCTTGATGTCATTGCGAGGAGCCTCCTCACCTTTTTAAAGGTGAGGGGTGACGTCGCAATCCCGTGGAAAATTGGAAGAGGTGTTTAACTGCAAGGATTGGTCTCGGGATTGCTACGCCCTTCGGGCTCGCAATGACATAAGCAAAAAGCGGCCTGGCACCGGGCAACCGGGGCCAGGCCGCTTTTTTATGTACGATATGTTTAATAATTTTCACAGATAACCTGATAAAAAGCTTGCGGATGATCGCAGGATGGACATTCTCGGGGCGCTTCTGTTCCCGAATGAATATAACCACATTCACGGCAAACCCAGGTTGTTTCAGCATCCTTCTTAAAGGTGGTGCCGGCCTCAAATTGAGCAAGAAGTTTTTCATATCTATCTTTATGATGCTTTTCAGCTTTAGCGATCGCCTCTAAGCGGGCTGCAATATCAGTTAAGCCTTCTTCAGTAGCTATATTAGCAAATTCAGGATACATTTTTGTATACTCATAAGTTTCACCAGCAATGGCGGCCTGCAAATTTTCCTTAGTGGTTCCATAAACTGTAGGCGCGCTAGCTTCTACTTTAATCTCATCAGCGCCTTCTTTAAGTTCCTGAATATGCTCAAAAAGCCTTTTGGCATGTGTTTTTTCCTGTTCAGCAGTTTCTAAAAAAATGCCAGCAATCTGCTCATACCCTTCCTTTTTAGCAACTTTGGCATAGAACGTATATCGGTTCCTAGCTTGGCTTTCACCAATAAAAGCTTTGGTTAAATTGGTTAATGTTTTAGACATAGAATTGATTTTTAATTAATAAATAACAATTAATATTTTATAATAATTAAATTAAAATTGTATTAAATAGACGACAGAGGCTCAACACGATCGTCTGTTTACTAAGCTATAATTTATTTAGCTCGCGATCCGGATATCCCGTGTTCGTATACTAAAAGCATACCATATTTGGTATGCTTTTATCAGTTGCGGGCTATGAATGTACCGTGTTGAGATGCGGTCTCGTCGCCTAACATATAGCCGTCTGATAAAAGTCTGCCTGAGATGACTTTTCACTTCAATCAGGCAAAAATTGGCGGATAAATTAGTTGGGGGACACGCCCCGAATAACAAACGAACCTGCCCTATTTTATCTTTGGCGGCCATTTTGGGAAACCGCAATTTTTCTCTTTTCTTTCTTCTTTTTCTCTCTTTTTCTTCTTTCTTTTCTCTTTTCTAAATTGTACCTAATATTAATTAAAAAATCAATAACATATTAAGCATATGAACAATATAACTAATTTTGTTGGTGTGGATATGGCTAAAAACGATTTTTATGCCTGTCTAAACGAGATAGATGATCCTAGAAATTCAATAATGACACCAAGGGCATAAAGTCGTTTTTAAGCCATTTATACAAGCAAAAGTTTAAAAAAGATAATACCCTAATCGGCGTTGAATCAACTGCCAGTTATCACCTGAAGCTATGCATTGATGCGTCTAATATAGATTACATAGTCAAAGTAATTAATCCGCTGGTGGTTAAAAAGCAAAACCAGACTGATCTCAGGAGAGTTAAAAATGACAAGAAAGATTCCCGCTTGATACGCTTTTGCCTGACACGCGGAGCAGGATATGAATTCAATAATGACCCAGAAGCGATTATTTTAAAAAGCCTGGTCAGGCAAAGGGATTCTTTAGTCTCAGCCAGGCTAAAAGTAGACCGCCAGCAAAATGATATCCGCCACAAAGAAAAATGTCTGAAGCAGAGCATTAATCCTGTCTATCAGGAGTTAGCTCATGTTTTAAGGGGGAAAATAGCCGAAATTGAAAAAGATTTAAAGCTTTACCGTCCCAGCGAGCAGAGATTGCTGCAGTCTATCCCTGGAGTAGGCCCGATTACTGCGGCCTCATTCATCTCTGAAGTAGGCGACATTAATAGGTTTAAAAAGCCTAAACAATTAGCCGCTTATGCTGGTTTGGATCCCAGAGTATTTGAGAGTGGAGCAAGTATTAAAGGCAAGGGCTATATCACTAAAAGAGGCAGTAAAATACTAAGAACCCGCCTCTATAATGCTGCTTCTGTAGCGGTTCTTCATGATAACATGTTTAAAGATTTTTTCCAGAAGAAGAGAAGTGAAGGCAAGCCTTATAAAGTAGCTTTGGTGGCCACCATGCGAAAAATGATTCATGTCATCCACGCAGTCTGGACCAGGGGAACACCGTTTAAGTAGTAGAATTAAACCAATAAAGCCGGCTCCAATGTGAGCCGGCTTTTATTTTATCCACAGGAAGAGGGGTTGACGAAGATATAATTAGTTGTACGATGTAAAATTAAATTCTAATCGCAAATTTTAATATCCTTAATATTTAATTCTTTCTCGGGGACATCTTGATAATAATAGTTGTATTCTATACAGTATTTTTGTTTCAAATTAGAGAATGGCCGATATTTAATTTTGATAGAATAATTATTATGTAATTTTATATACTCTTCACTTCCTCGAAATAGCTCAACTGACTTAATTTCTTCGGGATGGAGTATTATTTGATTATCTACTTCAGCACTTTCTAATAAGGTTTGAATGTTTATTTCAGTTATTAACCCTGGTGTTTTACCCATATTTTTAATATAAAAATCAAAAATTATTTGTTTATTGTCAGCATCAGGTTTGGTTTTAATAGATTCTATAGCTAGATACGGTCTATTAGATATTCTATTTTCTTCTTCCATAATATCAGCCATTCGTTCGGTGGAAAATGCATAAAAACCAGTAACAATAATTAGTACTATTAAAGTGCAGTTTGGAAATTTCTCTATTCCTTTTGCGATTTTTTTAATTCTACTTAGCATTTAAGAATTTAATTTTATTTCGTACAACTCGTTTTTAACGAAATATATAAATTATAATAAAAAGAAAATTAAACATTAAACGAATCCCCTATCCTTACCAACGATAATATTTAGTTTATTTTTTAAAACACTAATTTGGGCTGGAGTTTGTATTTTTAAGGAGTTATCTAGGGTAATTGGTTCTTTGTTATTGATAATAGTTAGTTTATCTAAAGAAAAATAGCTGGTGCTAGGTGGCGGCTTAGATTTTATCAGGCTTTTTTTGGGTTTAGTGTTGATGTATAGATCAAGCTTGCCATCGCCGGGAAAAGGCTGGTTGTTTTTTAAAAAGTCTTTTTGGGTAGGTGGGATAGCATAGGCCGGGGGTAGGTTAAAAATATTAATCAGGCCTGGATCTATTATTTCTACTGAATAGTTTTGGTCAATTTCTAAGGTAGTGTTTTTAGAAGTAATTGAAGCTTGGGATAAAAAATAGTTCTGGTTAGCCTGGCCTATATCTAATTTTTCTACCCGGCGCGCTGATAACACATCGCAGGCATCTTCAGCATCAGTAATGCCTAAAATCGGGGCGATCAGGTTGTTTTTATCCCCGATAGGAATTATGCCTAAGGGCAGGTTAGCGCCTAAACCAGTATTAATTTCGGTTCGCAAGATAGCATTAACTACGCGGTTAATGGTTATATCATTACCAACCGCAATAATGGTTTTAGCGCCTCTTTTGATTTCATTACTGACTGCATCCTGGATATTTCTCATTACGTCTAATCTAATAATTTTTCCATTAAGGCCTAAATCAGTAATGCGGGTTTCAATTTGCGCCACAACTGAGTCGTATTTTTTTGTATTTACGAAATCGTCGTAAATATAAACATGCATATTGTGTATGGTTGAGAACACGCCATGGCGTGTTTCTACTTTTTAATTGCGCAGGTGTAGTATAGGATAGATATTATTTGGCAGGTTCTTTGGTTTTTTCTGGAATAGCTTGACCGGCTAGCATAGTGCATTTTCCGTTTAGGGTGGCTCCTCGTTCTACAGATAATGATGAGCATTCTATATCCCCTATTATTTTGGCTGAACTGACAATTTCTAAATAGCCCCTGGCTTTAATAGTGCCTTTAATTTCGCCGCCAACTCTGGCTTCTTTAGCCTCAACGTTAGCTGTAATTTTAGCCTGGTCGCCAATAAAGACATTACTTTTAGTTTTTAAGCTTCCCTCAATAGTACCCTCAACAATAATATTGCCTTGTCCATTAAAGTTGCCCTTAACTTTGATAGACGGGCCAATTATTGTTTCTACCTCCTTAAACCCCTCTTTTGCGTCTTGTTTTTTAAACATATTTTTTAGTAAACAGCCTGCCTGCCGGCAGGCAGGTAAACAGTAAACAGATTTTTAATTCTTGTTCTTCTGCTATAGTTTACTTTATTTATAAATTAAAAGCATAGTATAATTTTAGGCTAATGGTGATTGTTTGTCAAAAGTTAAAATTTAGTATAATATGTTAATAGTTAATTGTATTTTAGCCGCATTATAGGTGGTATTTTTATTTTAGGGGCGCGTCACCTTATTAGCCCCCATAGTTTAATGGATATTTGCCCTCCAGTGCAAATACCCTTGTAGTTTCCCGCATGTGTTGCTCGCCTTATTTTTGATAAGTAGAAGTAGGCTTTGCTATCGGCGGGGTAAGCAATGGATAAGAATAAAACAAAAATATGCCCCCATAGTTTAATGGATAAAACAAGAGCCTCCTAAGCCCTAGATCCATGTTCGACTCATGGTGGGGGCACGAAATATGTTTTTTGCTAATATTAATGATGTAATGTATTATTTGGCTAATATTAGGTAAATATATATGTTCCTTGTGGAACATTATAAAATTATAATCCTTTAGTTTCCTTCTACGTTTTGCAGACGTAAAACTTCGGAGGACAAGCAGTTTGTTCTCGTAAATAAGAATATATGGGATTGTAGTTTAGCTTGCCCCGGTCGCACTCTTGGTGTTTATCGGGGTGAAGTTATAACATCTCGGATGTGTCACGGGGCAGGTCGAGATATTGATAAATATATGGGCCTGTAGTTTAGTTGGTTAGAATATCTGGCTGGCAGCCAGAAGATCGGGGGTTCGAATCCCCCCAGGTCCACCTCGACTCATGATTATATTGACTAACGTCAATATAATCATTCGCTCGGTGCAGGCACCTCTACTTTAATAACATTTAAGTCGAGGTGCCTTGAGCGGAGCCGAAAGGTACAATAATGTTTTCTATATAGAACAGGAAAATGTAATATTAGTTCTATATGGAACATATTTATAGTTAAAAGGTTTATAAGTTAAAATAATACATCTAAAATGTTCTATATAGAATTTTAAGCATAAACAATTAATATGGAAATTGCAAAAAATAATTTTAAGAAAGAAGTAGAAGAACCAAAAGGATTAGTTTTAGTTGATTTTTATGCTCCTTGGTGTGGTCTATGTAAATTATTAGGACCGATTATGGAAGAATTAGCTAAAGAATATAAAGACAAGAGAATCAAAATAGTTAAATTTAATGTAGAAGAAAGTGTAGATATTGCTGAAAAATACAATATAATGGGATTTCCTACATTAGTTTTATTTAAAGATGGTAAAGAAATAGTTAGAAAAGTTGGACTTTTGTCAAAAGATGCAATAGTAGAAATAATTGAAAATATTAATAAATAAGGACTTTAGTCTACTGTAATGTGGACTAAAATAATAATTTATACTTAAAGTGGATAAGTCTACAGTATTGTGGACTTATCTTTATATTTTGGCTAATATTAGTAAAATTTAAAAAGGGGATAACTTGGGGATTTGTATGCGAATTATGAATTAAGAAGTGAGAATTCAGAAGTAACCCGCCTTTGCCTGATGACTTCGGCGAGGTAAGAAAGTAATAAGTAATAAGAATCTTCTTTAATGGAAGTTTTTTATTTTGCCACGTAAAACGCGGTAAACTAAGTAGAATGTAGTAAGCTTGTTTATTAGATGAAAATTATATACAATATTGTTATATAGAATAAATTAATTAATTTTTATTAATTTAAGGAATAATATACTAATCCCTATTTAACTAATTTCATCCTGAGGCTGATCAGCCTTTAGCTGAAACTATTTAACTAATATGTATGATGTAATTATAATTGGAGCTGGGCCGGCTGGTATGACCGCGGCCATTTATGCAGCACGGCGGGAAATGAATGTTTTAGTTATTGGGAAAGAACTTGGCGGGCAAATGGTCTGGGCTTCTGAAATTGAAAATTATCCTGGTTTTAAAAAAATTTCCAGTGTTGATTTAATAATGAAAATGCAAGAGCAGGTAAAAAATTTAGGTGTAGAAATAAACCAGACAGAAGTAAAAAAAGTTGAGAAGCAAAATGATGGTAGTTTTATATTATATACCAGCAAAGATAAGATAGAAACTAAGACTATGATTATTGCCATGGGTTTAGTGCCTAGGCGTTTAGCTATTCCAGGCGAAGAAGAATTTAATGGCCGGGGAGTCAGCTACTGTGCTAACTGCGACGGCCCGATTTACAAAGATAAGGTAGTGGCCGTAGTCGGTGGAGGCAATGCTGCCTTAGATGCAGCTGAAGTGCTATCTAAAATCGCAGGCAAGGTCTACCTAATTCACCGGCGCGATGAATTTAGGGGCTTTGAAGCTTTGGTTCAAGAAGTAAAAGCTAAAGATAACATAGAACTGCTTTTATCCTGCGAAGTTAAAGACATAGTTGGTGCTGATAAAGTAGAAAAAATAAAAGTCATTAACAATAAAACCCAAGAAATAAGCGAGTATGACGTGAATGGTGTATTTATTGAAATTGGCCGCATTGCTCATACTGATTTGGTGACTGATCTAGTAGAGCGTGATGAACGGAACCAGATTATTACTGATGAAAAATGTGCGACTAAAACCAAAGGCGTGTTTGCGGCCGGAGATGTAACCCAGGGCGACTTTAAACAGATTACCATTGCTATGGGCAAGGCTACCATAGCGGCCTTAGCTGCGTATCAGTATTTACAATTAAAAGCAGGTAAAGACCTTAAGGTGGTTTTAGATAGAAGCACACCTAAAGGTAAATAATATTCTTGCAAGGAGGGTATGGCTTATAAAATTCAAAAACAATATAGATATAAAGGATATGATTATTCGCAAGAGGGTTTTTATTTTGTAACCTTTTGTACCAAAGATCGGGAAATGTTTTTTGGCGATGTGATTGGTAAATATCATGAGAAATTTATTGAAGACGCAGAAATTAAATTATCCGAAATTGGCCAGGCCGCCGAAAGATTTTGGTTAGAAATTCCAAATCATTTTTCATTTGTTGAATTAGATGAATATGAAATTATGCCGAACCATGTTCATGGAATTATACAAATAACAAATAAACAGGTAGGAACAGGGCATTGCCCTGTTCTTGTGGATAGAACAGGGCAAAATCCGACCGGAACAGGGCATTGCCCTGTTCTTGTGGATAGAACAGGGCAAAATCCGACCGGAATAGGCCAATGTCCTGTTCCTACGGATGGAAAAATATTAACCGGAACAGGGCAATGCCCTGTTCGTACGGATATTGCGGGATTAGGTGGTGGATCAAAATTTGGGCAGGTTACGGCGGGGTCAATATCTACCATTATTGGTTCATACAAATCTGTGGTAACAAAATTTTGCATGAAAAATAATTTAGAATTTGGGTGGCAAACACGTTTTTATGATCGGATAATTAGAAATGAAAAAGAATTAAATAGAATCAGGCAATATATAAGGGATAATGCCATGAAATGGGTAATAGATAGAAATAATACAGAGGGTTTATTTATGTAAAAAATAAATCCTTGACATATTTTTTTAAATGATATAAGATATAAATACAATTGAATAAATTTATCAAGAGTGATGGTTATTCTCTTTCGTAATAATTACGGCGGAGAGCGGGACTGACCCGCTTGACCCATCCGACAACCCTTATGGTGTGACAACCATAAGTAGGTGTCAACAGATCCGCTTGAGCGGAGAAGATAAATCAGTCATTTTTTGTTTACAAATCTCTTCTCCCAAAAGCGGGACAAGAGATTTTTTCGTATCGCCAAACAATGCCAATTTGTAAAAAAGATTGGCAAATCACATAAACACTTGATCTTTTTAGAAAAATAGATTAGAGTAATCTAATCTGGATAGGGGGGATGCGAAATGTTACTAGCGGGACAATGTCCTAGTTGCAAGAGATGGGATTTTTGGGTGTCTCTTAAAGACGAGACTAAGACAGTAAACTGCAAAAAATGCAATTGGGAGATTTTTGAACTGAGAAAGGTGTCTTTTTCAGTTTTCTTTAGACGGCTAGCAAGAAAGCTAACAGCTTTCTTTTTCTTGATCAACATCAACCACGCAGGATGAAAGGAGAGTGAGATGGCAAGAAGATTAGTGCCAGAAACAGCAACGGCGGAGTTTACTAACGGCAGAGATGTCATTGTTGAATTTCATGATGGAACCGGGAGGAGATTCTTGGTCAAGGATGGCGGACAAGAGGGCGGAGTCGTCCAGTCTTTAACCAAGAGGCCTACTAGCGACAAAACTGCTAGGGCTATACTACGATTCGTCGAAGAGCAACGACCCAAGTTGTACATTGTCCGTAATGGTGGCCAGAGCGCCGCTATTAAGACCACGAATCGTCAGAGCAACGCCTGCATAATTACCATTGATGGCGAATTCATAAAGCTTAGGATCTTTAATGGTCCTGAACAGTATCGGGATGTGGAGATCCAGGTGCCCGTTAAAGTGCTGGATGTGCCTTTGTATGCTTTATCAGCATGATTACGAGTCGGTTCGCTGGTTGACCCTGCTTCTTTTTTAAGAGAGGCGGGGTCTTTTCTTTTCTTGATTTATTTTAGGTTATATGCTAAATTAATGTATTGCGTTTAGGTTTACATGGCGACAACCACAAACAGGGAATAAACCACAAAAGGAGAGGTTAATCATGAAACGTATTGCGAGATTTGGTTTGGTCGGACTTGGTCTATTGGTAGCGCTTTTCATCTTCATAGGAGATCCTGGAGACATTCAATCACCAGAGCGTACTTCTTTGGGCGAAGAAATACGAAGAGAATATCAAGAGTATTTCAGAAAGAATCCTAAGGTAAGCGATGCCGTAGGTGAAGTAAAAGAGAGTGATGAATTTTGGCGATTTCTCGAGCAGCTAGAGCGCGACGATATTACGTACGTTTCTGAATCACAAATGCACCAGGCTGCCAATATGGCTCGAGCTGTATGGCTTGATAAAAACCAGGGCGTTCCATGGAAGCTTGAGGATTACTCGGAAAGCGAGTTGGCTATACTATTTGATGCGGATGGGGAGGGATATGCAGAGATGTATATATTCGGGATTACCCCTTTTCAGCTAGAGCTTGAACAGCATTATTCGTTTTATCAGCTACCTTTACAAAAGTATGCGGGAAAGGAGAGGCAAAGAGATCTTTTCAATGATCTGGTTGATAAATATCGGTCAGGTCGGTTACTAGATCGACCGGTGATCTGATATAAGCAACAAAATCTGATCATGTAATAAGGGCAGAACCTTAGAGGAACTGTCCTTTTTTTATTGCTTAAAGAAGTAAGAAGTGGTAGATTATTAATAGCAAAATTAACCTAAGTTAAAGAAGTTGAGGAGGAGACATCATGGGAAAGAAGATTTTATGTGTTGGCAGTGAAGAGTTTTATAATGAGGTTAGAGATGAATTAACTGGTGAAGGATGTTTTGCGGAAATACTTAAAGACCTAGGATTTCAACTAACTTATTATGTCAGTCAATTAGAAAGTACCACCAGACAAGAGCCTGATATAATATTGTTAGATGGAGCTAAATTGGTGGGCACTGAACAGATAATGCATTAGCACAAGTTATTTCCGGATTCGGAAATTATGGTAATTGGAATAAGTCGGAAATTACATAAGGAAATCATTGAATCTGGGTTAGACTTTTTAGTTCTTTTCATAACAGTAGAGGACTTTACTGAAAAAGCTATTTCGCTAGACAGTAGCTAATAAGCACTTCCTTAATATGGGGACGTGCTTTTTTGTCGCGATGACTAAATATTTTTGATATAATTAAATTATGCTAGATTTGAATGAGGAGAAAAATTTATTTGCTAGAGGATATAAGGTAATTGCTGGGATTGATGAGGTAGGGCGGGGGCCGCTGGCTGGGCCAGTGGTAGCTGCAGCTTTAGTTTTAAGCTCTAAATCTCCCCTTCATTTCGGCGGGCAGGGAATTACAACTGATAAGTTAAAAGAGATAAAGGACTCAAAGAAACTGGCAGAGAAAAAGCGGGAGGAATTGTATGAGGTGATAAGAGAAGAGTTTGATGAAGTGGGGATTGGGATTTGCGATCAGGGAACGATTGATAAAATCAATATTTTACAGGCGGGGTTCTTGGCTATGAAAAAAGCGATTGGCTCGCTAAAAAACAAACCAGATTTTATTATGCTAGATGGTAAGTTTTTAATTCCGAATTGCTCGTATCAACAGCAAGCAATAATTCACGGGGATAACCTGGTTTTTTCTATTGCCGCGGCTTCCATTATTGCAAAGGTGACGCGGGACCGGATTATGAAAGAGATGCATGAGCAGTATCCGCAATATTGCTTTGACCAGCATAAGGGTTATGGGACAAAGCTGCATCTGGAACAGTTGCGCGCGCATGGGCCATGTCAGATACATCGGAGGAGTTTTGGGCCGGTGAAAAGATTGTTGAAACACAAAAACACATAAATAATGTTTAGGATTATCCTGTTGTGTGATGTAGTTATATTATGAAGTGTCACTTGATATTTATAAAAAGTGATGATAAAGTGAAATATGTAACAAGTAAAATTAGTAATAAGTAATAAGACATAAGTTACTTTAATAAAAGAAAGATGATTAAAAGGCGAAAACAATCTAAAGAAAACAAAGTGAAAGTTAAGAAGGCATTTGAGGCGTCTAGTTTTTATCACGGGATAAAGATTATTTTATTTATTGCTATTATTATTTCTTTAGGATTAGCTGTTAAGCCATTGTTTAAAGGAAGTCCCGGTGCTTCGCAAGGCGAAGACCATGATCCCGACTCACACGTCGGGAAAAAAATAGAGCAGGATGTATACGAAGAATTTTTAATAGAGGCATTTGATAAAATAAAGGCTAATTATTGGGAAACAATTACGGATGAGCAGTTAGTTCTATTATATAAAGCAGCTGCAGAAAAAGTTATTGAGTTGCCGCTAGCGATAGAGACTAATGATAAAGCCGGGCTTTTAAACATGATCAATGAAGCTACTAAAGATATGACCGAAGAAAAAAAGAAGGAGTTTATTGTTAATGCAGTTCAGGTGGCGATAGTAAACTTGCAGCCTTTTGGCCGGAGCGGCCTATTCACCACAAAAGACGAGCAAGTCTTACGCGATACAGTAGCTAATGTTGATAGAAGCATAAATCTTTATGACGAACTTGATATTGATGAAAGTTCAAGCCAGGAAGAAATTAAAAACGCTTATGAAGAAAAGAAAGAATCATTAGATAATATAATTGCAGATGAGGCTTCAAGCGAAGAAGCTAAAAAGGAAGCCGAGGGGAAAAAGGAGCAGATTGACCGGGCGTTTGAGACTTTAGCCAATGAAGCTAAGCGGGAAAATTATGATGAAGCCGGGGTTGAATCAACAGTCAGTTATGAATTTCTGCGCGATGATATTTTTTATATTCATCTGGAGAAAATGTCACCCACTACGTTTGATGAATTCCAGGCCGCGACTATTGAAGTAGATAAAGGCGATGAGCTAGATACACTCATATTGGATTTGCGCGCTAATTTAGGCGGGGCGATTGATTTAATGCAGTGGTTTTTAGGGCCATTTATTGGGCTAGATCAATACGCTTATGAATTTTATCACCGGGGAGAAAAAGAGCCGTTTAAAACCAAGATTGGCTGGATGCCTTCCTTAGTGCGGTATAAAAAAGTAATAGTCTTAATAGACGGAGCTACCCAGTCATCAGCCGAAATAATGGCGGCGACTTTAAAAAAATATAATGTGGGCGTAGTAGTAGGCACGCCGACTAGGGGCTGGGGCACAGTAGAAAATACGTTTCCCTTGGACACTAAGATTGATGAGCAAGAAAATTATTCTTTATTTTTAGTTCATAGTGTTACTTTGCGGGACGATGGGGAGCTAATAGAAGGCCGGGGAGTTGATCCGCATATTAATATTAACTCACCGGATTGGCAGGAACAGTTGTATGCGTATATTCCGTCTGATAGGGTAGTGTCGGCAGTCCAAGAGGCATTAGAAATTGAGGTAGGGCAGTAAATAGTGGATATGTAAAATTTGTAAAACTAGTAAGATTAGTAAAACTAGTAAATAGCCTGCCTGTGCAGGCAGGTAAATAGAACTATACTTAATGGTCGTTTTATGTAAAACGGCTTTTTCGTTTGGCAAAAGATGGAGATAGGGATATAATATTTATATTAGCAGTAAGGATATAAATAATAGATATATTTATGAACAAAGAAAAGATAAATTTAATTTTAGGTTTGGCTATTGGTGTAGCCGTAATCTCATTAGTCGGGTTTATAATTCTGGCAGTAGCTTATTGGCATAAAGACCAGGATGATTTAGCTGGGACTGGCGAGGAAATAGCTGAAGTAGCAGCCGGCAACAGCAAACTAGCTATACCAAAAGAGCCATCAGCGGCGCCAAAAAAAGTAACAGTATCCGAGGGCGACCATATCAGGGGCAATATTGATGCACCTATTACTATTGTTGAATATTCTGATTTTCAGTGCCCGTTTTGCACGCGCTTTCATAACACCATGAATCAGGTCCTGGCTAACTACCCTAATGATGTTAGATGGGTCTATAAGCATTTTCCGCTTGACTCAATTCATCCTTATGCGAAAAAAGCAGCTGAAGCATCAGAGTGCGCTAATGACCAGGGTAAGTTCTGGGAATATAATGATAAGATGTATGCTAATCAAAGGAGTATTAACACCGCTTATTTATCTACAGCGGCCAAAGAGCTGGGCTTTGACAAAGAGGTATTTGATGAATGTTTAAGCTCTGGTAAATATGCGAGTAAAGTTAATGATGATATACAAGAAGGCAAATCAGTAGGTGCTAGGGGTACACCAGGCAGCTTTCTTAACGGTGAAGCTTTAGGCGGCGCGGTTCCATATGAACAGCTAAAAGTAAAAATAGAGAGTTTGAGATGATGGTAAATAGAAAACAGTAAACAGCCTGCCTGCGCAGGCAGGTAAACAGAACTAAATTTAAAGGTCGTTTTATATAATTTTATATAAACGATTTTTTTGTTTAATAAATTTAATTAAAAAAATAAGCCCCACCTTAGTACTTGGCGAGGCTAGTTACATATTTGGTTCGAGGTGATGGCCTATTGCCATCTGCAGGAATTTTTGTTTCTCTAGTGATAGATGGATTAAGTCCCTGGTCAGCTTTTTGCATTCTAGCAATGATTTCGCAGTCTTTGTAGTATTGTGATCTCTCCTCATCTTTTCTCGAACATTCTCTGCAGGGTGATTTAACCATTTATCCCTCCTCTGGTGAATTTTGATATTTTTATGTTAGCATGGATTTTGGGGAGTTTCAAGTGGCAGCTTTTTTATTGACTTTTTAAGGTATTTATAGTAAGTTTAGATAAAGAACTAAGACGACAGTAAACAGTAAACAGACGACAGAGGATCTATTCTGTCGTCTGTTTACTGTTTACTGTTTACTAACAAAATGAACGTAACAGAATTAGCTAGAATTTTAAAAGTAAATCCGCAGGAGCTGCGCGACCTTTTACCGCAGTTCGGTTTTCATATTGGGCAAAAAGCAATTAAAATTGATAATCGAACCGCCCAAAAAATTATTAAAGAATGGCCCAGGTTAATAAAACAATATCAAAAAGACAGACAAGAAGATGAAAAAGATGACCAGGCTGAAAGCGGAGAAGAAGTTGAAAAAAAAGCAATTAAAATTCCTGAATTTATTACCGTAAGAGATTTTGCCGCTCTTTCCCAGGTTCCGGTCAGCCAGGTATTGGCAGAACTTATGAAAAACGGAGTGTTTTCTTCTATGAACGAACGGATTGATTTTGAAACTGCTTCTATAATTGGCGAGGATTTAAATATTGATGTGCAGGCGGATGAATTCGATGGTGAACTGGGTGATAAGAAAGACCCTTCGGCAGGCTCAGGGCAGGATAAACTAAACGTTATCCTGAAAAAGGAAACTGCAGGTGATTTATCACACCGGCCGCCAGTGATTGTAGTAATGGGGCATGTTGACCATGGAAAAACCAAGCTCTTGGACACTATTAGGCGTACTAATGTCATTGAGGGCGAGGCCGGAGGCATCACCCAGCATATTGGTGCTTATCAGGTTACTCGAAGAAATAAATTAATAACTTTTATTGATACGCCCGGACATGAAGCTTTTACAGCCATGAGGTCCAGAGGAGCTAAAGTAGCGGACATTGCCATACTTGTTGTGGCGGCAGATGACGGGGTTAAGCCGCAGACCATTGAAGCGTTTAGGATTATTGAAGCGGCCAAGGTGCCGTTCTTGGTAGCGATCAATAAGATAGATAAAGCT
>Ga0180433_10005095_pt1 | contig 18012 bp, 14 predicted proteins | sample SS_ome_8_FD_132980 | JGI IMG/M metagenome (GOLD analysis project Ga0180433, IMG submission 132980) | Hypersaline lake sediment archaeal communities from the Salton Sea, California, USA - SS_1_D_1 metaG | ecosystem: Environmental > Aquatic > Non-marine Saline and Alkaline > Hypersaline >... | reverse complement strand
GACAATTTGAGTTAGGGGCCTACCATCTTTGATTTCCCTGAGCATCATTCGCGAAAAATACGCACCACCAATATGTTGGAGCGGGCGAACAGGGAAATAAAACGGCGAACACCCGTCGCGCCACTTTTCCCTAATGAGACTGCGTGCTGTCGATTGGTATCAGCCATTTTAATTGAAATATCCGAAGAATGGGAAACAGGGCGGACTTATATGAACTTTGATAACGCATAAGGAAAGTTAGCTTGAGCGTGATATTGGCCTGACAAATTTACAGAACTGATGTTGCTTTATCGGGACTTTTGCGGGGATCGGTTGGCTACTGTTACCCATTGTGGGACATTTGCAACGAGCATCCAAGGTTAAAATAAATTATTATAGTGAATTAGCACATAAACATTAGATGGATCAAATGGATTATTATGTTATTTTATAACGCATGTATTACCTTATTTGTCGAGGTGTTAAAATGAAAAGAGATGAAGTAGTAGAAGTAGAGAAAGAAATATACATCCACTCTCTCGATATAGATAAACACATTATCGAACACTTGCGCGATAATTGTATTCGCCCCTTTGTTGCTTATCTCTACTATCAGCAAGATACTGGAGGATTTGGTAGAAAAGCTACAAAAAACATGGTCGAATACTACATCTCATATATTGCCGATCATATAAGAAAGCACATAACAAATGCGGAAAGTTTATTTGATCATTTTATTTTCGAAGATAATTCAGATGATGATATTCGCGATAATATTGTATCTTACTATAATAAATTTATTTCTATAGTCGATCCTTTTTGGAAAGATTCGGAAGAAAAGTATCATCGGATTGACACCATTGCGTTAGAACTAATGTTTAATGAGCTCACTTGCCTTGCCGAACTAAGGCCTTCATCCTTTTCTGAATTCAACCCCCTATCCTTTAAGCTAGGCATTGAAAAGTCAGAACAAACTAATTGTGAAGCACAATGTTTTTCTCATACTACTGAGCTGAATGAGCAGATACGTTTACCTCAAGAAATCATGTTCGGAAAAATATTTCCACATTTAACCCTACTCGATCTGTATTCGTTTGCACAAGTATCAACTTCTTTGTGTAAATTAATCAAGAGCTATTTAAACACGGATTTTTATGAGCATAATATATTTTATGCACATACTGCGACAGCTTTTAAAGTAGAAGTTCATAATCGTAAAAATAGTCAATTCATATTTGAAACTATACTTCCGGAGCAAAAAGATTTGCAAGTGTGTATAAATGCAATGGAAAAATCATCAAGCTTAAAAATTTATCCTTCATTGTATATCGCGTTAGAAGCTGCTTATCCATTGATAGAAGGTTCCCATTCAGTATTTTATGAGGGAGAAATCTATCAGCATGGTATTATTGTAGTGCACTATTATGGTCATGATTCAGGTTTAAATTGGAAAAGTCATGATACAGTATTCAACCCAAAGGCACTTGGTGGCATGTATCAAAAGGCTAAACGCACCGTCTCGCTTACTTCTGCGTCGATCCCCCGTGCTCAATATAAGTTGCTCGCAATTGCAGCCATTAGAACTGATTCTGGTTTTGCATCTTACTCGAATCTAGGCTTCTTTAACAAAGCTACCCATAATAATGATAAGCTCTCTGCTTTAAGCAGGGCAAAAAAGCATGACGATCCAAAAGATGATTCTGGTAAAAAATGCCATCTGATGTAATACTTATAGGTACCTAAAGGTAATCCCCCAAAAAACAATCATTCATGCTAGGAAACCTTTTGTAATAGATTCCACATAGCGTATGGCGAGTATGACGGTTGAATTGTGCGCTATAAAGGAAGCACAAGTAATCTTGAATACAAATAAACAAAACGCTAATACGCGAATTTCAGAATAAACACCCTCCCAGAAACAGTAAAAAATTTGTCGAACCAAGTTTATTTAATACGTCGGAGGTTTGAATCCTCAAGATCCTGCAGCCCCCCATGTCCCCGGTAAGGACCTAATGCCATTGGCGCCCCGGAGAGGATTCGAACCTCTGACCTGCCCCTTAGGAGGGGGCCGCTCTATCCAGCTGAGCTACCGGGGCTTTTTTGATACTTCGCGTTTTAGAGTTTGAATTTGTTCTGGGGTTAGATAGCGTCGCTCACCCAAGTGGAAATCGCGGGGCATATTGATTGGACCGTAACGAAATCGTATCAAGCGACTTACTTTGGTACCTACAGCATCAAACATGCGTCGCACTTCGCGCGTGCGACCTTCACGTAATAAAACGTGGTACCAAACATTCGCACCCTCGCCTCCGTAGCGCACGATGTTTTCAAACTTCGCTGGACCATCTTCGAGTACAACACCCGTTTGCAGTTGTTTAATTTTATCGGCGTTGAGATCACCTAGCACGCGCACTGCGTATTCACGCGCAATGCCGTAACTCGGGTGCATGAGTTTGTGAGCGAGATCACCATCGGTCGTAAAGAGTAACAAGCCACTTGAATTAATATCTAATCGCCCGACCATTACCCAACGACCCGAGCGCAACCGTGGTAATTTATCGAAAACACTAGGCCTACCTTCGGGATCACGCATCGAACACACTTCACCCTCAGGCTTGTAATACATAATAACCCGCGCGCGCGGCTCTGTTTTATTACTTAGACGTAAACGTTTGCCATCGAGGCAGATGTGGTCACGTGGTGTAACCGCTTGACCGATTGTCGCCTTCTTACGATTAACCGTGATGCGCTCTTCGCGGATCCATTGTTCTATCGTGCGCCTTGAGGCAATGCCTAAACGAGATAAAAGTTTATGTATACGCTCAGGCTCTAAGGCTTGCTTGTGCCCTCTGCGATTTTGCACACGTTTTTTCATACTTACACCATTTACAACACTTCTTCGGCTTCTTCCACACTCTCAAGCGCTAAACTTACTTGCTCAGGTTCAGGGTTCTCTGTAGCTTCAGCCTTCGGCATCAGCGCTTCGATTTCTGCTGCATTTTCTTCTAGCGATGCAAGCGGAGGTAATTCGCTTAAGCGTTTCAAGTTAAAATGATCAAGAAACGTTTTTGTGGTGCCGAATAATGTCGGCTTACCAGGAACATCGCGCGTACCCACTTCGCGTATCCATTCACACTCTAGAAGCGTACGAATAATATTACTACTCACAGCAACACCACGAATTGATTCAATATCAGCTCGTGTTACCGGTTGACGATAGGCAATGATTGCAAGCGTCTCTAAAAAAGCACGCGAGAAGCGATGGGGCTTTTCCATCAACTTAACAACTTCGGTACCACGACAAATTTGAAAACAATAACCACTTGCCAACTGACGAAGATTCACAGCGCGCTCTGCGTAGATCTCTTCTAACTTAGCTAACGCTTCTTTGATCGTTTCATTCGGAAGCTCTTCATCACCAATAAGCTGTTTGAGTCGGTTGATACTAAGCGGCTGTTCCGATGCAAACAAAGCAGCCTCGAGTAATACCATCAACGCATCAATCGCTGTGTCTTGTGTATCTGTCATGCTCTCGCCCTTACATGTATTGGTTGAAATGGTGCTGCCTGGACAATATCAATCATAGATTGTTTTACCAATTCCAATATCGCCATAAACGTAACGACCACACCTCGACGTCCCTCTTCTATCGTAAACATTTCCTGAAATACCACAAATTTTTTCTCTTGCAATGCGTGTAATACCATCGTCATACGCTCACGTATCGACAAGGGCTCTTTTGCAATGTTGTGGTGCGCATACCACTCGGCGCGTTGCATCACAGCCTGCATCGCGTGTAAGAGATCATCAAGATTAACCTGCGGTGGTGCCTTAACATCTTCCTCGACCTCAGGCATCATCGCTAACGCACTAAACATTTCGCGACCTAAGCGTGGCAAGGCATCTAACGACTCAGCCGCCATCTTAAACCGTTCGTATTCTTGCAACCTTCTAACAAGCTCGGCCCTCGGATCGACACCCTCTTCGTCCTCACTCTCGGGTCTAGGCAGTAACATACGAGATTTAATTTCAGCAAGCGTTGCCGCCATCACCAAATATTCAGCCGCAAGTTCGAAACGATTGACTTGCATCAAGTCAATGTATTCCATATATTGTTCGGTGACCTTCGCGATTGGAATATTCAAAATATCTAAATTCTGATGACGAATTAGATAAAGCAATAAATCTAATGGTCCCGAAAACGTTTCAAGAAAAACTTCTAACGCATCGGGCGGAATATATAAGTCTGCGGGCAACTGCACGAAAGGCTCGCCACGCACAAGTACAACAGAATCTGCAGCAAGCGCATCTTGCGATTCTACACTTTCGCTTGTACTAGACGTGTTGCTCGTCGCCTCATCTACTTCTACGACGTCGGCCATTTCTGCCACCTCGGTCACGATGTCACCTCGCGATGCGCTGTGTGTTCAACGGCCATATGATCAAGCCCCATGGCTTCCCGTACCTCTTCAAGTGTAATCCGCGCTTCACTTCTCGCCTGTTCGGAACCCTCACTCACAATACTCTTAACAAGTGATGGATCGTCTTCGTATGCTTTAGCACGTTCTTGGATGGGCGCTAATTCCTGTTGAATCGCTTCGATAACCGGTTTCTTACAATCCAAGCAACCAATACCGGCACTACGACAACCTTCTTGTACCCATTGTTGTCTGTCTTCATCAGAGTAAACTTTATGGAGTTGCCAGACAGGGCAACGCTCAGGCTCGCCAGGATCGGTTCTGCGCACACGCGCGGGATCAGTCGGCATTGTTTTCACTTTCTTCTCGACAACATCAGGCGCATCGCGCAACGCTATCGTATTACCGTAGGATTTAGACATCTTCTGACCATCTAACCCAGGCATACGACTTGCACTCGTAAGCTTCGCCTCGGGCTCCGGTAAAATGATCTTGCCTGAACCCTCGAGATAACCAAATAAGCGTTCACGGTCGCCGAGCGAGATATTCTGTTGGCTAGAGAGCATGGCATGCGCCGTCTCAATCGCGTCATGATCACCCTGCTCTTGGTAAGCCCTGCGTAATTCACGATAGAGCTTGGCATTTTTCTTACCCATCTTCTTAATAGCTTCTTCGGCGAGTTCTTCAAAGTTTGGCTCTTGGCCATAGAAGTGATTGAACCGACGAGCTACCTCGCGCGTAAACTCGACATGCGATACCTGGTCTTCACCAACAGGCACATGATTCGCTTTGAATATAAGGATGTCAGCTGCTTGTAGAACCGGATAGCCTAAGAAACCATAGGTTGTCAGATCGAGGCCACGGGCCTTTAATTTCTCAATCTGGTCCTTGTAGCTCGGTACTCGCTCACACCAGCTAATCGGAGTCATCATTGACAGCAATAGATGCAACTCCGCCGTTTCAGGGACCCAAGATTGAATGAAAATCTTAGCCGAACCGGGGTTTAAACCCACCGCGAGCCAATCAATGAGCATACTCCACGTGTTATCGCTAATTTCCGCCGTATTGGCGTAGTGGGTCGTCAAGGCGTGCCAATCGACGACACAGAAGAAGCAGTCGTATTCATGCTGCATATCTAGCCAATTTTTGAGCACTCCGTGGTAGTGGCCCAGGTGGAGAGCACCTGTTGGGCGCATGCCAGAGAGTACGCGTCGATTTTGTGGCGGAATAACGCTCAAAATTTTACTCCTTGAGATGAAAAAATAGCCAGTTTAGCGTAAAATGGGGGGTAAATCGACCCTTCGTTCTTGTTTGGCTAGAATGTTATAAGCATTGTGCCAGAATGTCGCCCCTTTGGGGGGAGGGAAGGTTTAAAGTGGCACGCTGCGAGCCCATCCGTGGGGCGCTCTAGCGAAACCATCCATGGTTTCGCAAGGCCACTTTAAACCTTCCCTCCCCCCAAAGGGGCTTGGTTTGTTATTCTTTCATGTTTCGTTTGGGTCGATTATAGCAGGTGTTTGTGATTGAGGTAGGTGAGGTTTTTTATGAAGGTTACGATTGGGTTGTCGGGTGGTGTTGACTCGGCTGTGGCGGCTTATCGGTTGTTGTCGGATGGCTATGATGTGAGCGCGCTTTTTATGAAGAATTGGGAGGATGACGATGGTGATGCCGAGTGTCCTGCCGAGAAAGATTATCGTGATGCGAAAGCGGTGGCGGCTCGTCTGCAGATTCCGCAAAAAGCCGTTAACTTTAGTAAGGATTACTGGGACCGCGTTTTTGAACATTTCTTAGCTGAGTACCGCGCTGGGCGCACGCCGAATCCTGATATTCTTTGTAATAAAGAAATAAAGTTTAAAGCATTTTTAGATAAAGCCATAGCAGATGGGGCAGATGCAATCGCAACCGGGCATTATGCACGCGTGAAAAAATCCGGTGATGCGTTTCAATTGCTGCGTGGGTTCGATGCGAATAAAGATCAGAGCTACTTTCTTTATACGTTAAACCAATACCAACTTTCTCGGGCGCTTTTTCCAATTGGTGAGATGGAAAAACCTGAGGTCAGGGAAATCGCAAAACAAAATGGTTTTCCTAACCATGCGAAAAAAGATAGTACGGGTATTTGTTTTATTGGCGAGCGAAAATTTAAAAGCTTTTTACAAGAATATGTGTTAAACTCACCGGGTGATGTCAAAACGCCGCGCGGCGAAATTATCGGTAAACACGATGGCTTAATGTTCTATACCATCGGCCAGCGCCAAGGGTTACAAATTGGTGGACTAAGCGAGTATCCTGAAGGTGCTTGGTATGTCGCAAAAAAAGATTTAACTGATAATGCCTTAATCGTCGTGCAAGATCATGACCATCCCCTGCTTTACGCACCGGGGCTAGTATGCCAACAACTACATTGGGTCGCGGGTGAACCACCCGCTGAACAATTTGAATGTACTGCGAAAATACGTTACCGCCAAGCCGACCAACATTGCATGGTGAAACGAACAGGTGACGATACGTGGCATGTGGTATTTGCTAATGCACAGCGTGCGATAACACCCGGCCAATCTATCGTGTTTTACCAAGGCGTTGTTTGTTTAGGTGGCGGGGTAATAGAGAGTGTTATTTAATGAAGACTTTACCAAATCGATTAGTACCATTTTTTCTTCATTTTATACGTAAACAGCCCGTTGCGTTTACGCTGATATTTCTCGCCCCTACCATTAACATTATTGAATCGACGGTTATCCCTTACGCACTGAAGCTTCTTATCGATGGTATTACAGTACACGCCGACAATCGCGAAGCTATATTCCAATACATTCAACCCGCACTGTGGTTGGCAGGACTTTCTTGGCTTATTTTTATCATCATCATTCGCTTACAAAACTGGCTGCAAGTGTATGTCATCCCCAAGTTTCAGGCGAATATTCGTATGGAAGTTCTCGATTACCTAACGCAACACGATTATCGCTACTTTGCAAATCACTTCGCGGGCAACCTCGCTAATAAGGTAAATGATTTACCAAGAGCGCTTGAAAATATTCGCTTGATCATCTGTTGGAACGTCATCGGTACGTTCGCAACCATTTTCGTTGCGCTTTTTGTTTTAACGACGATAAATCCCCTTTTCGCGGTGATCATAGGCGCATGGGTCGTTGTGAACATTTTACTTAATTTTTATCGTGCGCGAGACGTTAATATCAAAGCGACGAAACACGCTGATGACAGGAGTATCTTAAACGGTATCATTGTCGACACACTAACAAATATGATTCCAACAAAACTATTCGCAAGCCGTCACGAAGAGCTCGCCTACATCGGCAAATCACAGGCTATCGAAGCTAAGAGTAATAAGCGTGTTATTGCCTCGATGTGTTGGTACCGTTTATCTATGGATATCCCTATTTCAATCATGTTGGTGCTTATGGTTTATTACCTGATTGTCTACTGGCAACAGGGACTGATTACAACCGGTGATTTTGTTTTTATTTTTAATATTTCTTTTGCGATTATGAATCACATGTGGCACTTCGGCCATGCCTTGGCAGACTTGTTCCGCGATGTTGGTGTCGCCAACCAAGCGATCAGGATTATCAATCAACCACATGGCCTGACTGATAAGGAAAACGCGGGCGAGCTTGAGGTATCAGAAGGTAAAATCGCTTTCGATCATGTGACATTCCACTACAACAAAGGGATGAATATTTTCGAAAACAAGAGCGTTGTGATTAAACCAAAACAAAAAGTTGGTCTCGTCGGTTTCTCAGGCAGTGGTAAAACATCGTTCGTACATTTAATCTTACGCTTTTTTGATGTCGAGTCGGGTAACATCACTATCGATGAACAGAACATCGCCGATGTAACACGTGACTCTCTACGTGCACAGATCTCAATGATTCCACAAGACACAACGCTATTTCACCGCACGCTTTGGGAAAATATCCGTTATGGTCGCCCGAGTGCGAGCGATGAAGAAGTGATTGCTGCTGCTAAAGCCGCCAATTCTCACGAGTTCATTAAATCACTGCCCAAAGGTTACGACGAACTTGTCGGTGAGCGTGGTATTAAACTCTCAGGTGGCCAACGCCAACGTATTGCTATCGCGCGTGCGATGTTAAAAAATGCGCCTATCTTAATACTCGATGAAGCAACAAGTGCGCTCGATTCGGTGACAGAAAAACTCATCCAAGAAAGCTTACACGAGCTTATGCGCAATCGAACAACCATCGTCATCGCGCACCGCTTATCAACATTGTCCGCGATGGATCGCATCTTAGTGTTTGATAAGGGTAAAATCATCGAAGATGGTTCACACGAAGCGTTGTTACAGAAAAAAGGCCATTACGCACATATGTGGGCAATGCAAGCCGGTGGCTTTTTACCCGATACCGAATCATAAAAATTCGCTTGACGAATATTTAACTTGTAGCTTAATATCAAATGTTTCCTCGTCGAAGCAAGGATTACAATTATGCATGCATTGTGGCCGATATTCATATTTTCATTTTCCATGGGACTTACACCCGGGCCTAACAATCTATTGCTTATGTCATCTGGATTAAACTTTGGCGCAATGCAAACGATTCGTCACTACTTTGGTGTCGCCTTGGGTTTCCCCATGATGATGCTCATCATTGCAATAGGCTTTGGTTCGTTGTTTACTGAACTGCCATGGTTGCGTACCGGACTAAAAATCGTGGGTTCAGGCTATATGCTCTATCTTGCCTGGCGTATGCTGCAATCATCTGAGGTTAAAACCAAACCCAATCACTTCAAACCTTGGGGCTTCTGGCAGGCGGCCGCCTTTCAATGGATCAATCCTAAGGCTTGGCTTATCGGGATTGGGATCATCTCTATCTTCAAGCTACATGACAACCCCTACCTCAACGCGCTCGCGATAAGCTCCGTGACATTGTTTGTCTCACTCATCACGGGTGCAACATGGGTCTGGCTTGGCGCTTGGCTACAAAGAGTTCTTAAGACAGCTCAACATAGACGATGGTTCAATGGGATCATGGCCGCAGGGTTATTCATCTCGGTGATACTTATCTACTTCGATTAATAGCGTACTAGACTGCTTGGGCTTCGAGTTCGTCGGATGACACATCAGGGTCATCTGAAAGCCTAATCATTCCAGCACAAGCACAAGCGATTGCCCAGTAGACCATGAAGACTAGAAAACTCATATGATATGCCGTCTGGGTAAAGTGATTGCCGATCTTATAGTGATCGATAATAAAGCCTATCAATGGATCGGTTAAACTCCCGAAAATAGGATCACCCATGTTGACGATCGCAATCACGGTCGCGACCATAGCAGGTGGGTTTAGGGTCTTCGCAAGCGCATACGACATTAACAGAGCACTTAGCCCAAAACCCATTATAAAAAGTAACCCAACAAGCGCCCATTGGTTGAAAATACCTGCGGGCATATAAACGATAAACGCAAAAACCGTCATCGCAAAGAGTGTACCACCCAACATCATCTGCCGCTGCACTACACTCGTTTTAGCAAAACGACCAAGAACAATACCACCTGTCACAAACCCATAAAAAAGAAAACTGAGCGTGACGCCGGCTTGTCCCTCAGTCAAACCTTGAATATTCATTAAGTAATGTGTTCCCCACAAATTACCAAAAATAACGAGCGGTGCGAACGCAGCACCATTATAAATAGTTAGTAAGATATTGTTACGATCAGTAATTATCTGTAGCAAACGTTTATGAAGAGGTTCACTCGATTCTTCTTTCGGTGCATCATCAGCAACACGCGGTATCTGTGGCTCTGCTTTCACGAAATAAAAACCAATAAGCACAACTGCAACGACGAGTCCTATTACAATCGTCGATGTGGTTTCTGCACCCAATGCTTGATGAAACCAGCCGAATAAAAGTAGCGTTGTACCAGCACCACCCATACACGCCGAACCAAAAAAACCTGATAACCTTGCAAACGAGGCCGCGTCAAAATGTATAGCGGCTGCGCGCATATAACTTACCGATGCAAACGCGGCGCCTGTTCCCATCATCACTCGAGCAATAACTAATAATAAAAAAGTATGTGCGGTGAAAAATAAAATCAAACCCAATAAACAAATGATAAGTGAACATGTAGCGATGCGCGATACGGGGTATTTATCGACGAGGATACCAGCTGGAACTTGTAATAATAAGTATGCATAAAAATAGGCAGCCCCGAGAAATCCAAATTCGCTCGCCGAATGATGTAAGGTTGCTAAAAGCTCTGCGGAAAATATACCCGGGACAAATTGGATGACATATTTCAAAAATAAAAATGCTGTTAGCCACACCATCAGGAGCGATGGGAGATTAATAGCCCGCATGACTTTAGCCATAAAAAATACCTTACCCACTTTCTTAAGAGGCAGGTATTTATACTAGCACAGTAAAACGACACTAGGCAAGGTATGGACTAGGAGATGGTGTCTATCACACCATGAAAATAAAGTGACCATCGGCTGTAGTTAAAAATACATTTAACCTAAGGTAAAAACTTCGCGGACAAAAAAAATTTGCTTTACATTCGCTAGAAAATCATTACTATACCAGGCTGGCTTATTGAATAATAAAAATTCCTTTTAGATAAAATGATATTTGACAAGTATGGCTAGTCAGAACAAAACAAAAATAAACAAGCTCATGAAGGCTTGGCCTGATAAAACGCTTGTCACACAAACCTGGCTTGAAAGCCATGGTATTTATAGGCAGCTTGCTGATTCTTATTGCCATAATGGCTGGTTAGAGCGCCTCGATCGCGGTGTTTACACAAAGACTGGTGACACGGTGACCTGGTATGGAGCCGTCTATGCTTTACAAACTCAACTAAACATGAAGACCCATGTTGCAGCATTAACTGCTGTAGAATTACACGAAGAACACCCCGAGCGACTCAAAACGCACAATAAATTTCTCTTCATCAACGCAAATGAAAACCACAAAATACCCCGCTGGTTTGTTAACAATTTCGAAAAACCCTACGGCTTTATTAATGTACAGAGCAATCTGCTTGCTGGGCAATGGGATCTCGGTGTCGAACCGTTCGATGTTGGCGGGTTTTCCATCCTAGTTTCTAGCGTCGAGCGCGCCCTCTTGGAGTGTCTATATCTTGTCCCCAAATACGTACACTTCGAAGAAGCATTTCGCGTGATGGAAAAAATGCACTACGTAAGACCTCATCTCGTTCAAACGCTCTTGGAATCATGTGTCTCCATCAAAACCAAACGTATATTCCTCTACCTTGCTGAACTACAAAACCAAAATTGGTTTCGTTATATCGATGTCGCCTCCATTAACCTCGGCACGGGTCCACGTAAAATCGTCGAGGGCGGGCGATATGTCGCAAAATACCAAATTTCTGTGCCTGACATCGAATGACCTTGAACAAAGTGACCGCGCGGGCTAAAGTAGCGCTCTCATATCTAGTGTAGGGACAAACCAAGATGACTACTCTTAATCCACGCGCGCGTGACGTTAAACAATCCGAAATTAGACGCGCGAGTGTGCGTTGTGCGGAACTGGGTGGCATTAACCTCGGCCAAGGCGTGTGTGATATCCCAACCCCACAACTGATTAAAGAACGCGCCTATCAAGCGATCGAAGGTAACAAAAACACCTATTCTGCTTGCGGTGGTGTAAAACCACTACGCGAAGCGATTGCGAAAAAACTCAAAAACTTTAATAAGCTTGATTACGATCCTATGCGACAAGTGATGGTAAGCCATGGCGCCTCGGGTGCGTTCGTCTGCGCTGTGCAAACATTACTAAACCCTACTGATGAAGTCATCTTATTCGAACCCTTTTACGGATACCACAAACGAATTTTAGATCTCTATGGCGTTACAACACGCGCAATCACAATGGGCGCCGACGACTTCAGCATCGATTGGACGGCGCTTGAAAATGCGATAACACCTAAAACCCGCATGATTGTTATCTGCACCCCCTGCAATCCTACAGGTAAAGTATTTAGTAAAGAAGAATTATTAAAAATTGGTAGGCTCGCAAAACAACATGACTTACTCATTATTACTGATGAAATTTATGAATACATTACCTATCCTGGCTTCGAACACATATCTCTCGCAAGCCTCGAAGATTTTTCTACACGTACGATAACAATTTCCGGTTTTTCTAAAACATATAATATGACAGGTTGGCGCTTAGGTTATGCCTCCGGTCCCGCCGATATCATTAGCCAAATGGCGCTTGTCCAAGACTTATTGTACGTATGTCCCTCGACCCCATTGCAACATGGCGTGCTCGCCGCGTTTGATATGCCTGAAAGTTACTTTCAAACGATGCGTGATGAGTACCTTATAAAACGTGATCATACCTGCAAAGCATTACGTGATATGGGCTTTCAATTCGCAACACCTGAGGGTGCTTATTACATCATGGCAAACATCGAAGCGATGCCATTTACAAATGACGAAGATGCCGCGAATAAGTTATTAGAAGACGCAAAAGTTGCCGTTGTACCTGGGCGCGCATTCTACCACGAACCAGAATCCGGCAAACAAACAGTGAGATTCTGCTTTGCGCTTGACGATGCGGTCATTACGAAAGCGTTAGCGCAGGTCGAGACGATGCTTGCAAGCAACACTTAACTTTCGAGCAGCAAGATAATCAAAAAGCCTAGGAAGAAACACGCGGTAATCCACGGCCGTTCGCCTACTTCGTGTGCTTCGACCAATAGCTCTTCTGTTACAAGATAAAGCAATGCCGCGACACCGAATGCGAGCACTCCATTCATCATGACAGGGCCAAGACGACTGAAAACCTCAACACCAATCATCGCACCAAGTGGAACTAACAGACCTAACACTAAAATAATAAAGCCTTTCTGCACTCCCGACATATTCGATTGATTTAAGCTTGCAACCATCGCGATACCGAGGAACATAATTTCAATGGTGAGTGCTATTGTGATTAACAATCCGCCCTGCTCACCTGCAAGAAACGCGACACCAATCAGTAAACCGTCAACGAAGAGATCGATAGCAACAGCAATGATGAGTGCCCATTTCGATTGCACATGATGCGCCTCACTGCCACCATGTACACCTTGCTCGGTCCACGATTTTACGAACAGCATGACGAGAACACCTAGACTAAAACCCACCGTCAGCGTGATGTAATCGACATGAGCTGCACCAAGTTTAGGCAACAACTCTTTAGCAACCGCGGCAAAGACAACACCGGCGGCAAAATGCTGGGTGGCGCTGGTCACTTTAGGTCCTGGCGCACGAAATGCAGCGGCAAGCGCACCTATCAACATACAAAGGGTGGGAATAAAAGCAAACTGCGCGACGATGGCAGCGTGTTGCATCGTTATATTTCCTAGGCTGTGTTTTCAAATCAAGGATACGCATGACTTGAATCGTTGACAAGCGCATATCAAGCTTCTACCATCACTTATTTTGTCTGGGCGATAAGCTATGCGACACACTAAACCTCTCGGCCTTCCTGCCTGCGTCTCTCTTATCGTCGGTAATATGATAGGTTCAGGTATTTTTCTCCTGCCAGCCTCGCTTGCGGCTATTGGCAGTATTAGCCTATTTGGTTGGGTCGCGACTGCGACAGGCTCGCTCATGCTCGCTTTGACGTTTGGTTTGTTGAGTGAACGTCTACCCTACTCTGGCGGCCCCTATGTGTACTGTCGCGCAAGCCTGGGTGATTTTGCCGGCTATCAGGTTAGTCTTGCCTATATCTTTGCAAATATCATCGGCGATGCCGCAACCACAGTCGCCTTTCTTGCCTACGCATCGAGCTTCTGGCCGGTTTTGAAAACAGACCCTGTGCTCGCCTTCTCGCTCGGTACTGCTGTCATTTGGTTTATCGCCGCACTCAACATCTGGGGTGTACGCAAAGTCAAAGTGGTGCAAATTACGACGACACTTTGTAAGTTAACACCTATCATCATGGTGGCAGTTGTCGGCTCGTTTCACATGTCTAAAGACAATCTTGCTGTTTTTAACATCTCGGGCCAACCACACATTATCGCGATCGCAAACGCGGCGATGCTAACCTTGTTTGCCTTCGCAGGGCTTGAATCGTCGACCGTTCCCGCTGAACACATCGACAACCCGAGCGTCACGATAAAACGCGCCACCATAATCGCAACCTTCATCGCATCAGTCATCTATATCGCAAGCACGACAGCACTTATTGGCATGATAAGCCCTATAAAACTTGCATCGAGTACAGCCCCATTTGCTGATGCCGGTAGAATTATTTTTGGCGATTGGGCTTATAATATTTTTGCGATAGCCGGCATGGTATCGTGTTTCAGCGCGACGTTGGGGTTTCTATTCATCACGGGTCAAACAACAATGACCGTCGCAAATGATGGCTTGTTACCAGAAATCCTGGCAAAGCGTAATCGACGCAACATGCCTGTATACGCCTACTTAGCAACCGCACTCATTATGACAGGCGTACTCTCGCTAAATTACACGAAACATTTGACAGAACAATTCACACTGCTGATAACACTTTCTGACTTTTTTATTCTTATCCCATACCTCTACACAAGCATCGCCGCAATGCGTCTTTTTAAAAGAAATGAAAAAGGCTTTTGGACAGCTCTTTTCGTTGCCGTACTGGCATGCATCTACAGCCTATTCGCCATGATAGGCAGCGGCCGTGATGGTCTCTACTACGGCCTGTTATTATTGCTAGCCCTTTCGCCTTTTTACGCGTTTACACGTAAGACTACTTTACCCTTGAGTGAAAGCAACCAGCAATAATGCGATACCCACGACAAGGAACGCAGCCATCATACCGTGTAAGATACTCGGATTCTCAAAAGCTCTCACCATCTTGTCATCGAGTGATGGAAAACTAAATCTGATAAGACCTTTTAGTAGCACCATCCAACACAGTATGGTCACGATCACAGGCCAACTCATCACCCACACATTATGTGCGAGCACGAGAATGATCCCGAGAACGAGCGTCATCACTGCGACTACTAAACGGCAACCATCATGTTCCATCAATGACTTAACACGCTTTAACATAACTTTTTCATTAGCGAGCATCGTCACTGTCACAATGATGAGATAAAGCCCCATGGCTTGCGCTATGAATAACGTAGTTTCCATGACTTTCTCCTACTTGCTTCTATTGACTACGAATTCCCCCCTAAATCAGGGGGCCAGTAGTAACCTACTCTTAAGGTTACTACTTCTATTTTAGCAACTTCTAACCCGTTTTGTTGTCTTAATAAATGTACGGTGTTGTATGCTGAAAATATTTTATTAGGGGAATCAGTGGGTTATGTTGATTGAGTACCTACCTGAAAACCAAGAAATTGGCTCTCGTCTCGATGCAGCCAAAATAGTGGCGCTACCGCTAAAACCTGGAGACGCCATCAAGGCTTACTGCACCCAAAATTTTGTCGACCTCTTCGCACGCGTAGGCGACGACTTACATCTCTATTTCACAACGGGTGAATCGCTCATTCTGGAGGCCTTCTTCAGTTCCGAAGATACCCGTATCGAATTTCACGATATCACCTTAACAAGCGAAGACATTAAAGAATTAACAACGATACCGCTCTCAGTGAGCCATGCTGATGGTGACGAAACCTGGTTTATCCAACCAAATGGCGCGTTTCCCATTGCACTAGCAACACTCTATGCCCTACCCGACCAAAGCATCGCGCTAGATAATTTGTGGCGTAGTTACGATCACTTAGTCCTAACACTCGAAAGTGGTGCGACACTTACCTTTAAGAATTTTTTCCAAACGACATCAGATGAACAAGCTGCGCACTTACAATTAAAACTGACTGACGGTAAAGAAGTCACGTTGAGCGGCCAAGATATTTATGCGCGTTTCACAGAAGGCTATAACATCACGCTCGGCGATGAAATGACACTCGATTTATCACCGAGCGCTTTATCGCTTGCAAGCATCGATGTCATCAGTAGTTCGGCAAGCGGGAAGTTACCCAACTGGTTAATGGTCGTCGAAAAAGGAGATGGTTATGCACTCACAGGTAAACCAACGGTCGACGACGTAGGTAATCTTGATATTACGATTCGTGCAAATGCCATCGAACCAAGCGGTCGCGAAGTATTATTTTTCGGCTCACTGCCACTTGCTATCGTACTCACGGCAAGTGAAGCAGGCTATAGAATGAATCCGCAGTTCGAAAGCGTACAAACCGCAGACGATCCGATGTCTGTTTCGCGTTTTGTCGCATCAGTCATCGTTCCTGGGATCGTATTAAGCAACATCGACAACTTATTACAAGCCTTAAAACTATTAAACGAACGCCCCGCAGCGGCAACCGATGATGGCTTGATACAAAAACCCATACCCACAACTATCACATCAACAATCGATACAACATCACAAGCAACAACGGGCTCTGGCAGTACAATCAACACAACCCGTACCGAAAACCCCTTCGGACAACGTTCAGATGAAGCAGCACCAGACACATCTGATACGAGCACAGAGCCCATCGAAATTCCCACAGCACCACCTGAAGCACCCGTAAGAGATGCAACATCTACGATTGACACCACGAACACAGACGACTCCACAGAAACAACGATCGAGTTTGTCGGCGAAGAAGCTGAAGCAGGCTTAGATGGCGCACCTGGTGAAGATGGTGGTAATGGTAGCAATGGTGCTGATGGGACCGACTCATTTACGTCGACAACTGTTTCAACCCCAGGTGAAGGAGGCACAGACGGCGGTGATGGTGGCGATGGTGTTGCGGGGACACAAGGTTTCAGCGGCGAGACGGTCAACTTAGTTCTCCCTACCTCAACACCTCCGGTTTCAATACTGCCGGATGTCGTTACATTGTCATTAGCCGCCACAGGTAGCAATGGTGGTTCTGGTGGTGATGGTGGTAGCGGTGGTGACGGCGGTAATGGTGGTAATGGCGGCCGTGGTGGTGACGGCGGTCAAAGCTACTTCGACAGCGGCACAGGTGGTTTTGGTTCTCGCGGTGGTAACGGTGGGCATGGTGGTGACGGCGGTGATGGCGCCGATGGCGGTGATGCAGGCGACGGTAGCATAGTTAACCTCACACTAAATAGTGTCAATCTTGATACTTTATTCAGTTTAGACATCGTCACGATGTCAGCAGTTGCTAGAGGTGGTGATGGTAACAGTGGTGGTGATGGCGGCTTAGGTGGTGAAGGTGGTCGTGGTGGTAATGGTGGCCGCGGTGGTAGTGGCGGTCGTGGTGGTGATGACAACCCATCAACGAGTCAGGGTAATGGCGGCATGGGCGCTGTTGGTGGTCAAGGTGGCCAAGGCGGTAACAGTGGCGCGGGCGGTGACGGTGGCAACGGCGGTGATGGTGGCGATGGTGGTGATGCAATCATCACAGTCGCGGGCAACAGGATTGAAGGCGGATTCGATACAGACTTTCTAACGCTAGATGTTGCAGCATTTGGCGGTGATGGTGGTAACGGCGGCCTCGGCGCTGACGGTGGCGCCTTAAATTTCTCAGGCGATGGTGGTAACGGTGGTGCCGGTGGTGATGGCGGTAATGACCGTGCCTCACCCGGCTTATCCGGTACCGGTGGCGACGGCGGCGATGGTGGTCGTGCCGGTGCAGTGCTTACCCAGG
>Ga0180433_10005094_pt1 | contig 18016 bp, 16 predicted proteins | sample SS_ome_8_FD_132980 | JGI IMG/M metagenome (GOLD analysis project Ga0180433, IMG submission 132980) | Hypersaline lake sediment archaeal communities from the Salton Sea, California, USA - SS_1_D_1 metaG | ecosystem: Environmental > Aquatic > Non-marine Saline and Alkaline > Hypersaline >... | reverse complement strand
GGATTTATTGTTGATTTTGAAAGATATCGAACATATGATTTAATTGTTGATACAGCATTAAAAATTTTTAATAATGAAAATTCAACCAAAAATTCAATAAAAAGATTAATAGAAAGTAGAATTATTGAAATTGAAGAGGTTGAATGGTATAATGATAATAATTTTAAGATAAATGAATTAAGTGTTGAAGACATTTATTCAAATTTATATCGTTATTGGATTGAAAATCCAGCACAATGTTTAAATACTTTATTATTAAATTTAGAAAATGAAATTACTATAGATGAAGAACAACAAAAACTTTTTAATTCTTATTTTAAAAAGTCAGATAAAAAAGAAAAGAAGGAAAAAGAAGAAAAGGATGATTTACCAAATGGTGAACATAAGGAAAAAGGATTATCACCAAAGAAAGAAAAGGACAAAGATGAAGAAATAGAAGATGTTAATTTTGTTAAAGACATCTTGATTCATTTAATTCCATTAATAGTTTTATTAACATTAAATACTGAATTAGAAAAATTTAATGATATGTTAAATTATATTTTGGAAAATAAATATTTATTTGATTTATTAAAAAGTCAATGTAAAAATATTTGGGGTAATAAAGTCCCAGAAAATATCTTAGATATCATTATGGAAATTTATGAAAATAATTTACTAGGAAAACCAAAAATCAATGAAATTGAAATACAAATTAAACATTTATTCAATGAAAGTAAAGGAAATCTTAAAAGGTTTTCTGAACTTATTGATAAATATATAATTCCTAGTAAAAATGAAAAGAAAAGTTATGCAGAAGTTACTACACCTTATGTTTTGAGACAAAATATGATGACATTATTTGACGATTATACATCAGATTTTTGGAAAAAAGAACATACTATTTTAGAACCTTGTTCTGGAAAAGGAGGATTTTTAATTGATATTATTACTAAATTTGATGAAGGATTTAAAAATAAAATTAAAAATGAAAAAGAAAGATATAAATTTATTGTTGAAAATTTATTGTATTTTGCTGATAAAAATGAAACAAATATATTTATTTGTAAATTGATATTAGACCCTAATAATGAATATAAACTTAATTATTATATTGGTGATACTTTATCAGATGATTTTATCAATCATATTAAAACAGTTTGGAAACTTACTGGTTTTGATGGTGTTATTGGAAATCCACCTTACAATGATGATAGTGGTAATAAAGGTAAAGGTCATGCTATTTGGGTTTATTTTGTTAAAAAAGCAATTGATAATTGGATGAAACCTAATGCATTTTTATGCTATGTTCATCCAGGATTATGGCGTCAATGTGAGCATGAATTACATTCTTATTTTTGGGACAATAACCTTTTATATGTGAATATTAATGGACAAAATGAAGGAAAGAAAATTTTTAAATGTAGTACTAGATTTGATTACTATTTACTACAAAAATGTGATTATCAAGAACAAACTAAAATTATTGATGAAGATAACAATGAATTTAATTTAAACTTAAATAATGTATCTATGTTAATTAATCATTCAAATGATAAAATGATTTCTAATTTAGGAAATTCATTTGATGTTAATTATGACCGAGGGTTATATGGTGCTGACAAATCTCACGTAATTAAAGAGAAAGATAATACTCATATTTATCCAGTAGTATATAACGTTCAAAAAAATAGTGTTTTAAACCTCAGATGGACAGATACTAAAGAAAAAGGACATTTTGGAATTTCAAAATTAATTTTTAATTGGAATGAATGTTTTTTAGATTTAAAAGGTGATTATGCTTTAACTCAATGGGTTTATCATATTCGTGATACTCCTGGAAATTTAAAAAGAATTAAAAAAGTTTTTTACAAACCTGAATTTAAGAAATTTTTAAATGCCTTTAAAATTGGATATACCTTAGATATTAAAGGATTAAAAACCTTAAAAAAAGATTTTTGGAAAGAATTTGAATAAAATTATTTTTACCAACAATCTACATTATTATTAAAATTATTTATAATCTATCCTAAATTAATGCTTTATCTAGGATATCACGTTTCAACCGCAGATGGAATTCTTAAGGGTATCAATGAAGTCATTAAAAATGGCGGTAATTGCTGTCAAATTTTCACTGGACCCCCTCAATCTTTACACTTAGGTAAACCTTTTAATTATACAGAAGAACAATATGCGGAAATCCGGAAAACTAAATTTCCTATTTTTATTCACGCCAAATATCTCCTTAATTTCGCCAAACCTTTATTACCTAAAAATAAAATCTTCTTAGTTAGATACACTCAAGACTTAGATTTATCAGTTAAATTAGGCGGTAAAGGTGTGGTTTTACATTTTGGAACCGCTAGTAATGGATTAACTATTGAAGAAGCACGTGAAAATATGGTGAAATCTTTGGTAGAAGTTTTAGACCATTGTGATAAATCCGCGATTCCTATTTTAGAAACTTCAAGTGGGGAAGGAAATTATTTGGGGCGAACTATTGAAACCATGAATCTTATTTTTAGGAAATTACCTAAAAAATACCAAGATAGAATAAAATTTTGTATTGATACTTGTCATATCTTCGTAGCCGGTTATGATTTAAGGAATGGATGGAAATCTTATCTAAAAGAATTTGAAAAAACTATTGGGAAAAATAAAATAGCTGTTGTTCACATCAATGATAGTGCAACTCCTTTTGATGGAAAAAATGATAGACATGAGGTTTTAGGAAAAGGATATATTTTTAATGAAAAATTAGGAGGTAATCCGGAAGTTTTAAAAGAAATATTGGAATGGGGAAGTAAAACCTCCACACCCTTAATTTTAGAAACTCACCGCGATTTTAAACAACAAATTACTTTAATGAAAAGTTTAATTCAAAAAGGTGGCGCAAAACCATCTTTAATAGACCAATTCCGTCAATTAAGAGATTTTCATCAAGCTTTGGGGAATATTCATCAATTTCAAGTTTACCAAAATTTAGTTAATAAACTTTCTAAAATGAAAACCTTATCTCTTAATAAAATTAGTCAATTAGAAGGAGTTGGGAAAGGAACACTTGAGAAAATAAATGAATTTGAAAAAACAGGTCAAATTTCTGTTCTTGAAGAAATGAAAAAAGATAAAAAATTAGTAGCCTTAGTGAAATTACAAAAAGTTCATGGGATAGGACCGAAATTAGCGCAAAAATATGTTAATCAAGGGATAATGGAAGTAAAAGATTTACCAAAAGAAAAATTAACGGATGGACAAAAATTAGGCCTGAAGTACTTCCGGGATTTACAGGTAAGGGTGCCTAAGGCCGATGCTGAAAAAATGGTTAGATATTTAGAAGGAGTTTTAAAAAAGAAGATTTATTTGTTAGGAGGTTTTAGATTAGGGAAATTAGATGGGAAAGATTTGGATATTGTGGTTTTGAATGGACAACACGAAGACCTGAAAGAATTAGATATTAAAGGGAGTTTTGAAAGTGGGGTTTCGTCAGATACAGTTTTGGTGAAATTTCCCCATTATCCTTTTATAGTTCATGTTGATTTTAGATATACAGATAAAGAACATTTACCTTTTTATGAACTTTATTTTGGAAGTGGGGAAAACTTTTCGCGGAAAATCCGAGAACATGCTAAAAAGTTAGGTTTTACTTTAAATGAAAAAGGATTGAAGAAAGGGGGGAAAATGATTGAGAAAGGTTTTAAAACCGAAAAAGATATTTTTAATTTTTTGGGGATGAAATTTGTCAAACCTGAAGATAGAATATAATATTATATAAAATATGAATAATATAGTTTTTGAAAAAAAAGAAAAAACTATTAATTATAACAATAATAATAAACCTATTAAAAAAAAAATAACTGTTTGTAAAAATCCAGATGGTTCCAAAACAAGTAGAAATAATTTAGAAAGAATATTAAAAAACAAAAATATTCTTTACACAAGTAGAAATAAATATGTAAATATGTGTAAAAAACTAAAAGATTATAAAAATTTACAATTAACAAAAGTAAATTTTGGAATAAAAAAATCAGTTGAAAATAAACTTGTAAAATATATAAAAAATAAAAAAAGAGAAAAACAAATTACTCCAGAGTATTTGTTTAATAATTTTTCAAATTTTAGATGTGAAAATATTTTTAAAGATATCTATATACCTAATAAAGGTTATGGTAATCCATTAACTAATAAGGGAACTGGATTTAGAAATAATTATTTTCAAAGAGATTTTATTTTAGCAGAGTTATTTAATAGAAGAATACAAAATTGTGAAGAATTATACCAACAATTTCCTGACAAAGAATGGATTGAAAAACAAAGAAATTATTTACAAAATTTAGATTTGGAAAAAAAACAAATATTAGTGTTATATTCGGCAGTTTATGATGGAATAATAAATTATTATATTAGAAACGATTATAAATTAAGTGAAGAAAATTTATCAATATTGAAAAAAGTATTACAAAATGATGATGATAGAAGATTTTATCATGAAATAATAAAATCAAATGATTTGTCTTATGAAAAATTAGAAGACTTTGTTTCTATCTTATATAACACAATTCAATCTATTATTATTAATTCACCACCATTAACTAAAGATATAGCAGTATTTCGAGGTTCAGGAAGATTAACTTGTAAAATTGGTGAAATATGTGAGAACAAAGGGATAATGTCAACAAGTATTTTAACTTTACCTGCAATTAGATTTTCAGAAAAATATAGTAATAAATTTGAAAATGGTTCATATTTTTGTAAAATTGTAATACCAAAAGGTTATAATGTATTAATGTTTATGTACACAAGATATCCTCATGAATACGAATTTTTATTACCTAATAATGTTAAATTTTATATTACAAAAAATCCAACAAAAATTAATTTTAGATCTATTTATCCTGGTATATTGAAATTTAATTATTTTGAAATGGTTTTAGTAAAAAATGCTTATCTAAAAAAAAATAATTTAAATAAAATTGATGGTTAAAAAAATCTAAAATTATTTCTTTTATTCACTAGCACTCACGTCAGTACTTCGTATTCACGTTAGTTTTCGCTTTTCGCTACGCACTCACTACGCATCATGGCTAAGGGACATTCTTCCAAGAAGGCTTTTTTGGCTCGTCGTCAGGCACTGCGCAGGAAGCCTAGGGGTTTTGACCCCGCTGCTTTCTTGAAGTGGGTTCACGCCCTCTTCCTGCGCTCCGGACTGGGGAATGATACGATTTTCTATCATTCTCCTGCTCCCGCCGCCGAGGAGTTCGTTCAGTGCTCCTACTCAACCGAGGAGGCAGAATCTTTTGCCAAGCCTTGGGGTTTGTGGGCCACGTTCGGACTCCTGAAGGGGACCTCCTTCCTCAACTGGGAGGTGAAGGAAGGGTGGTTCACCTCTGGGTTGAACTACATCTGCACTCTCCAATTCAAGGAGACTGCGACCTTCACCTACAAGGTGGACTACGAGGGTGAAACCAAACCAGTTTTGGTTGTCACCCCCAAGAACCTGGATGCATTTGCTTCTAAGTTCAGCACCACCTACCACCAGGGGGAGAGGTACCCTATCTCTCCAGTCTATTCCACTAGGGAAGAGGCAGACGAGTTCATGAACTCGCTTGCTCCCTACAAGAGATATCAATGTGATGTCTCGGTGGACTGGAGAGACCAGACCTACCAGGTGATTTGGTATCCAGACCATACCAGTTCCTACTTCAACCACAAGTGGTTGATGGAGCGGTTTGCGGGTCTGATGTTCCGGGAGTACCCCAAGGGTATTGAGAAACTTAAGATTCTTGATACCCACATGTGGTATTCCGGAATTGACGCCGATTCCGTGGTTGTCTGGGACGCTCACGTGGTAGAGGAACTAAGGACTTTGGCAAAAGTCCCTAGTCGCTTCGGCCTGTGAGGAGGAGGGGATATCTTTTTGAATGATGGATGTCTTTGAATGATTTTTTTGTTCTTTGAATTATTTTTTGTTCTTTGAATGATTTTTATAAAACATAAATAATTTAAAAAATTCTTAAATAAATTAAAATATGGCAGATTTAAAAACAACTCTCCAAAAAATTATTTCATTACGAGAAGAAGGTAAAACCATTGGTTTTACTTGTTCTTGTTTTGATATTTTACATGCAGGACATTATTTAATGTTAAAAGACAGTCGTAATCAGTGTGATTTTTTAGTAGTTGGATTACAAACAGACCCAACTTTAAATTTAGAATATAGAATGAAATCAGATGGTAAAAATAAGAATAAGCCTATTCAAGATTATGCTGAAAGATTAATTCAAATTGAAGGATGTCGTTATGTTGATTGGGTTGTGAAATATGAGGGAGAGGATGAACTTTATGAAATTATCAGGACTATCAATCCGGATGTCAGGGTTTTAGGGAGTGATTGGGAAGGAAAGGAATATACAGGTCATGATTTACCACCAAAGATACATTGGCATAGACGTGATCATGATTATTCTACGTCAAATTTGAGGAAGAGGGTTTTTGAGGCGGAAAGGAATAAATAAATTTAAAAAGAAAATCTAATGATAATGTATGTCATTATCATTAAGTACACTTAACAAATGGAATACTAATTTGACGCAAGTTGTAATGTTTACGGCATTACAAAATGCGGTTTTACATAATGATTTAAATAAATTAACAACAGATTTTTCAGTTGAAAAAGATAATAATTATTTTTTTAATCATGTGGTTGAAAAACAGGGGAAAATAACTAACCAAAAGAGTAGTGGGCGTTGTTGGATGTTTGCTGGTCTCAATTTACTTCGAAACCAATTTATTAAAAAGTATAATTTGCCGAAGGATTTTGAGTTATCACAAACTTATTTATTTTTTTATGATAAATTGGAGCGTGGTAATTTCTTTTTAGAAGAAATTATTAAACATCGTGATTTAGATATATCAGACCGTTTAATCCAGCATTTATTAGATGAACCCTTAGGTGATGGAGGACATTGGGCAACTTTTGTCAATTTAGTGAATAAATATGGAGTGATGCCTAAAAGTGCGTATCCTGAGACATATCATTCAGGGGCAACTAGGAAGATGAATTGGGTTTTAGAGTGGAAATTAAAGGAATTTGCACGGGAAGTTTTAATGAAGAAAGATTTAACTGATGATGAATTGAGGGAGCAAAAGCTGGAATTTTTGAGGGAATATCATAGATTAATTAGTTTATTTTTAGGAACACCTCCATCTCATTTTGTTTGGGTTTTTGAGGATAAGGATGATAAGTATCAAAGTTATAAGAATTTAACGGGGAAAGATATGAGTAAGATGATAGATTTAGATTTGAATGAATTTGTTTCAATAAGTCATGACCCAAGAAATGATTATCAAAAGAAGATGCAAATCAGTCATTTTGGTAATATTTTAGAGGGGAAACCTATGGTTTTTTATAATGACAAAATTGAAACCTTAATAGATTTAACGAAGAAGAGTATAGATAAAAATATACCGGTTTGGTTTGGGTGTGATGTTGGGAAATGGTTACATAAAGATAATGATGCGATGGATTTGAAATTAACTAATTATGATATTTTAGGGACTACGTTTAAAATGAGTAAAAAAGATAAATTAATTTATAGATTATCGGCGCCAACCCATGCGATGATGTTTACGGGTTATGAGGATGATAATGAGGGAATTAAGAAATGGAGGGTTGAAAATAGTTGGGGTTCAAAGGGAATAAATGATGGGTATTATAGTATGACCCATGATTGGTTTAAAGAATATGTTTATGAAGTTGTTGTTCCAAAATCAATATTAGATGAGGATTATTTAGAGAAATTTGAAGAAGAAATAGTTTTACCTCCTTGGGATCCAATGGGGTCATTGGCTTAAATATTTTATAAATTTTAATTAAAATCCACCTCGCAGTCTAAGCACAAGGTGCAGGGTGCTTTCCTTTTGAATATTGTAATCTGCTAAAGTTCTACCGTCTTCAAGTTGCTTACCGGCAAAAATCAGGCGTTGTTGGTCAGGAGGGATACCTTCCTTATCTTGGATTTTACTCTTGACATTTTCAATAGTGTCAGAGGACTCCACCTCAAGGGTGATAGTCTTTCCAGTGAGTGTCTTGACAAAGATCTGCATATTTATAATATAATTGATTTTATTTTTTCTAAAATCAATTTTTTTTTAAAAAATTGATGGTTAATTTTTTTTAAAAATAAAATAATTAAGTATTTTTTTGCGCCACACAACTTATCAAACAATGCCTGTAATTACCGTCGTTGAGGAAGTCAAGGTGGATGAGAGGGATGTTTCAGCTGCTTGTGCAAGTTACCCAAGTAATTGTGAACCCATTTTCGAGTGTTTTAAGGGTTTCTTCCAGTGTTTGGGGGAATGTTTTTCAGCCTTGTGAATACGTTTTCAACGTCTTCAATCTGTAAAATAGTTGTTGGGGTTTCACTTCCTAAACAAAAGTTAAGGAATTGGAACCATTTTGGGTCAATTTTGTCAGTTTTGGCGAAACATGTTTGGAAGCATAAGGTCAGACAGAAGATGTCTGTATAAAATAGGATTTTCTTTGTTAATTCATTTTGATGAATTTTGTTTTTGTTTTTATTGTTTGAAACCTTATCCCATTCTGAAACCAAAAAGTCATTATAAAGATTTATTTTATTATCATCAGTTGGGAAATTATGGAATTTTTTTATAATACTTAACATCCTTTGAGGTTTTTTAACATAATCAGTTGGTAAGAAGGAAAAAGTTCCTAATATTATTCTTTTAGTGAGATGGGGATATTTTTTGTCAATAATCATGCTTAATCCGAAATCTAATATTCTGGGGAACCATTTTTGAGAAGAGTTTTTTTTGTTGATATTATCTTGAGACAAAATTATATTTTCAGGTTTTAAATCATTATGAAAAATATTATTCTCATGAAGCATTTTTAATTCTTCAATTAAAGTTTGGACAACAAATAAACAATTTTCAGATGTTAAGGTTTTAATTTGTAAAAGTTCATGACTATTAGGCCAAAAATGTGAATATTCAATTGCAAAAAATTGTTGATGAATACGTTGTTTTAATGATAATTCATATTTTTCAAGGATTTCTTCTAATAAATTTTGGATTTGCTGGTTATTTAATCCATTAAAACTTATCTTTTGACCAATAAATTGAGATAATTGATTAATATTTTTATTATTTCTTTTTTGATAAACATGACTAAGGAATTGATGTACATGTTGGATTTGTTGTTCAATTCCAGATCTAATGTAAAACATATGTCTAACTTTTTGTAAAATTTTGTTCTTATCTTTAGTAGTTCTAATTTTACTACCAACATCTTGATAAGATAAAAGAGTGTCTATTTTATAAGGAATAATAAAATATTGATAAGTTTTTTTACCATATTTCTCAATTAAAATATTACGGATATTTTCTATTTTATCAATGTTTTCTTGGTCTTCAAACTGAAAAAGGGTTATTTTTTTGACGAATTTACCAGTTCCACTTTTAAAGACCACACCGTAAGAACCACTTCCTAAATATAAATTTTGATTGACGTTAATATTATTTTCATTTGGAAAATTAATGTTAAAATTATTCATATTTTATTGAAGAAAAAATTGATAGTTAAATAGGAAAACTTATTTATAAATAACTAAGATGTCTTTCTTAAACCAAGTTTTAAGTTTCTACAATTTACACCCTGAAATCAGGGTACCAACTTACTTAAACATCTCTGGAATTACAGAGATGTTGGGACAAATCCCTAGAGGATGTGAATATTGTTTGAATTGTCCGGCAGAAGGTTTTAGGGATACCCAGTTGATTTTGTATGGGTTGATGAATTTGGCGGAGTTCCAGGAGGAAAGCCCTTTGACCTTGGAGGAGAAAAGTAATTTGTTTTACGCTTTAGAGGAAACACCTGAGGGAAAGGAGAGGCTTGAATTATTTAAGAATGAAAAAACAATTAGAAAATGTATCTCCTTTTGATTTCTAGAGAGTAATAATTAACAAAAAAAATTGAAAGAAAAAAAAATTATAACTTAGGAAGAAAAATGGGAAAAATATTTCAGGATGCAGTTCATGGAACAATTGAATTATGTGGGAAAAGTGTTATAATTATAGATACAAAAGAGTTTCAAAGATTAAGAAATATTAAACAATTAGGAACAGCATATTATGTCTTTCCGAGTGCAAGTCATAATAGATTTGAACATTCTTTAGGCACCGCTTATTTAGGCAAAACATTATTAGAAACTATCAGGAGTAAGCAACCAGAGTTAGGAATAACTGAACAAGATGTTGAGGATGTAGAGATAGCGGGTTTATGTCATGATTTGGGTCATGGACCCTTTAGTCATTTATTTGATGATGTTTATTTGAAGGAACGGGATTTAGATGGACATCCTTTTAGACATCATGAGGAGAGGAGTATAGAGATTTTGAGGAGAATGATAGAGAAGTATCAAATACCGATAACGCAGGAGAGTTTTAAGAAGATAAGTTTAATGATTAATCCGACGGATAAGGTGAAAAAGCATTATTTATATCAGATTGTGAGTAATAGTAAGAATGGGATAGATGTGGATAAGTTTGATTATATAGCGAGGGATGGGAATGCGTTGGGGATAAAATATGGATTTGAACATCATAGGATATTTCCACATGTGAAGGTGATAAAAAATGAGATTTGTTATAGTGATAAGGTAATTTTTAATATTTATGAGTTGTTTGATAGTAGGTTTAAGATGCATAAGCAAATTTATAATCATCCAACTGTGAAGAAGTTAGATTTATTAATAGCGGATTATTTGAGGAATTTGGATAAGATTTATCCGAAAATAGGGAGGGCGTTGGATAATTTAGATATTTTTTGTGAATTAACGGATGCTATTTTAGAGATACCATTGATGTTAGATGAGGAAATGATAAGGGAAGAGAAGGTAGAAGATTTGAGGTTTTTGAGGGGATTAATTATAAAGTTAAGGGAGAGGAAACTTTATCGGGTTTTAGATGAGATAAGACTTAAACCAATGGAAGATGTAAAGGAAGTTTTTATGAATTGGACAATCAAGAATGAAAGAGAAAAGAATTTGATTTATATTAAAAAGAGATTAAGTTTTTCAAGTTCATCACAAAATCCATTATATAAGGCAAAATTTTATTCAAAAGATAGATTATTAACAAGAAAGGAGATAGATTTAGTGATGGGTAGTTTAGTGCCGAGACAGTTTGAGGAATTTAGTTTAGTTATTTTTTCAAAGGAATAAAATCTATTTATAAGTTATGACTGATAAGTGTGGATATCAATACTATAACCAAAGTTTCATTGATGCAAATCCAGAAAGAAAAAAAACAGATAGATTTGTAAGATTTTTATTATGTAATCAAAAAGCTATTCAAGAATTAGACCAAGCTTTTTTCTTAGCCAGACAACTTCCCAGTAACACTGGATATAGTCAAGGATTAACCTATTGTTATAGATATTTTAATATTTATAAATATTTACCTGATCCTTGTGGAAAATGTACTGTTTGCAAGGATATGCCAGATAGTAAAAGTTATAATCAAGTAACTTTATTTTTATTTTGGATGATTGGGCAAAAGATGAATGATGATTATGAATATTTCCAAAGGGTTTTAAGAACTAGGGAAACAGAAGTTTTTAATCCTTATACGAAAACTTATGAAGAATTAAAATTAGATGATTTAGATTTACAAGTTATTTTACTTTATAAGATGATGAAACAAATTGAGGAACTTTATTTCCAATGGAAATTAGCCTTTAACTATCTTACTAATGGTAAAGATTTTTGTTATTTGGTTCAATTCCCTACTGATTTAGCAGGATGTACATTAAAACCTTTAAAATATGGAGGTCGTGAGATAAGAGAATTAGCGATAACTTATAGTGATACGATGGCAGGTTCAACATCACCTCAGGGAAAACCTTGTTTATTGAATAGATGTGAAAATTAAATTATCCTAACATAAGATTTTATGTTTTGGGATAACTATTTCAAAGTAGAAAATATTTATTTAATATTTTCTGCTTTAAGATATGAGTTATAATAGTTTAGGATATTTTAATTTAGATTTGAATAATTTAACGCCAGCTCAAGAATTTGTGATGAAAGCTTATAATAAAGAATATTATTTGACAAATATTTTTGAAGCCTTAGATTATGCTCAAAAGTTAAGGTCTCAAGGAAGAACCTTTTGTTATAAGTATATTCCTTTAGAACCAGGTTTATACGAAAAGATTTATGACCAAAATGAATTATTAGAATTAAAGTTTATTTCAACATTCGTAGAAGACCCTTACACTTATGATTTTTCAAAACCTATAGATGTTTTTGGAAGAGAAGTTTTAGTAGATGAAGTTGATAAAAGTTTTATTATTACTGTTAAAGGAGAAAGATTTTATGACCAACTTTATGCTTCTTTACAAATGGCACAACAATTTAGAGATAATGGTAGATATTATTGTTATTATATGAAAACACCACCCTGGTTTTTACCCAAAGAACAATTTAATGAAATGTTAGATGGGCGTTTATTGATTTTATTATGGTATAATAGAAAATATGTAGAAGACCCAATCAGAAACATAAGACACAAACTTTCTAGTAATAAATCTTGGTAATATTATGGATGTGATACCAAAATATTGGACACCAGATACTGTATTATTAGCTGATAATCTTTTACCTACTGTTTTAGTAGGTAAAACCAATGTAGAAATTGCTACTTATTTAGATGGAGATGAAGTTTTAAGGTCACAGTTAAATCAATTTAGTAATTTAACTTATAAGGCTTTAATAGCGAGGCAACAGGGCAGGGATTTTGGGTGTTTTCAGGTTTATTGGGAGAATGTAGGAGGGATAAAGCATATTTGTTTTAAGGAGATGTGGCAGTTAAATTATTTATTGTATGTTCCGGAGGATAGTTGGGAGTTAAGTCAATTTGTTTTTGCAGTTTTATATGTAGTCAAGAGAAACTTGAATGGATATTTGAAACAGACGATGGTTTCACAAGGATTAGATTTTTGTAATCCTCTAGTATTAAAGAAGTAAATTACTGGTTTATGAGATAAATAAAATTCTATATTATAGGAATGCCTTGTAATTGTGGGAAAATAATATCATCAAAAAAAAATACGGTTATTAGTTCTACTAAAGCATTAACTCAAATAAAATCTAGAGCAGTTCCGTCTTGTGATGATGAATGTCCTCCATTAACTTGTTTAGATTGTCCGACGACTTGTCAAGAATATAATATTTCAGTAGATATAAGTTTTAATTATATACCCTTGGGAGCGATAGTTCCATTGGGGGGAAAAGTTCCAACAAATAGTTTATCTTTAGAATTATTAACACCGAATGTATTAAGATTTTATTATCATCAAGAAGATTATCCACCATTTTATATCAGTCAGTTTGGTGTATTTATGGGTTATCAATTTGAATTTCAGCAAGGACCAAATACACCTTTTGAGAATTGTGGAGAATGTTTAAGAAAAAATGTAAATGATGGAGATTTACAATTTTTTAGTTTAGAAAAAACCATGGATTTATTAATTCCAAATATCTTTGATACTCGTGATGATTTAGATTATAAAGATAATTTAAGAAATGATTTAATATATTTCTTTTTAAATATTGAAAAGAATTATTTTAAATATTACCAAGGAAAAAAATCTTGTGATAACACTAATGTTCCTTGGACTGGTTATTCAAGATTAATTAAAAAAACAGAAACAGGAACTGAAACATTTTCAACAAATAGTATTAATTTATATACTTTGACTGTAGGACAATTATTATCTGTTACAGTAGAAACTGGTAAAAACTTTCAATTAAATGATAATGTTTATTTTTTTGCAAATATAGATATTTTTTTTTCTGGAAATGTTTTATCCTATAATCCTACCAATGGAAATATGAATTTAGAAGTTTTAGAAATAAAAGGGGTCAACAATCAATTTCCAAACCAAAATACTTATGATTTTTGGTTAGTGAACACGACTGGTAATTATGAAGGTTCTTATCAAGTTTTTTTATCATCTTCTATTTATTTAAATCAATCTATTCAAACCGCATTTTATAAAGATATTTTCTTATCTTCTATGAATGCTCCTATAAATGTTAAAAGTATTTTTAGAAATATGTGTATTAAAAGATATAAATGTTTACGAGAATATGTTTTTTCAGGACAAGGATTTTATCCTACACCCTTTCAAAATACATTAATTAATCCTTTTATTGAACCAACATCAGATAAAACCAATAGTTTTTTTAGAATAATGAATATGGTAGCTGGTTTAATGAATTTTTTATTCACTTTATCAGAAAATTATTTATTAGGAAAAGAAACTGGAATTCCTAATGAACTTTTATCTCAATATTTAGATAAAAATAGAGCCAGATATTATTATAATAGCTATTTCCAAACATTAATCTCAAGAAATAAAATTTTAGGCTTTGATGATGCCTTAAATATTAGTAATGGTTCAGGAACTTACATCAGAGTTCCAGGATTACCTAATAATAATTATTTTTTACCTAACGGTTTAGTTCCTTAACATTTCATTTTACCAGCTAAAGGAATTGAAACTATACTTTCAATTCTTAATTGTTCATTGAAAGATTTATGCCCTTTTTTAATTTTAGTTGGTGTTGCTGATAAAATTTCAATAGAGTCAATCATAAAGAATTTTGCTTGTTGTTCTTTATTATATTTTAATTTAGAGGGGAAGGGTAAGCTGGGGAAACTGACTACTTTATTATCGGTAACGTATTGATTTTTTTCTAAAAATTGTTTTAAATCTTTTCCTCTTAATCTAAATAAGGGAATTATAGGTTTATCTTCAAAAATAAGTTTCATATCTAAATTTTTGTTTAAGTAATCTTTGATGTAAGGAATAATTATATTTTCAAGACAATCATCTTTATTATCGAAATGTAATGCTAAATATTTAAAATTTTTAGATTGACCTCCTAAAATGTAATTTTTTAAATAACATTTGATAGGATTAAATTTTTCGGCAACCGCAAAAAATAAAGGCATTAACTTTTGTTTTAATTCCTTCTCAATACTTTCATTAAAATATCCTAAATAAATAAATGGGATATACATATTTTTTAACTTATCGGTTTCATCTAAGTAATTATTTTTAACAAAAATATCCTGTTGAATTCCTTTTAATTCACTTGCAAAATCTTTATTCAATTTCATACCTATTAAATAATGATGAGAATGATGTTGAACATTATCGTTATTCATAAAATTAAAAAGATTAAAATTCTATAATTTTTAAATTATAATTCACATAATCATTCAGTTTTTTTTCATTTTCTAAACAATATTGTAAAACCTTTGCCCCATTTAAATATTTTTCATTAGAATTTAATGTAAAATTATGTGATTTAGCAATTTGTCTTAAAATGGTAACTAGTTTTTTTTCATTAAGATTAGTTAGATATTTTTCTCTTTTACAAGGAATATAAAATTCTTCTAATTCTTCCATCATTCCTTCAATTTTTTCAATTGTTTTATTTTTGATTAAGGTATCTTTTGTAAATTTTCTATTATCATAAATATCAATTAAACCAAAAATTTTAACTAATCTTTCAAAAAATTCTAAAGGCGGAATGGTTTTAAACAATTGATTTTTTTTCATGATTTCTATTTTTTTAAATATAATATTTTTTAATTTCTAAAAAATGAACCTATCTTCGTCTGCTTTAACCCTCCTACTTTCTTTTCCCCATAACTTTCTATCACCGTCGTCTCTTTCATATAAAACCCCTGAAACTCCTTACTTCCCTTCACTGCTAATCTGTCCACCTTATCATTTCCTTTCCAAATTTCATATTCCGCACTATCTTTCCGCGGTTCTTTTTGATGTGAATTTATATGAACAAACTTTACATTTATCCCTTTTTTTCCATAAAGTCCTAAGATAAAATCTATTGGTTTAATAAACTCCAAATTTTTAACAGGTTCTTTCTTTGAACTAACCCATCCACTTTTTTTCCATCCACTTATCCATTGTGTTAATGATTTGATAGAATATTCACTATCAGTATAAAGTAAAACTTCTTTTTCTTCATCCGACAAATTACTCTTTCTCATACAATAAGTTAAATAAACCTCTAAACCTTTTTGTATAGCATAAAGTTCAGTTTTTTGATTAGTTGGCACTTCCAATAAAAAAGGCATTGATAATTCATATTCCAAATATGGAATAAATAATCCTATACCCCCACTGGCATTTTTCTTTCCATTATTAAAGGTACTTCCATCTGTAAAGATTTTTACCATTTTTATCTTAATTATTAAGATAAAAAATTAATTCAATTTTTTCTTAAGTCCTAGATACACTATCGTAAACTTAGGTTTTAAGTCCTAGAAACCATCCTACTATCCAAATTCTCCATATTTTGTTCCACCTGTGTCACTTCAAAGGTATAAGTAATCTGTTTCTTCGCATGAATATAAAACGCCTCATAAGGTTGATAAAAACCATAAGGTGGTGATTTCAAATAATCCGGTATCTGTTCAAATGGGAATAATATTTGAAATTCATTTGGTTTTGTTAAATTTCCACCTACTCTTTGTCCTGGTTCTGCTAATAAACTATTATCATCCGGACAATTATTTCCTTGTTTTCTCTTTTTAACAAATCCTTTACTTAAAACAGTAGTTTTAGGATTAAAATTATTTCTATTACTAACTTTCACATTAATTCCATTCAAATCAATCTGTTCAATATCTAAAATATATTTATTATTAATAACTATCATATCTCCCACTTTTAAGAAAGGATTAACATCTAATTTCTTCTCTATTTTATTACGACCATCATCATAAACCATATAAAAATATATCACCGGAAACCTGTCAAAATTAATATAAATATTTTCATTTAATTTAGTATTTTGTACCATCGGATCACACTGGAAAATACTATAAAATAATAATCTATCCCCTGGGTCATTCCCATGCCCACAAAGTTTCTGTCCATAACTCGGGTCATCCGTTATAATCCTTATTTTAGTTAAATGACTTCCCGCCGGTATTGGACAAAACCTATCTCCCTGCACTTCTTCCCCCTGTTCTATCGCCTCAATATAAACCTTATCAACACCTATATTTAATAATCTGTTAAATCTAGTTACTATTTGTAAAGTCATCTGTGATAATTTCGCCCAATTGGTCGGATAAAAGGTTTTACCCTCTAAAGCACTAGTCCTTAAATTAACAAACTTACGGGTTAAACCAAAAAGTTTATCAAAATTTAATTTTGCATTTGCACGTCTACTCGCCAAATTAGTTCCATCATAAGCCCCATCTAACTCATCAATCACTAAATAATAAAAAGGTTCATCTAAAACATCCAATTTTATCCCATAATTATTCTCCCAAACTGGTCCATAAGGATATGATGGAAATGCTCCTTGAGTTTGCTTATTTTCATCTATCTTTGGTCCATTAAAATCATAAGGTGAAAAACCGCCTACATAACCTTTATCTAGTGGAATTTGAGCGTCTAAACAACGGATTTCAACTAAATTATTATAAATATTTTCTAATTTAGCACCTCTTCCACCAACATTCTCATAAACAATAGGTTTTCCATAAATAACTACACCGTTCTCATTTAAAAATGATGGAACTTCTATTTCTTCAGCAGGTTGTTCAAATCTTACTTGAAAATTAGTGGGTAAAGGATAAGCTTCTAAATCACGTTGTAATGAGTCAACTGTAATATAATATTTACGGGTGATATAATTCATTTTTTGAGGAGGGATTAAACTATGGTTTAAATAAGCGTTATTAGATTGTTGATTATTAATAATTAATTCAAATTGTTCTTTCATCCGATTTTGGGTAACAATTTCATTTTCTTCTTCTTTTACTCTAAAAGTTTCAATCGTGGTTTTATCATTCGCCATCTCATCCAATTCTTGTTTTAATTTTGGTTCGGTTTCTCTTTTTTCATTTAAATGTTTTGTAAATTTACTAATATCATTTACCCTCCTTCCAATAACATCTTCTACTT
>Ga0180433_10005090_pt1 | contig 18023 bp, 16 predicted proteins | sample SS_ome_8_FD_132980 | JGI IMG/M metagenome (GOLD analysis project Ga0180433, IMG submission 132980) | Hypersaline lake sediment archaeal communities from the Salton Sea, California, USA - SS_1_D_1 metaG | ecosystem: Environmental > Aquatic > Non-marine Saline and Alkaline > Hypersaline >... | reverse complement strand
CCTGTAATTGAATTATAGAGATCCGTTATTAATTCATGATTATAAAACCGGTTCATTTGTGCTCGAGCACATAATCCCAGGGAAGTCAGCATAGTATACCAATCTTCTGAATATCTAGTCATTCTTCCAACATTTATTATCATTTCTTCTTTAGGAGGAGTGAGTAATCTTTTATGGGCTAATTTGGGGATCCCCATACGATCAAAATGAGTTAGCATTTTTTCAATAGATCCTCCTGCTCCAACGTAAGTAGGAGACCCCCCAGATGCTACATGAGCCCCTTTAGGATTAACCACTTGCTCAAATTCCATAGTACCTAATTTTAAAAGTCTTGGTTCAAAGATGATATCTAAACCTTTTACTGTAGTCATCTTATTTTGAATTTTATTATTGAGTGAAGCTAATTTTTCCCAACCCTCTGCAATGATATCTCCTAAACCTTCGCGTTGTTTAATTAACTCAAGTAATCTGTTATAAGTCTTAAAATCCTCGTTCCATTCGATATTGAACTCATTCTGATCAAGTTCATTATTACTAACCATTTGATTTAGTAGTTCACATAGAGAATTAATTGTTAAAGCATCTAAACCATAACTGTTAATTTTATTAAATAGTTCAATTACTTGAGTATATGAATCTAATCCCTTAAGACCAAACATCATTAATGGATTTATAACCGATGAAGTATAACATATTAGATGTGAATTATCTGCTTTCGTTACTTCAAGAATATCTTTATCCGCCATAGGACAAGATGGGCAAGCAATTCTTCTTTTTTTCATATTTTTTAAGTAATTTTTTTCATTTGCTTGCCTAGCTTTAGATTTTTGACCTTTTGCTGATAAAAGCATTCCAATAGGCAAACTTCTTAGCATTCCAAGCTCTATCCATGAATCTCTCTGAGAATATCGTTTTATTCTCTCTTTAAATTTACGGAAGATTTCATTAAATCTTTTAGGGTCTGCAATACTGATCCCCTTTGTTCCTTTAACGATAATAGCTTTCAGTTTTTTATAACCCATTAATGTTCCAAGTCCTCCTCGACCTAAAGTTGATGTTTTATCAATCAAGGTTAATGAAGATTTTATGAGGTTTTCCCCTGCTTGACCAATCGCAATTACTCCACTCGAACCATGTTTTCTTTTTAATATGTCCGTTGTTTTAATGATATCTTTGCCCCAAATATTTGAAGCGTCACGTAATTCAATATGATCATCATGAATAAACAAATAGCATGGTTCATCAGATTTACCTTGAATTATAATATGATCATATCCCGCTTGTTTTAGTTGAAAGCCAAAACTCATACTACCACAAGAATTTGCAATAGCGTTTGTAGCCGGAAATTTTGATATTGCTACCGTACGGGAGGCACCAGGAGCTAATGTTCCAACTAATGGACCAGTCCCAAAAATGATAGGATTTTCAGGAGATAATGGATTTAAATTTGGAACATAAAGATCTGCGAATAATTTACAGTTCATGCCAAATCCCCCGATATAAGTTCGTAAATCTTCTAATTTTTCTTTTGAAATAGTAATTTGCGTGTCTTTCAAATCAACAGTGACAATCTTTCCTGTATATCCAAAAAGCTTCATTTAATCCCCCTCACTCTCCAGTCTTAAAGCACCATATAGGCAGTTTCTTGCACATTGACCACAATTATTACACTGATCAGAAAATTGAATTCTAGGAGATAATTCATATTCGTCCAATATTATGATATAAGACTTACTTGGGTTAAATTCGTTATGATATAAAGAGGAGCATATAAATTGGCATATTCTACAACCAGTACATTTTTTAGGATCAACAATAATCTTAAAAGATTCCATTATACAAATAGTCCCCAATTTTCTTATTTTTTTTATCTACTTAAAACTATATATAATTTTTGTGATTGCTAGAAAAGTTTAGCTTCTCTAGCGAGGAACACCTCCTACACCCTTCAATCTCAAAACTAAACCATATCATCAATTACTTACACAAACTCGATTCACTGCCTAACTTCATACTCGTAAATAAAAAGTTTTTACCAATAATGAATGGTTGTTTACCCCTAAGATTTCTCAATGCATATCTATATTAATTTGACAACAAATGCAATATAATAATTTATCGTGAAGTCGAAAAATAATGTCGCTACTAAGAGATAAATGCTCGAAGTGTGGAGCCAAAGTGTCCCCCGGTTATGATTTTTGTCTTTCCTGTGGTACCAAATTTAGTGATGTAGCACCCACAATGAAAGTAAGAAGTGAATATACGGAGAATAGAATAAAGCCCTCCATAAACACGAAAAAAACTAAAATGTTTTGTAAAAAATGCGGAAAAGAAGTAGTACCGAATAAAGAACAAAAAACCGCAGGAAAACGTGCCGCAAACTTTTTTGCTTTTATTATAGGTGCTGGCTCCGTCTATACATATCCCAAAAGATGCCCATATTGTAATAAAGTCCTAAGAACCAAAACACAAAAAACTATTGGTATAATTTGTGTAATTATATGGGTTACATTAGCTATAATAGGTATTATTTTAACAATACCTAAGTACTTCTAAGCAGAGAACATAATTCTGCAAGTTGCAGTTATTAGATTTGAGCCATTATTATAGGTAGGGGTTTTTAGAGCAATCAAAAAGTTTCTGGATAGAAAATTCTACCTTCACTAGTTCACTTCTTACTTTCATTTATTGTCTTAAAATCATACATCATTTTAAGTGCTTTAATTGCGTGATCTGTTCTTGTTATTACTGGGATGTTATATTTTGTTGAATCCTTTAAAATATAATCGAAAGTCCAGCGTGATCCAAATACACATATTATTACTGGTTTTTTAAATTGGCTGACGAAATTATTTATGATTCGAAAGTGGGGAATCATCGTTAATGAAAACTGTTCTAAAGGTTTTTGGGGGACTGCGAAAATATATAATATTGCATTAACATTCTCATCGTTCATTAGTGCTGTGATAGCAGGTTTAAAAGTTGCAAACATAGAGGGGCCTAAATCTACTGGATTTCTTACAGAAGTCCAATTTGGTGAGTATTGTTTCATAGTCTCTATAGTTGATTGTTGTAATTGAGCTAATTTTAAACCATTTTGTTCAATTTGGTCACAAGCCAACGAGCCTAAACTGCCCGATGCGGTTATAATTGCAATATTTTTTCCGCTTGGTAATGGTTGAGTTGAGAATATTTGTGCGATATCAAACATTTCATAGAAATTTTCTACTTGAAATACACCAGGAATCTGTTTAAATAGAGATTCAAAAATTTTAAAATCACCCGCAATTGACCCCGTATGGCTTTTGATTGCGTTTGTCCCCGCTTCACTTCGCCCATTTTTTAAAACGATTACTGGTTTACTTACTTTTCTCAGAGTTTCAAGCAATTGTGTTCCTTTCTTAATACCTTCAAGATAAACTGTAATAACTTTCGTGTAAGGATCCTTTTCCAAATACTCCAACATATCAATTTCATCTACATCTACTTTATTTCCAAGAGTTATGGATTTAGCAAATGCGATTTTTTGGCTTGATGCCCAGTCCACAACCACGTTTCCAAGAACTCCAGACTGAGCGATAATCGAAATGCTACCTCCTTCTATCAATTTATCAAATTCTACGTCTGTTGTCGTGAATTTATTATTGAAATTAGTTATTCCTACGCAATTGGGACCAATTATTCTGATATTTGTAATTCTTGCTATTTTCTCAATCTCACGTTGGATCAACACATATTTCTCAATTCCCGTTTCTTCGAAACCCGCAGTTTCAATAATTATACCTTTTACTTTACTTTTGACGCAATCTTTTATCGCATCTAACACATTATCATTTGGAACTATAATAATAGCTAATTCTATTTGATCTGGGATATCGGATATTGCCTTATAGGCTTTATATCCAAAGATTTTTTCTTTGGAAATGTTGACAGGATATGTCTTGAAAGAAGAATTTAAAAGATAATTCGTCATAGTATAGCCAAATTTTAAGGATTCGGAGGCTCCGATAATTGCAACTGTTTTAGGGTTAAAAAAGAAGTCTAAATTTGAATTATTTGACATATGAGTAAATAATAACGATTTTTAAGATATTATTTAATATCATTAAAACTCAAAATTAAATTATTATAATAATTTTCCAATTTAATATTAATCACATTTTTAGGTTTTAAACTTGACAGAAATCAAAGAAAATCCTTTATTCAAACATTTTCTTTATCCATTCTTAAATCCAGAAAGTATTTGTATTTTTGGAGCTAATAATGAATTTCTCTCGACAATGGGAGCAATGCAACTTAGGAATATAATTTTTGGTGGATTTCCAAAAAATAAGGTTTTTCCCATACATCCAAAACTTAACGAAATTCAAGGCTTAAAAGCCTATAAAAAAGTTTTTGAGTTACCAGAAATCCCTCAATTAGCCTTAATTATTCTTCGTCCAAAAACAGTGCCCCAAGTTTTAGAGGAATGCGGACAAAAAGGCATAAAGAATGCAATAATAACCTCTGGGGGTTTTAGAGAAGTAGGAAACGTTGATTTGAACAAAAGGTTAGCTCAGATTGCGTATGATTATGATATCAGATTTATTGGTCCTAATTGTCTCGGTGTGTATAATGCGTGGTATAAATTTCCTGAATGTAAAGAAGTTTCTTTAAATACCATGTGGATTTATGCAACACCCGAAAGAGGTGATATTTCAGTAATAGCTCAATCCGGAACAGTTGCTTCCCATATTTTTTGGATATGCAGAGAGAAGGGTGTTAAAATTGGAAAATCAGTTTCAATTGGAAATGAAGATAATATCGATACAGTTGATTTCTTAGACTTTTTTCGTAAAGATCCCCAAACCAAGGTTATTGGCATCTATATCGAAGAAATAAAGAGGGGCAGGGAATTTATTGAGCTTGCAAAACGAGTTGTTCCCGAAAAACCGGTAATTGGGATTTATGCCGGAGGGACTGAAGCAGCAACGCGATCAATTATGGGTCATACTGGTGCTATCGCAGGAAACGATAAAATTTTTGAATCCGTATTTCAAGATACGGGAATTATCTCAACTATTTCTATAAAAGATTGGATGTATTATTTAAGAACGTTCTCAAGTGGGATCATTCCTAACGGAAATAAACTAGCTATAATCACCGATTCCGGTGGATGTGGTGCCATGATGGCTAAAGCTGCTGAAAAGTATGGTCTGCAAGTTCCCGAATTTTCAGAGGAGTTAAAATCAAAATTAAAAAAATACGTACCTGAAGTAGCAAATATTGATAACCCTTTGGATTTAACTTTTCAATTCAATCAATACAATTTGTATATTAAAATTCCTAAACTAATAATTAAATCAGGGGAAGTAGATGGAATCATATTGTATGCCGTATTTGGTTTTGAGGAGATCTTAGATATTATAAAAAGTTCGGGGGGTAAAAGCTATGAAGAATTTGAAATTTCCAATGAAATGTTAAATAATATTTATTTGAAACCAATTCAGCGACTTGCTAAAAAACAACGGGTTCCAATTTTGTATATAGGGCCCCAAGGGTATCAGAATCCATGGGTGAGAGAATTTCTCAAAGCTAATATTCCAGTCTTTGAACTATGGGATATGCCCGTGAAATGCTTTACAGCTTTAACTAAATATTTAGATTTTAAGAATTCTCTCCAAAAAAAACTTAAAAATGAATAATTTTGTTGTAAATTAATATAATTGAGAAATATTATGTCAAACCAAAAAATTGCCCTAATTGGGGCAGGTTCTCTACAGTTCGGGCTTTCGAGTGTAGGAAATATATTAGAAAGTGAAGGTCTTTTAGGATCAACTATCTGTCTTCATGATATTAATGAGAATGCGCTTAGTCTTACCTTCCAGGCTTGCAATGATACAATCCAGCATCGCAAATTGGATTTCAATTTAGAGATGTCCACAGATAGAAGAGAAGCACTTAATGACGCAACTTTTATTATAAATTCCATCGAGATCCCTCCCCGATTTGAATTAATGGATATTGACTTTAGAGTACCTCTATATTACGGATGCAAACAAATATTAGGTGAAAATGGTGGTCCCGGTGGTTTATTTCATTCCTTACGAGTTATTCCTCCGATATTAGATATTTGTGAAGATATAAATAAAATATGTCCTAATGCTTTTCTGATTAATTTTTCTAATCCAATGACTCGAATCTGCTTGGCAATTCATCGAAAATTTCCATCTCTAAAATTTGCAGGCTTATGTCACGAATATATCCATTTCACACCTATTATTCGTAAAATTTTACAAACCCCATTATCGAAACTGGAAATTACTGCAGGGGGTTTCAATCATTTCGGAGTGATTTTAGATATAAAATATAAAGACACAGGTATGAATGCATATCCCGATATTCATAAAAAAGGTCCTGTAGTTCTAAGGTCAATAAAAAATGGCCCCGCACTTGATAACGGATTTGATTTAATAGCCTTCATTTTAGAAACGTATGGCTATCTTCCCTATACGCCAGATAGTCATTACGGTGAGTATTTAGGTTGGGCGTGGGAGAAAGCTAATATCCATGCTATACGCCAGTTTATGGTGGATTACGAGAAATATCTGCGCGATCAATATTTAAGAGCGAAAAAGTATATTGAAAGGGGGAAAGGATGGAAAATAGTGAAAAAAGACGAAGAAAGCGCGGTACCGATTATTGATGGCATTGTAAATGATCGCAACCTTCGAGAACCTTCTGTTAATATTCCGAATGATGGAATCATTCCAAACATAACTCAGGATGCTATTATTGAGTGTCCAGTAATAATCAATAAAGATGGTGTCCACGGAATTAAACTTGGTGAATTTCCTCATGGATTGGCGGCTTTTTTGCGCACTCAATATTCCATTCAAGATCTTGTGGTAGAAGCTATTTTACAGAAATCAAAAGATTTAGCACTTCAAGCTTTATTAGCAGATCCAGTAGTTGAGACCATTTGGCAAGCTAAAAAAATTCTTGAAGAAATGCTTAATCTACAACAGGACTATATTCAGATCGCCTTAGAATGAAAAATTGCAGTTTTGATATACTAGTAAGTTATATTTTTTACAGTGGGTTTCTATTTAATTTTTGAGAAGTATATGTTTGAATATAATGATGATATAAAGCAAGATATAAGTGTTGCTGCCTATTATCTTGCGGAAAAGGGAAATTCATATGATGATTTATGTTGGATGCTTGCAGAAAGGCAACTTTTTCTCCAAAATAACTTTCAAAAGGCCGATCAAAATTCAATTAAGGACCTAGCAGTTAAAATATATCAGACGAATCCCGCGTATGATATATTATGCTGGCTTATATCTGAGATCGACTTAATTCTGAAGGCAAAAAAGTTAAGAGATAAGAAAAAACCCCATTTTATTCTTGATTAAATCTAAGAGCATCTTTATTAATTCCCATAACATCGATTATCATGCGCTCAGAAATAGAGAAAAGGTTACATCGAGTAAAGGTAAATTTTATTCTTAATGACGATATTAAGTGCACTCAAAGTCTTATATGTGATAAAGCTGAAAATTGCAGTCGATGTAATGAGTATTATTTAAAATGTAGTGAATTTGGGAAGTTCAGCTCATAATTCCGAGTGATTTTAATAGAAAGAATCAATTGCATAACATATGAATTTAGGTTTAGCAAATAAAGTTGTATTGATTTTAGCCGCAAGTAAGGGTCTTGGGAGAGCTTGTGCTCAGGAATTCTATTATGAAGGAGCCAATGTTGTTATTTGTAGTCGATCGCAAGAAAATTTAATGAAAGCAAAGATAAATATTGAAGAAGGTCATGCATCAGATGGAAAAAACAAAATTTTGCCAATAGTCGCAGATTTGCGCTTTGAAGACCAAATTTCAGCATTGGTCAAAAAAACTATTCAAGAATTTGGTAAGCTTGATATCTTGGTACATAACGCAGGGGGTCCTCCCTCAGCACCTATTAAGAAAATATCTATAAATGACTGGAATAATTCAATCGAGCTTAATCTACTCTCCTTTATCAGAGTAGTCTATGAGGTTCTTCCTTATATGCAAAAACAAAAGTCTGGAAGAATTATCGCTATCACTTCAGTATCGGTGAAACAACCATTAAATGACCTTGTTTTATCAAACACTACACGTTTAGGAGTTGTTGGATTCGCTAAAACTTTAGCCAACGAATATGCGAAAAATAACATCCTTGTAAATGTGGTGTGCCCAGGTCCAACCTTAACTGACAGAATGAAAGAATTAATTGATTCTATAGTTCAGGCTACAAGCAAATCTAAAGAAGAAGTTTTAAAAAATTGGACTGATCAAATCCCATTAGGTAGATTAGGAAAACCCCAAGAATTGGCAAGTCTGATTGCTTTTTTAGCTTCCGAGAAAGCATCATATATTACAGGTACAACAATTCAAGTGGATGGAGGATTTGTAAAATCACCACTATAATGTGATATATTGATATCACCCTAGGTGTGAAGATTTTTATATTGCATACTTATACTATTTATCTAATTAATAATATTGAAAGAATACCATCCAAAATTACCTAGAATTATTTATTTGATATCATGAAAATTAGAAGAACAAGTGCATTTTTCCTAGTTTTATTAATAAGTCTATTTCTTATTCAACCAATTTTTATAGCCTTTAATAACGTCTCTTACAATTTTGATGAAGCAGAAGTAATATACCTTTCAGATGAGATTGAAGGTACAAAACAATGGTTAAATAATTCTTATTTCGATTCCCAGGATTTGTGGACTTCAAGTGAAAGTGGAGATAATACTGATGTGGATAGCAATATAAGAAATGGAGAAGCAAATTTTATTATTATAGGGGAAAAAAGGACATTTAACAATATTTCAGGAACTCCCACCAACACTTCGAACCAGAAATGGATTGCTATGAAAGAATCGGAATTATCTGTCCTTCCCGACAATACTGGTCTTGATGAATTTGGCTTCTGGGCGGACAATGAATATTCTGAAAGCGTTGACCAAAGTCGAAATAATCCCATCATTCATTGGAAAAGAAATGTAACTATGCCTGTTGATATGAGCGATTATGTCATAACTGCCACAGATCTATCAGCTATCTTTAATGCAACTGCAGATATTAACTTAGAAACTCCAAATGATACTTTATCTGACCCTGGAGGAGCTTATGCTGCTGAATATGATCATGCCCGTTTTTTTGTATTAGTTTCCGATTTAGAAAATATTGAAAATTATGAGCTTGCTTATAATCAAACAGTAGATTTAGGAATTGGTAATTGGGGTAGAACTGGACGAGGAGGTCAAAATAATGTATCCGATACCGAGATGACCCCGCTTGAAGATGACGATTTAGCTTTTTTCTTAGATCGAGTTTTAAGTCGAGATAATCGTAATTTTACGTTAACGTTAGGTATAGATATTTATTGTGAAGATAATTATGGTGGCCTTGAAATTGATACTTGGTATTCTTTACGTATTTTATCATGTAATCTTTCTTTTAATTATGAGAAAATTATTGACCAATTTACAACAGTGTCTTGGAATCAAGCTTGTGAAAAAGTCAGCGATATTAGTGAGTATCCTGTTGAAGTAAATAGTGCTGTCCTTAATTTTTATTATAAAATTAATCAAGAGTGGCCTTCTAATTCGTCTCCAAACTCTAAGATAGGTGTTTTAATAAATAACAATAAGATTCCCGAAGAGATTGGATTAGATTCTGCTACAACATCTTACCAACAAGCAAAAATTGGTGGTTTTGAAGTTTCTAATCTAATCACTGATGATGTCAATGTTTCCCTCGAATTGAATTTGGCAGATGAATTCATATTAACAGATAATATTACAATTTCGATAGATAATGTTTCACTAATACTTTCTTACACAATTTTTGAACCTAATCCAATAATAGATAGAGTAGATTATAGCTGGCTAATTTATATACTATCAATAGGAGTAGCAGTGCTGATTAGTGGTTTTACTTTATATCAAACCTATTTTAAATATTCTCCATTAGTAAGAAAAGTTAGAAAATTAAGAAAGAAAGTGAGAAAAGGAAAGAATATGAAACCACTTTCATTGAGAAACCGCCAACAACTTATCGCAAGCAATTATATGGATAAAATAAAGAAACTCAAATTAGAGTTTCTTGAAAATGAAGATATGAAACTGAAATCACATAAAACCAAGGGGGAACGTATATGAATTCTAAGAAAATAAAGAGCTATGTGATTTTATTTTTTATACTTGCTTTAGTATGTATACCATTATTAATTTCATTTTTTCCAGATTACGAAACTAAAATAGATGATGACAATTTTCGTTTATCCTCAGAAGAGAATTATGAAGAAGAATGGATTGTTAACAGAAATTTTACTAGTACAGATTCATGGTTCTATAGTAAGGGAAATTTTGGAGATCCATCAGATCTTAATGCCGCAATCAATAATGAAGAAGCTAAATTTTTAGTTTATGGTGAAAGAAAGCAATTTTCAAAACTTAATGGGACACCCCAAAATATTGATTGGACACCGATAAAAAAAGCAGAAGAATCGATATATCCCGATCTATTTGAAATTAATGAAAATGGTTGTAATGCATCTCATGAATACTGGGAGGGATCCGGAAATAATTTATTTGGGGTTCCGGGAAATCAAACAAGGAATCGTCCGAGTGTTCTTTGGAAACGAATAATTAAAATGCCTCATGATATGAGTGATTACATCATCACATCTTCTGATTTAATAGCAATTTTTAATGGGACTGCTAATTATAATGTAGAAACACCAAATGATACACTTACTGGAACAAATCCTACTCGTGCTGAAAATGATCACACGAAATTTTACGTCCAGTTTACCAATTTAGAAGATAATATACGATATGAGGCAGCATCATATGAACCGATTTATTTAGGCAATGGATCTTTAGATGCCAATATTAATTATGGTCCAATTGACGGCATAAATGATACTTATATGATAAGCGCCCCAGCTGAAGTTTTAAACTACTTTTTAAATAGAGTTTTTGAATATGATTATCAGAATTTTACGGTTATATTAGGAATAGATATTGATTGTGAGGATAATTATGGGCAGACTGACAGGGATACTTATTATTCTCTATTAATAAAGACCTGCAACTTAACATTTAATTACGAGAGAAAAATAAACCAATTATCAAGCATATCTTGGAATCAAATATGTGAAAAAATTAGTAATATTAGTAATTATAGTGTTATTGTAACAGATGCAAGGCTTAATTTTAAATATAAAATTAATGAAACATGGACAAATTCATCGCCAAATTCAGAAATTCAGATTTTAGTCAATGATAACAAACATCCTGAAACTATAAAGTTAAGTACAGCCACCTCATCATTTCAAGAAGCAAAAATGGGAGGGTTTGATATAACAAATCTAATTACAGATGATGTTAATCTTTCACTACAGGTATATATTGCAGATAATTTTGCGTTAAATAAGAGTAGAGAAATTTCTATTGATGATGTTTCCTTGAAGCTTTCTTACACTATTATAAAACCAGATGAACCAATAACAGAGGGAGAGGAGTGGATTTGGTTGGTTTATGTTTTGATTAGTGCGATGATAGGACTTGTTGGAATATTTACTATTTATCAAACTCATTTTAAGTACCCACCTATGGTGAGAAAAGTAAGAAAACTAAAAAAGAAAATTAAGAAAGAGAAGAAAATAAAGCCATTTACGGTAAATTCTCGTGAAGAGATAACTAAAATTAATTTAGAAAAGAAAACACAAATTTTAAATTTAGAAAAATTTCAAGAGAACAAGAAATTAAATAAATAATTAAAGAGGAGTGAGAAATATATGGTTAAAGGATATATTATTACAAAATGGACTGAAGAACGCGGTTTAATGCTTCAATTGAGCTATCCGGAAACTTTATCAGTTGATTTGGATGATATGATGAGGATTTTTTATGCCCATATTACAGGAGCTGCTGAAGCAGGAAATGTATTAGTCCGATTAGAAAAAGTAAGTTCCAATGTTTCAAGTTATTTCAATGGAATGGACGCTCAAGTTCCATTTATGATAAATTTAATGCTTGAACTAGATGAAGATCCTGAAATTTTCGGTGAAAAAGTTATTTCCGAAATTAATTCAAATATTTTAAATCTTCTAAATGCTCTTATTAATGAACCTTCTAGAACTTATGACATTACTGAAGAATTGAAAGACTATATTAAGAACTCATTATTTCTCTTAGAACGTTTAAAGAATTTGAGTAAGGAACAAAGAATGGCTCAAATTTTTGTAAGTGAGAAAGGGAGTGCAATTCTTACAAGTTTAAGAGAAAATGCGTATTCAAGAAAGGAATTAAGAGAGACTTTGGAGGAGAAACTCGGAAAGTCGATATACAACCTTGAAATAAGTTTAGATCCATTTGTAAAAACCGATTTAATAAAACAAGACTGGATTGAAGGTGATTCAGATATAAGCTTATTTCTGATTTCTGATTTTACCATTATGAGAGTTCCGGCAACTAAACTTATAGAGGATGCAAAAAATAATTTACCGACTCCCTACTTAGCAACTCAATATCTTGAGCAAGTTAATTCATACTTCATGAATTATACTCCTATTCATGAGGATAATCTCAAAATTGCTTATGATATGATAAATCCTGATAAATATGATTTCATAACACTCTTCAGAGAAAAAGCATATCCTATCAATAAAATTCCAAAAAGTCCCGGAGAGACGTTTGATGAGATTAAAGAAATGCTTAATACACTTGAACAAGATAAAATTCTCACAATAATTAAAGATCAAAAGGGATTAGAGTGGATTTTTCTCCTTACTGATCCAATCGCTCAAACATTTTATCCAGAATATATGATCGAAAATATTAGGGAAAAGATAGCTCAGAAAAAATTAAAAAAGAAGACTGCGATCAAATATTTGGAGTTATTAGAGCAATTTTATAAAAAATAATAACTTTTGAGTTAAAAATATAATGGCTGAAGAAAAAGAAGAATTTAAATCGACAAAACAAGTTTTAGAACTAATTGGACTCTCCCAAGCAGAGATTGATACTTTTTTTCACCTAACCGGTAGAGGTCCGGTAATGATAGGTGAGATTGCACTTTTAGTTAATGTGGACGAAGTTAGGGCGTCCCAAATCGCAAAAAATTTGTTAGAGAAGGGTTTAGTGCGTGAAGTTCCAGGAAAGACTCCATTTTATGTAGCATTACCTCCCTATTCCGCATTGTTGAATCAAATAGCCCAGTTTAAAGGAATAGTAAAAAACATTCAAGAATCGACGCCAAAAGCATTGGATTTAAAATTCAAGGAAATCGAAGAGCATTCTGCCAAATTAGGTAAATTAAACGAATATCGAAATTACATCCAAATGATGAAAGAAAACCTTCCAGCGCAACTTAAATCACAATTCAATCGAGTTGAAAAGGAATTAGAAAGCGTTAAGAAATTTCAAGAAATAAGAAGTTTTATTTTAAATTTACGAGAAATTGTTCCCGAAGAAATAGTTAAAGAATTTAGTATTGTCGAAACTCGCTTGGAAAAAATGAAAGCACAAATCTCGGAATCTTTTGAAAAGCAGTTTAGGATTGGCGCGTTGAAGAATATGGCCGAAAAAATCGTTTCGAAAATAATTTCAGAGCAATTTCTCGATTTAACTGATTATTTTCGCGAAAAATTTGTTACTACCATTCAAAATACTTTAGATCAGGTGACTGATCAATTAGCAACAATTTCAGATGCGGCAGGTGAGATGAGTACGGATCTAAGCGGGACTCTTAATGATATTGAGTTTGGGTTAAAAGACACCCTAGAAGATTTGGACACGCGTATTTCTACGGTATATGAAGATGTAGATAAGGGAATCGAAGAATTAAAGGATCTATTCCAACGAGAAATCTATAAAATCCTTGAGGAGGATATTATCACCAATATTCTAAACCAACTGAACCTTTCTGAAGAAACCATGAATGAGTTTTGGGAACGGTCAAAGAAGGCATCAATGCTGACCTTTAAGGATGTATGGTTTGTGCGAAGCATAGAAGGTATGAAAGCTCAAGTAAACGAGTCAATTTCTCGAATAAAAATGAGAGTTCATATCATCGCGCCAAGACTCCAAGATGTAGATCTTATTGCTCTCTCAAAAAGTAAAAAACATATTAATATTAGAATATCCACAAATTTTGATTGGAATAATCCAGATGATCAGTTAAAACTTCAAGAGATTGTAAAAGCTCCTAATATGGACGTTCGATTGTACTCGCGAGAAAATTTATGGGCTATCAATCGCGATTTTGAAGAAGTGGTGGTATGCGTAGTCTCAAAGGTCGATAATGAATTTGAAATTGCAGGAATGGGTTCAATTCTTGAAGAACATGTAAAGTTATTCGCGGCTGTACTTGAAGACGTTTGGATTCAAAGCAAGAAGATCAGTGACCAAGAAATATTGTACTCTCTTGGTTCATCTTCCACTGTTAAAATTGAAAAGTCCTCACCTCAAGTATCTAAATTTATTCCAAAGCAGAGCATTGAGTCTGATTTAGCGACTAAAATAGAACCACTACAGCAAAAACCTCAAATTGAATCTCGTCCAAGCCCTACTCCAAATGTTAAATCCGTTGCTGCTCCCACTGAGACACCTTCGAGCAAAGAAGAGGGATCTATAATCACGCTTTTATCTCAAATAATGCATAATCTTCGGAAAAAAATTGGAACCCAATTAGCTTCAGATTTAGAAGCTTTGAGGAATAAAATTATTGATGAAAAAGGATATTCGAGCGTATTAAATCATATCAGTATGACAATAGCAACCCTTAAAATCCTTCCACGGCCACTAACCCAATTAGAAATAGAAGACATGATAAAAAAGATTGATTTTTGGAAAAGCAAATTGCATTTATGAATAATTAAAAACTTGAAAATAATTTAAAAGGCATTTTCTAATTCTTTTTCTTATTAACTTAATAGTTTAATATGAAATTGTATTTTTAATAGTAGAAATCTTTATATTAATCGAGATCATTTCTCACTATTAAGGTATGAGAAATAAATTTAAGTTTGATCCAGAGCAAGATGTTCAATCTTGTGCTTTTATTCATGCTTGCACGCTTCCTAAATCAAAAGAGGTGTGCAATTTTCCTAGTTTTAAAGCATGTCCTGAATATCAAACACGGATGCTGAAATTAAAAACCTCTTCAAAAATTAATCCTTAACTTAAAATTCTCTCAAGAAACCTCACGGCTTATATTAAACTGAATTAAGAAGAGGATTCGAAACTGAGTAAAACTTTTTAATCTTATTATCGTAAAGATTATTATGAAGAGACTACGCAAAGCAAAAGTACAAAAAGTAGGTTTACCACCAGGGAGTTTGATTTATACCGGAGAAAGACCAGAAATTGAGACAAAAATTTCAATCATGGATTATGATGATGCAGATTTCTCAATCGAAGAATTCAGGGAGAGTATTAATAATTTAGAAGACGTACCGAAATCAAAAATACGTTGGATTAATGTATCTGGCCTTTCTAATGTTACTCTGATTGAAGATATCGGTCAACAATTTAAACTTCATCCGTTAATATTGGAGGATATCTTAAATCCTAATCAACGACCAAAATACGAATATTATGAGGATTTTATCTTTATTGTGATAAAAACGGTACTAATAAGCGATAAATCGAACATTATCGAAAATGAGCAAATAAGTTTTATTTTAGGAGCTGATTATGTAATCTCCTTTCAGGAACAAGAATCTGATATCTTCCAACCAATAATACAAAGAATCAAGCAAAAAAAAGGGCGCATAAGAGCAATGGGTCCAGACTATCTATTATACACATTAGTAGATGTTATAACGGATAATTATTTTATTATTTTAGAAAATTTAGGAGAGATCATTGAGGATATTGAAGAAGAGCTTATTTCTGATCCCAAATCTGAAACTTTACAGCTTATTTATAATCTAAAGAAAAAAACTATTGATATTCGTAAACTTATATGGCCAATGCGAGAAATTGTATATAAACTTCAGCGAGAAGATTCTAAGTTGATAAAAAAAGAACTCCAAATATACTTAAGAGACATTAATGATCATATCTTTCGAATAACAGATGTGTTAGAAAACTATCGTGAAATCCTTTTTGGAATGTTAGATATGTATTTATCAAGTATAAGCTATAAAATGAACGATATCATGAAAGTCCTAACAATTATCTCGACAATTTTTATCCCACTTTCTTTTCTTGCTGGCTTCTATGGAATGAATTTTCAGTTTATGCCAGAATTTTCAAACCCGTTTGCTTATCCCATATTAATAGTGGTTATGATTGCAATCGCTCTTGTCATGTTTTATTTCTTTAAACGAAAAAAGTGGTTCTAACTAAAATTAATTCTTACAAAATTCCATTTTTACTTCAAGTTTAAATAAAAATTGTATTTTGTAAGTTATACAGTAAAAAGGATTTGAAAAATATGGAACATAAAAAATGGATATTCTTGTGTATCATCGGGGGAGGGTTGATGCTCCTTAGCTCGTTAGTTGGTAGTCTTGGCTTTATAGGAACCTTACTAACATTTATTGGGGGATTAATGGGAGCCGAAACAGCTGAATTCATAAACCTTCTTTTAATAGTTCTTGGTTTTATTGCTGGTGGCGGAGGACTTACTGTTATTATTGGCGCATTAATCGCAGGATTTGGTCCTGATAGACTTGGGCGATTTATAATAGGATTAGGTATTGGTATCGGTTTAATTGGATTGATTATCTTAATCATTACAAATCTTATGGGAGGACTCCCCTTAAATGATTTGTTTGCGATACTCCTCTCAACTTTCAATGGAATATATGGTTTTATTGGAGTTGTACTTTCAATCTTTTCAAGAATGAGAATGAAATAATAAATTTAGGGGCATAATATTAGAATCTTAGAGGATAATTATAGAAACCATAGCTATGAGAAATTTCACGAGGATTAATTAGAGTTTCGTGAAAGGTGGCATAAGATCCCGATAATTTTAATACCTCTTTGTTTAACCTCTTTTTTAATTTCTTATTGTCTTTTTTGTTTTTTAAGGTAATTAATTGAAGATCCTCCGAGGTTATATCAAGCTTTTGAGATAATATTTCTTTTATTTTAACTGCTTCTGCAGATTCAGGTAACCATATAATTAAAATCTGTTGTCCCATCTAGATTCTTTCCTCTTTTTAACTAGTGAAAATTATTACTTATCTTAATATGCAACTTCATATTGACGAGGCGTTATATTATAGTATACCTTGAGTTTTGTAGGATTTTTGGCAAGTATTCTTCGTATCACCTTGGCTAGTGAGCTTCGGTGCATATGTCCCATCGCTGCACACCATTCTGAAGCTGTTGAGATTCCAATTTCCTTCAATTTATCCAAGCAAATTTGTTCAAATGTACGTGGTACTTTCTGCTCAGAAACGGAAATTATAGCCTCAATGCTACTTTTTAACTTTTCAAAAACCATCATAACTTCACTTTCACATGTTTTTTTTGTTTTTTTTTTGAATTTTTTTTTATTTTTTGATATTAATTTATTTAAAACAGAAAAAAATAGAAATTAATATATTCTATATGCCGGATTATTCAATAAAATTAGATTTCTTACATCAATTTTTTTCTCATATTTTTTATACATTTTCTTTCCTCTCTTTTCTTGTGTTTGTTTTTTTCTTTTATTTTTTTCTCTTATTCTTATTTTTATTTTTAGGCATGTTTTTTGAATATAATTTAAAAAAAAAATTAATAAATCCTGAAATTTATCCCATATGATTGGGCAGCTAATCTATTTTTAAGATTTTTGATGTCTATTTCATATTCCCGTTTCTTTGCAAAACCTTTTACTTTTTGTAGTTTTGCTTGTATCTCTTGATTTTTTGATTTATCTAATTTTTCTTTTTTAGCAGCTTCCAGGAATTTTATTAAAACTTCTTTCTGGGCTTCTTCTAATACTTGAACCATTTTTTTCAACTCTTTTTTTTCT
>Ga0180433_10005089_pt1 | contig 18029 bp, 20 predicted proteins | sample SS_ome_8_FD_132980 | JGI IMG/M metagenome (GOLD analysis project Ga0180433, IMG submission 132980) | Hypersaline lake sediment archaeal communities from the Salton Sea, California, USA - SS_1_D_1 metaG | ecosystem: Environmental > Aquatic > Non-marine Saline and Alkaline > Hypersaline >... | reverse complement strand
CCTCACAGAGCACGGAAACAAACTCTCTGAACTGCTCTGACCTTCCGGCAAGCATAAGGCTTCTGTAAGCATAGTCCTTTCCGGTACCCATATCTATAAGCCTTATAAATTCCTTGAGGCTGCCGGAGATCCTTCCTTTATATTTCCGGGAGACTATCTCAAACGAATTGTATATGTTCTGTCCGGAAAGTGACGATATCCTCAGAAGATCTATAATATACGGAAGTTCTTTTTCTATATCATCTGTTATCCTTTTTGAGTATCCGCAGACCATTATATCAGGAATAAAATAACCTGCTGCCATGCCAATAGCGGCAAACAATATCCTGTATGGGATACTGCTTCCCAGAAATATGCCGGCGGCAGCGGCCATTACAGCAATAAAGGCCTTATATCCCAAGAATGCCCGGTGAGTTATCTGTATGTCCTTTTCATTTTCTAATATTTTCAGCAGCCCTGTACCTGTATCAATGCTTTCTTTTTTTTTGCAGCAGAAAAATATGCCTCCCAGCTTTTCAGCGGCCATATTAAGTAATACCACTGTCCTCTTTAGCACGCAGGCCCTTATATTGAAGTCTTTTTCTTTTCCCTTCCGGCACCCTTTACCGAGAAACAGGATATAAAAAATACCGGCTGCCGAGATAAGGTACAGTACCGGTAATGCAATAAGATGAATTACCATTATCAGTCCCCCCGGACGATCTTCTTCATAATCAGTATCCCGGCTATCTCCAGGAAGCCTCCCGCTATAAGAGTTATGGTCCCGGCTGCAGTAGAAAAAAAATCGGTTATGCTCTTGCTAAAAAAAATATATAAAAATATCAGGGCTGCAATAGGAAAAAAACTTATGATATTTGCGGAAAACCGGCTTTGCAGAGTGAGGCTTTCTATGCGGGAACTGGACCTCAGGCTTTCCCGCAGGGCAGCAGACAGGGACTGTAAAAGTATAATAAGGTCTCCTCCCACCCTGCTGTTTATCTTGATCCCGGCGGTAATAAGTGCCGCTTCCCTGCTCCCTGTCCTGACCTCAAAAAGGTCCAGCGCTTTTTCCAGGTCCGGGTCTACCTCCAGTCTCTGGGAAACCTGCTTCAGACAGGATCCAAGAGGCGGGGGAAACCTTGACCATGACTCAAGCAGTATATACCTTATAGTCTTTCCGGCGCGCAGCATTATTATCATATGCTCCAGGAAGCTTATAAGCTGCCTGTGGAGCAGATTATCGATCATCTTTTTACGGCTGTGGAAAAGATCGGCGGTATATATGGACACGCATACGGATATTACCGCAGCCAGTAGGGCGTTTCCGGACCACAGAAAGAAAACGGAAAAGGATATGGCAAGTATCAATGCATTTATAGACCTTATGCCTGCCGGTGTGTCCAGGAACCGGAAACTCCTGTTTCTTATCCTATTCATGTCCGTTTTCCAAAAATGATGGTCTGTATCCAGTAAACACAGCCATACTTTCCGCATCATGCGGATCATCTATGCAGGCTATGTCCTTTATCTCCAGTATGTCCATTTTTCTTTTTGGTTCCCTATTATATATGACTTCGCTTACCCTGCTTATCATCCTGTTTCCTCCCTCCATTTTTTTCATGTGTATTACCAGATCAAGAGATGATGCTATTATCCTTTCGGCTGTAAAGGGGTCTATATTGCTGTCAGAGATTAGAAGCATGGTCTGCAGCCTGGTCACAGCATCCCGGGGCGAGTTGGCATGGATGGTGGTCATGGAGCCGCTGTGCCCTGTATTCATAGCCTGCATGACATCGATTGCCTCCCGTCCCCTTATCTCTCCCACTATCAGCCGGTCAGGCCTCATGCGCAGGGCATTCCTTACCAGGTCCCTTATGGTGACCTCACCCCTTCCCTCAAGATTGGCAGGCCTGGCTTCCAGCCTTACCATATTATCCTGGACAAACTTAAGCTCTAAGGTCTCCTCTATGGTTATTATCCTTTCATCTTCCTCAATATTTTCAGAGAGGATATTCAGCAGGGTGGTCTTTCCTGCCCCGGTACCCCCGCTGACCAGTATATTTATTTTTTTCCTGACACAGTCAGATAAAAATCCTGACATCTCCCGGCTGATACTGCCTGCCTCTAAAAGCTGCTCCATATTTTTCATATCATGCTTGAATTTCCTTATGGTGACCGCGATATCGCTTTTGCTTACCGGGCTTATGGCCACATTGATCCTGGACCCGTCCCCCAGCCTGGCATCTACCATGGGGTTTGCCTCATCTACCCGAAGACCCAAAGGTCCCAGGATCTTGTCGACTATATTCTTTATATGGATGCTGTCCTTGAAATGTATAGGCTCCCTGGTTATCTTGCCATGTTTTTCTATATAGATATTGCGGGGGCCATTGACCATTATCTCGGTGATCTCCGGATCCCGGAGAAGCAGGCTGATAGGGCCCATATCAAAGCTGTCCTCATCGAATCTTGACGATACAGCTTCCAGTTCATCCAGGGAAAGTATGATATTTTTATTGTCGATTATGTCCCGCACTATCCTTCCGGTTATGATCCTGCGGTCAGACCGCGGGAACTGGAGAAAATCCTTTCCCTGTATACTTGCCAGAAACTCTTTCCTTATTTCCTCTTCGATTTTCGGATCCAGTATCCCTGAAGTCATATTCCCAGTCCCTGGTATATCTTTTGCGCCAGTCCTGATATATTCCTTACAGCCTTAAGATTATACTTAAAAATGCTTCCTGGCCCCCTGCTGTTTACTATTGCCTCGATATCGGGATCATAAGGTATAAAGGCGGCAACAGGGTGGCGGACCATATTGGAGAGGCCTGCAGGCGAGACTGCCTGTCTGATATTATATTTATTTATGACCAGGTAGAAATCATAGCTTGTCCTGTAATGGCCCACATGGTCCATCAGCAGCCGTGTATTGGAGGCAGAGACATTGTCGGGAAGTGAGACAAATATGAAGCGGTCTGCGATGTCGGTCTCAGACAGGTCTATATGGCCTATAAGGTTCCCCGGCATGTCAATTATCACAAGGTCAAAATGGTCCCTTAAGGCTTCAATAAAAACATCGAGATTGCCAGTATGAAAAATATCCCGGTTTTCTACATCCAGCGAAGGCAGTATGATATTAAGGCTGTCTTCCATGTTTATAACTATTTTTTTTAGCAGGGATGTATCCAGGGTCTCAAGCACTGCCGGCAGGCCGCCCATATCCCTACCATGCAGGCTGCCGTCCAGGCCAAAGACCATCCTGCTGTCCATCCTCCCCTGGTTCATGTCCACGAGCAGGACATTCAGGGTGGTCTTGCAGGCCATATATGAGGCCACGCTATCTGCCAGGAAGCTGCAGCCGGAACCTCCTTTTGCTGATGTAAATATGACAATATTAGATCCCGGATCAAAAGTCCTGTCTTCCGGTATCGCTGTCTTTGGACCTGGTCTCAGGCTTATTTTCATCTAATAACCCCTTTTTTCATTTGACGGATATGCAGGACACATGGCGATGTAAAGCATCCCGCTTTCCAGGGCTGTAAAAGATTTAAGGACTTCGTCATCGGTAAGAAAAAATGTCATTACCACTATATTCCCTATATCTGCAGCTGTGCCTGAGCCAAAGGCTGCCTCAGGGATAAAGAGATCTTCATAAGCCATGCTGCTTTCCCCATTCATTCTTCCTTTAGTCTCAAGCCTTATTATCTCCCGGGCGGCTATGATCCTTTCCGAATACAGACTTCCTTTTTCCTCCCTGTAATAAGTGGATATTATGTCCACCCTGTCCCCCTGTTCCAGCAACGAAGGGTCGCCAAAATAATTGACCGGGATATTTACTGCCTTCATGCCTGCGGGTACCTTTATATCTGGTTTTTCTTCCTGCACCGGCCCGGTTACTGTTCCCCCCTCAGGCAATATCTCATCTTCGGGTTCCAGGCCCTGTCCAGAGGCATCATCCTCTCCAGGTAGAAAAGACCAGATAAGCATAAACATCCCTGCAGCCGCAGCCGCTATGAAGAGAACTGCCCATATTTTTTTAACTGATAGACGCATGCTGGTATTTGCCTTGTTTTTCTTAAATACTAACATAATTAGATAATTGTGTAAATATATAATTATGTTATTTTGAATAACTACTGTTTTTTTTATAATATATGTAAAAGACTATATGACAGGATATTTATGGAAGATGCTTACAGCCTTTTTACAAAGGCAAAGATACTGATGAAAAAAAATGATTTCCTGAATGCCTCCCTCCTTCTTGAGGAAGCAAGGGAATATGAACCCGGGAAAGGCTCCATAAGGGAGGCTCTGGGCATATGCTATTACAATATGGGATTTTATGATTCCTCCAGTGTCCATTTTGATAAGGCTATTGAGATAGATGCTGCCAATGACTTTGCCCACTATGGCATGGGCCTTTGCCTCATCAGGGAAAATAAATTGAACCGGGCCCTTGGTTATTTAAAGATCGCCAGTTTTATGCGTCCTGATTCAGCCACATACAGGCAGGTGCTTAAAAGATATAACAGGTGATATCATTCGAATATTATCCTGTCCCCGGCATCCAGGGACCATTTGGCCAGGAATCCGGATCTTGCTTCCATTACCAGGACCGCATCCGGGAAATAAGGGGTGACTCTCCAGGGTCTGAGTTTTTTGAATGCTGCTACTATCTTCCCTCCGCTGTCGATAAAAGCTGCATCTATGCTGTACCTCATCCCTATTGTGTGTATGCTCTTGCATCCCTTGAGAACCAGCACTTCATCATCCTTAAGCCTTTTCCTGAAGATAAGCCCGGAAAACCTGCGGAAAAAATTATCCGCCATTACGGCACTGGCTGATATAGTCCTCCTGCTGCTGCAGGACAGATATTTATATGCTTTCATCCCCTATAAGACCGCTACTGTTTTTACATGTAAAGTTCCGAGATAAGGTCATATATCTTTTTATATCTATCATAATGATCCCTGTAAAGCCCGGTAACCGCAGGATCCGGATCAAACTGCCTGGCCGTTTTTACAAAATTTTCCTGGGCCTCAGAAATACTGAACTTTCCGATGGCGCTCCCGGCCAGCATCATGGCGGCAAGGCAGCCGGCTTCATCTATATCCATCCTTTTTACCGGCTTATCCAGGATGGATGCTTTAAGATCCAGCCAGTAATCCGAACGGGAACCTCCCCCCACTGCCCTCAGTTCTTTTATCTCGATACCTGACTTTTCCAGAAGCTCCATATTGAAGCCTATTTCGAATATGGTGCCCTCGACAATGCTTTTAAATATATCTTCCCTCCCGGTATCGATACCCAGCCCAATAATAGTCCCCTTGGTTATGGGGTCATGCCTGGGTGTGCCCGACCCGGAAAAGTATGGAAGAGTGTAAAGGCCTGATGGACTGTGGTCCAGGCCGCTGAAAAAACTGGTATAGGCATTCATACCGCGAGAGACTGCCTTATCCCTGAGGTCCGGCGCCAGTTTGTCCCGGTACCATTTAAGCACGCTGCCGGCTGTAAAATTATATGCAAATGTCACATATTTATCTTCTACCACATGAGCCCTGGTGGAGAAATCATTATCAAACATACTGTCTTTCATCATTATCTTATCAAGCACCGGGACCACACATTCCACAGTCCCCATGCCGTCTGCAGCTATACCTCCCGAAATAGCGCCCACTCCAAAAGCTGCGCACTGCTGATCATGGCCCCCGGTCACAATAGAGACTTCCCCTTTAAAGCCAAGCTCTGCGGACACCTCCAGGCTTACTTTACCCGCCACCCTGCCTGAAGGAGAAGGTACGGCAAAAAGGTCCGGAGACAGGTCAAACTTATCCAGGATATCCATAGACCATTTCTTTTCCCTCAGATCAAAGAATAGAGAAGTCGAGCTTAAGGGATAATTTATCCTGTAATCCCTCATGCCAAGTTTATGCTGGAGCAGTTCTTCCGTAAACAATATCTTATGGGTATTTATGAATATCTCCGGTTCATTGTTTCTTAGCCACAATATCTTGTTAAGGGCAGTTACATACTGGGGAGGAAGCCCAGTTATATAGTAGAGGTCTTTTGCCGGGATGAGGGAAAGCAATTCCTCCAGTTCCCCGGTGCTCCTGGAATCACTGGAGTATATAGTGTTGTAAAGGATATTTCCCTTCTTGTCTATCGGGGTAAAGGATTCCCCGATGGTCGAAGGCGCCAGGGCTTGGACCGGGTCTTTCTTTACTTTTTCATCTGAATTTACATCCCGTATTACATCGAATATCTTGCTCCACATGTCCCCGGTATCAAACTCCACCCATCCCTTTTTAGGGAAAAGGAGGTTATATTCTTTATAGGAGCTTGACAGTATATTTCCTTCCTCGGAAAAGGCAATGGCTTTTGTGCCGGTGGTGCCTATATCGATACCCATCAGACTCATATTCTACTCCTTAAGCTGTATGCAAAATAGATAAGATCAACTGGAAATCAATATAACATACAGACAAGCCAAATCCAATTGGATAAGACTATGAAACTTATTATATCGATAAAGAAGGCCCTGATTTTTTATAGATCAATTAATATAGGTTTATAACCTTGATAAAATAATATTTACTTCATATGGTATAAAAGTTCATTTATAACCTCAAATCTCAATATCCCTGACCTCCTTTACAAAGAACCCTTTCACTTCATCCCAGGAAATTGGCTTTATCATCCTGGGCAGCGGGTCTTTTTCCGCATCATCAAAATAAATCAGACTTTTGAGGATGTGGACCATGTTAAAGTTGACACTGCTATACTTTTTTTTAAACAAATTCAAAAGCCTGGCCAGTGGTAGGACTGATTTACAGATGAAAAATAGATCGATGAAATCTCTTTTAGTCCCCCTGGAAGAAATAGCGTCTATCTTCATACAGCCAATATCTCTGGCATCTGCTACTTTAATTCCATAAATTTCTTTAAAAGCAAAAAGACAGGGATAATCATATTTTAAAAAAGATATCAGGGTTGTATTGAAATTGCCAGTCAGGCTATCCTGTGCCTCCTTTTCAACTGATAGCTTTCCCAGATCCTTTAAATTTTGAATAAGTATTTTGGTATCAATGTCTTTACCGGTGAAAAAGTCTAGATCAATAGAAAGTCGGTGTTCCAGTTGAAAGGTCAGTCCGGTGCCGCCTGCAAGATAAAAACCTTTAAGGATCCCGGCTTTTTTTAATATTTCCAGATCATCTGTTGTTTTTGCAGAGATGATTTCCTGAAGCATAAAATCTTATCCCTTCCAATATTAAAAATAATCTGCCAGAAATTGGCGCTTTTTTTTGAAAGATTCCTGGAAACCATAATTACTTTTTTTATTTCATCTAAATTAAAATTGTTTAACATCCATCGTACTGACTTTTGGTCTCCAAATTCTAAAATTCTTTCAATGATGAACATACTGTAACTATTTTTATCAACTTCTAAGAAGTCTACATCCCAAAAATATTTTTGTAAAAAAGAAGGTAATTTTTTCATATATTTATTTTATCAAATTTTATACCTAACATACACAATTCAGACCTGTATAATGACGCCTCAGTATCCAGAGACTTCACTTGCAAAAAGAGCTATTTTATCTGTGTATGTGGCTCCCGGCGCCCACCTGCCGTTTAAGAATGAAAGGCTTGTATCACCTGTATGGTGTATGTGGGCATTCTCAAAATGCCTTGGGTCATATTCTATAGTGCAGTACTGGTTGACATGATCTGGAAAATAATACCATGCAAGATGGGCATACTGGGCAATAACGCCAAGCTCCTCTGATGCAAAGCTGTTGCCCGGAACTCCGCCTCCAGTTGCCCCGATTCCGCCAAAATTATTCTGGTGGGGTTTTACATCGCCCGTAAATTCCAAAAATCCTGTCTCATGGCACATCTGCGCCCAGGCGATATCTGCCCTTATATTAAACATCTTGCCGTATTGTATATATAACGGGGCAAGCCTTGCTGCCCGTTCAGTTTTTGAAGAATCCCTTTTTGTAAACAAGCTTACAAGCTGATCCTGGCTCACCTCGATATAGCCTACGACACTTGTATTGCCGGTCACCGGTTCTGATTTTATTTTTACAGTGACTATAAGTGTTTTTGTCTCTGACTTATTTCCCTTATCATCAATTGCTGCCAGCGTAATGCTATAGCCGCCCGGTGTTCCAGGAGCATTCCATATGGCGGGGTTTGAACCGCTGTTGGAAAGTGTGCCCCCGGTAGCGCTCCAGCTATATGAAATACTGTCGCCGTCAAGATCTGCAGCATCTGCAGATATTTCATATTGCCCCCCTGTATAAACCTTGCCCGGGGAGATGTTTATGCTTCCTATGTCAGGGCTTCTGTTGCATCCCCAGGAAAGGGTTATATTGTCTGAGGCTTTACCCAGATTGTTTTCTGCTGTTGCCGTAAGCGTATAAGGTCCTTCATTCCTTTTAAGGTTTACCTGCGCTTTTAATGGATCCAGCCATCCAAGGCTGTCATCCTTGGAAAAATTTACCTCTGGCTGGGGGTTTCCGGTAACCACTGCTATTACCCTGTAATAGCAGACATCGTCTGCTTCTGAATACAGCGGGCCTTCATAAACTTCAAGTTCTATGGTAGGGGAAGTATTCAATACTTTTTTATCTATCTGATCCTGGAAAGGTTCCCCTCCAATCTCATTTATTGTTTCTTTAGCCTCATTTGTTTCAACAGGTTTTATCCGGGTTTCCTGGCTTATATGCCTATCGTCAGGCATATCTTCATCCGGGATGCTTTCTTCTTTGTTTTCGCCGGTATCTTCATCAGTATTTTTCCCAACCGTGTCCAGGGTATTTTGGGGATTATCTTTTTGTGAAGAAGATACAAAAATCCTGCTCACGGGCTCGACAATTAATCCATGCACAAACTGGAAGTTAAGCATTGTAAAAACAATTATTAAAGCCATGGCGCAAACTGCTGGTAAAACAATAAATAGAACTTTTTTCTTTTTCCCCAGAGCAGTATTTTTTGCGCTTTTTTTTCCTATTGTATGTTTTGCATTATATCTCATGGTTTCATATTCAGAAAACTTTAAAATATTGTCTTAATAAATTTATTATTATAACATGGAATCTATTAAAAAATAATAATGTTATAACCCCCAGAAGTCTGCAAAACTATTTATCGGGTGCAAGAACAGCCCCGGACTGGAGCAATAAGGGAGACAAAGAAAAGCCTAATGAAAAACATCCAGCCTGGCTTTTTCAAAATCCAGATCTTCTATTTGCTGGCTTAATGCAGCTTATTGCTCTCCCAGCTCTTCTTCCACTTCTTCCCTGCCTGCCTCAAGCTCTTCCACCTGCTGCTGGTCCAGTCTCAGAAGAAGGGTCTGGAATTCACCCACATGGGTCTTTTCTTCCCTGGCTATATCCAGGAGTATTTCTTTTAGATCTTTATTGTCTGTAGCTGCTGCCAGCTGTTCATAAAGGTTTATCGCATCCAGCTCGGCAATGATCCCGGCACGCAGGATCTCCTTATCGATGTTTTCCTTTGATACTTTGCTTAGATCGATAGGCATTTTTGATAACATGTTTTCCTCCCTGCAAAAATTACTTATTATTTACAAAATAACAGATAATCCAAGGTTTTTAAAATAAAGTTTCTTTTCCTCCAATTACTGGTATTTAGAAAATAGCCGGCTTACTTCTCTTTTTGATCACATCCCCAGGGCGCCATATCTTTCAATTAATAATTTTTTCATATCATCATTCATACCAAAATAATCATCATCTGAGATCATTTCAATGAAAACCTGCTTTAGTTCTCTTAGTCTGGAGAAGACATTATTATAAGCTTTTTTATCGATCTTTAAATATTCAGCCAGCCTGTTAAAATCCAGTTTTGTTATCCTGTTTCTTTTACCATTTAGTGTCAGCGCCGATTCATCTTCTCCGGGAAGATATAGCTTTGAGCATATCAGATCATAACAGGGTGAAAAATGATAATTACCGTCTCTGTCAGAAATAAGCGACCAGTTTTTTATATGCATATCGCCATTTCCTGTAATAAAGCAAAATAATGTCCTCAGGAAAAACTCTATTAGATCCAGGTATGGCCTTCTGGAAAAATTTAATATTGTTTTTCCCACTTTTTCAAGCGAGGCCTCATATTTGGAATCAGAAGGAAGGTCCATCAACTGAGCCATATCTTCCACATGGATCCTATGCCCCTTATCATCTCTGTCAAATCTCCTGATAATATAACACAGCTTGCCGTCAGCCAGATAGAAAAGACCGTGCGGAGGGACGGTTATTCCTGCAGTTTCAGCCATATTCATACACAAGTTTTCATTCTGGGGCAGACGGGGATACTCCCCGGGCTCTGGTTTTAATATATGAGTTCCTCCGCTCTGGACTATTTCAATCAGATTTTTTCTTTTGTCTAAAGCTACAGAAGCTTTTATCTGGACACCTGATATGGAAATCTTGCCAATATTTTTACTTATCAGGGGAACCAGTTCAGATGTCTTGAACTCAATAACCGGGATCTTTTCTGTTCCAAATAATCTCTTTATGCATTTTTTATGATAAAGATCGCCGTTTTTAGTTTTTTTATTACAGCATAGACAATTAGCCATGTACAAGATCCTGGTGATCTATAATGGTTTAACAGTAACTGCTCCAATCGTATCCCTGCCGGCATTGAGCAGCATCTCAAATTTATTATTTTTATCTATCTTTAATTTTGAAGAAGTAAGCTCCAGTAAGAATCCTTCAGGCAAAAGGTTCTCAAAGAATGGAAAAAGTTTTTCTGAGTAAAACCTACCCTGGGAAAGGGGCATATTCTTGCTTATGGGCTTTGCTTCATTATCAGCTATATAATCTTTGTCATATATGAACTCATAACCCATGTCCGTTTTTAGAAGTATTCCTGCTTTTTTATTATTATAATATACAGATGCTCTATCATTCATCATCTATCTCTCTTGAAAGCTCTACCGGTCCCAGTGTCTTACCGAATAACCTTAATACTTTATTCAATGTATCTGTTCTAAAATTTTTTTTCTTCCCCTGTTCGACATCTCTTATGAACCTCAGGCCCACACCTGCCTTTATTGCAAGCTCCTTCTGGGTTATGCCGGCAGCTTTTCTTTCTGACCTTATGAAATCACTTATATTGTTTCTATTATTCATATCTAATTTATACCTTTTTTGATATATTTTGTCAATATATATAATATTATTATACTATAATGGGTATATATTTAATATTTATATATCTATAAGGGTATAATTTTAGAATAATTAATATAACTTATACCTTTATAGGTATATATTATCCTGTGGAGTAATGTTCCCCACTCAGCACTGCATCAGGTTATCTTTCTGTAGAGTATTAGCCTGGTCGGGATGGGGGGATTTGGTCTTCCGTCTCGCTTTGCTCGCTGCAGAGCCGCAGACTCCTTCGCTTCGCTTCAGTCCGTCTTTTCAAATCCGGAACGTGGATCCACCACGTTCCCCACTCAGCACTGCATCCGGTTATCTTTCTGTAGAGTATTAGCCTGGTCGGGATGGGGGGATTTGAACCCCCGGCCTCAGCGTCCCGAACGCTGCGCGCTAGACCAAACTGCGCTACATCCCGCCATATATTTTCCAGACAGAGATCTGCCGGAAAGACTCATACATTTTAGCAATTACACGGGATATTTTAAATAATATTTAAGCATTTCTTTTTGGTACAGGTGAAAAGTGAGCTCAGAGTCAATGAATATTTAACAAGTTACACTTTAAGTTTTTCTCCTATTTGCTCATAAGAAATGTCAGGTAGATGAGCGTTAGTTTTTGCATGTTCTATTGTTATACTGACAGGGTTGCCTTTTTCATCAATATCTATATATATATTCTCTGAAATTTCCTGAGTCTCCTTTATCGCATTCTCTGAGAATTCCAATAAAGCGGTATCAGTATCATTGAAATATTTTATTTTCATTTTATTATTCCTCCTTGAAATTTCTATCAAAGAAAGCATTATGGACTGTTTTACCATCCTTTAAAGTTATTACTCTTAAATACTTTCCTTCACTTTCAATCTTTGACCATCTTCTCATTCTTCCATCTGACTGCTTTTCGGTTTTAATCGGATTATTTATTACATCCTTTATCCATTCATCTTTTATTTTCACTCTATCCGGTCTTTTTTTCATATAATGAAAATATTTTGTAAACTTCATAAAAAACTATATGCTACTCTTGATTATCTTTATTTAATGTTAAATATATCATATTCTGTCTAAAATCTCATAAAGGATTAATTTATTGATCTCAGGCAGCCATATTTCTGGCTGAATCTTCTGCCATATATTCTTTAAATTCCTCATAGTAATCTTCTGTGCACTGATAATAGGGAGTGTGCAGGGGTTTTCTCCTTCTGTATTGTTTTTATGCTTTTACTTAGGACGCCTGGATTTGCGGACATATGTCCCATTGTGATTATTATATGTATTCATGTAAATACATATAATATAAAGACAATTTAAATTTGGAATACATAATTCCATTTTACACTAAAAAATGGAATTATGTATTCCAGAATAATAAGTACGCCAAAGAATAAAAGCTTTTTCCTTTTTGGTCCCAGGGGTACGGGCAAGACCACATGGTCCAAAAGTCATTTGCAGATGCAATTTATATTGACCTCCTTGAATCAAGGGTTTTTAATGAGCTTCTTGCAGATCCCCAGAGAATTGAAAATTATATTCCGGAAAATTTTAATGACTGGATAATAATAGATGAAATACAGAAAGTGCCTTTTCTTATAGATGAAGTCCACAGGCTCATTGAGAATAAAAAGCTCAAATTTATCCTTACAGGTTCAAGTCCGAGAAAATTGAGAAAGAAAGGACAAAACTTACTGGCTGGCAGAGCTCTTAACTGTTATATGCACCCCCTTTCAGTGGTTGAATTGGGAAAGGATTTTAGTCTTGAGCATTCTTTAAAATACGGAAGCCTTCCATCTGTATATACTGAAGAAGATCCGCAGGGTTATCTTGATAGCTATATTCGGACTTATCTTAAGGAGGAAGGCCTCACCAGGAACCTTAATGCGTTTGCACGTTTCCTGGAAGCTGCCAGTTTTTCACAGGGTTCCGTACTTAATATATCAGAGGTCTCCCGTGAATGTTCGGTGGAGAGAAAAGTAGTTGAAAATTATTTTAATATATTAGAAGACCTGCTTATCTCAGTACGGATTCCAGTTTTTACAAAAAAAGCAAAAAGAAGGATGTCCAGGCATCCAAAGTTCTATCTTTTTGATACGGGAGTCTATATGACTGTTAGACCAACGGGACCGCTGGATTCTCCCGAATTGGCTGAAGGAATAGCGCTGGAGAGTTTCTTCTTGCAGGAAATAAGAGCCATTAATGAATACTATGGGCTTGGATACAATATTTATTACTGGAGAGCTTCCGGAGGATTAGAAGTAGATTTTATCCTTTATGGCAAAAGGGGTATAAAGGCATTTGAGATAAAGCGCCGCAACAAAGTGTCTATGGGAATGCTATCCGGGCTAAAAGCTTTTCTGTCAGATTATCCGAACGCTGAAACATTTCTTTTATATGGAGGGAATAAGCCTCTTTTTATAGATGATATAAAAATCCTGCCTATTACAGATGCATTTAAGGCCCTAAAGGGAATTATCTGATCTATACTTTCAACCAGTTTGAGAACTCCTTTGGATAATCCACTTTCTCTTTCTATTTTAAAAAAAAGTTCGCTCTGTCCCGGTTAAGAGTAGAAATAATTCTGGAGGCAGTATCCATTTATTTTTATATATATTGAAGTCTTCCTTAGAGATAATAATCCCAGTTTGCTTATTGATCTTATCTAATTGTAGAAAATGCCTGGGTGTAATGTTTCTTTGATATTTAACTTCTATGGGTAATAATGAATTTTCTTGAGTTCTCACAATAAAATCGATCTCAGTCTGGTTTGTGCCCCTGAAGAAAAAAATCATATTGCCCCAGTTAAGGCTGTTTTCTGTTCTTATTAAGTGGGACATGATGGCATTTTCTATTAATTTGCTTTTTAGTAACGGATCTTTCAGCCTTTTTTGACTGCCAGAAAAATAATCAGAAAGTCCCCTGACATATCCCGAAAATACCCAGAACAGGAACATGTCCTGAAAATATATTTTTTTTGTTTTTCTTGACGCTGCCAGTTTTTTATTTAGATCAACCTGATAAAGAATTTTTATTATAAAGCTTGATTCCATGGTTTCAAGGTAACCTCCAACAGTTAAGTGAGAATCTATGTTTGTTTTTTTGGCTATAGTGTCAAAACCTATATTGCTGGTAATACTATTTATTACCTGATCAAATATCTGTCTTGAGGATGATTCTTTTTTCCCTGATTTTACCAGATCACCTAATACCCAGCTTAAGTATTGCTGGTATATGTCAATGTCTATCTTATTATTAGAAGCAAGATTATTGATCGCCTGGATAAATCCTCCTGAAAGCAAGAAATCGTCCAGATATCGATGCAGCCTTTTTTTGTAGAAATCATAATTTTTTTTGGCGGAAGAGATACCGTATATTTTTTCTGTTATATCCGGAGCAGCAAAATCAACAAACTCTCTAAAAGAGACAGGGAAAAGTATTTTGTCCAGATCCGGGTCCTGACCTCTCCTGCCAGGCATCCTTTCGGTTTCATATTTTAGATCATGTGAGTTAGAACCCGTAAGGATAATGGTGCAATGTTGAAGGAAACCTATATCAGCCAGGTGTTTTATGCCTCTGGTCCAGTCTTTGACAAATGTTATTTCATCAATAAAGATATATTTTCTGTTTTTATTATCATTCCAATCCAGATATGTCCTGAGAATATCGACCAGACCGGTATGATCATCTACCGTATTACAGGTAAAATAAAATATATTTTCCTTGGGATTATTTTCTAAAAGTTTTTCTGTCAGCAATTTCAATAGAGTCGTTTTCCCTATTTGTCTGCTTCCCCGCAAAGTATAGATTATATCTTTCTTTAGATTAAATGAATCCATAACCGCCGGCAGCCATTTATAAGGGATATTTCTTAGTTTGGCAAGATTTACATCTTCTGTTATCTTTTCTCTGGCAATCCACCAGGGATTTTGCTCTTTTAACAATTCTATATCAGCCATATTATCTCCAATTATTTATATTGTTAATAATATTAACAATATAAATATATATGATGTTGTTTTTAATAACAAGTTATTTTTTTAACTTAAGAATTTTGCTTCCTCGTCTCCAGCCTATAATCCCCCACCAGTCGACATATTGGTTATCGGATATAGAAAATAGCTATTCGTTACAGCACCAGTTAAAGAAAAATACTTAAATAGAAGAGTTAAAAATGATACCCTTATGATATATAAGAAAATATTTTCTACAGACTTAGCATCCCCTGGATAAATCCTTTCACCACAGTACACATTAAAACCAGAGTGGCGCCATGAGCACAAATTAACTCTATTGCTCTACTGGTAAATAGGACTTAAAATCCCGACAGCTATTGTATTTTATACTTGGGGATCCAGAAGACATTCTATAAATTATCATTCAGTCAAACCATTAAAAGATATTTCAGAGGAACTTTAACTATAGAGTCTTTGACTAGTTCAATTTCACTGCTGCCAAAAACAAGCCCATACCTGCTTTTTACTTTTTTCATTGTATTATGGACCTGCCTGGATTTTTCTTTATTAAACCCGACTTCTATTACAATATTACTGTTATCACCTAAAGTAAGAACAAAATCAGCTCCGCCTTCAGCAATATCATAAGAAAGCCCTCCAATTTTAAATGCATGTTTCTCCATGAAAATCTTCTGGAATATTAAAACAAAATAATCCTCCAGTTTTTTCCCCTCCAACCCGGTAGGATAATTATTATTTAAAATCGCAGATCTTAAGGACGGTGTTACAAAAAGCAGCTTAGATGTTTTTCTGGTGCTTCCATACGAGGTCCCATAAGTTTTTACTTTTACCACTAAACCGCTCAATACCAGGACTTCAATAAGGCTTTCAAGAGTTTCTGGCCTGCTTATTTTTAGCGTTTCCCGGATTTTATTATAACTTATCAAATCAGATTGTGCTAAAAGATATAGCAAATCGCTTATTTTAGCAATTGTATGGGTTTTAAAGTTTTTCAATATAATGATATCTTTTGCAATAATGCCGTCTATAACACTTTTTATTTTTTCCACTGCTTTTTGCTTATTATTAATTTTTAAAGTGAATGGGAAGCTGCCAAACTCAAAGAAATCCTTTTCCGCCATATGGGGTATCTCGTTGGCAAAGTAACTATCTATTTCTTTTTTCTTCTCAAACAGCAATTTAAAAACTTCAGAAGCATTTAAGGATTTAAATAATATATCCCGTATACAACTCGATAAATCAGATAGATAGGATTTATTATATTTTAACAGGATGTACTCATCAAATGTCATTGGATAAAATTCCCAGACATCAGATCTTCTTCCAAGATCAGCTATCATCTTAATTTGCAGAGCAGAAGACCCTGTTACCAAAAACAAAACATCTCTATGACCTTTTGTCCTGTCATAAATATTTTTTAAAAATAATCCCCAGTTCTCATCAAAATGAATTTCATCAAGAAGAAATAAAAGTTTCCTACCGGGTTTTTCGAAATGAAATCCATTTATTTCTTCATAAAAACTGAAAAAGTCGTGTAAAGAAATTTGCTCGGCATGAAGCTGGCTTACGTCAAGATAAATCCTGTCATCAAGTTTACCAATATTTCCAATAATATTTTTATCTTCAGGCGCCAGGAATTTTTCCAGCATATATGTCTGCGCCAGAAGAGTGCTCTTTCCTATTCCCCTGATACCTGGAATTAGTATTATTTTTTCAATATCAGATAATTTCCCGGTTAATAATTTTTCGACAGCTTCTTTAAATTTATTAAATATAAACCTTTGCGGAAGCAACCCCCGTTCTTCATCATAAATATAGCCTTCAATTCTTTGTGGCAGGGTTAACTTCCATCTTGCATAAAATTGTTCTATCTTTGCCCTGTCCAAAATAATTTACCTCCAGTATCTATTATAATAGTAACTATAAATTATTCAAGTCTCTATTACGATAGTAACTGAATTTATAAGAATTTGCTTACTCGTCTCCGACCTATAATCCCCCTACTGGTTGACATAACGAGACATTATCGGATGTAAAACTGGTTGTGTGCTACAATACTAGATCAGAAAATACGGAAAATAGAAGTAAAGTGAAGAAAATCCTATATCAGCCCATATTTTACAGCAGGCTCATATAATACCACCTGATAAAAGCTTTCAGCACACGTGGTCACTGTCTATATAGTCATCTATAATATATTCATCAAACCCGTCAGGTTCCTCTGCTGCCCTGGGTGGAGCTCTCTTTCTATCAAACTCGTATATGCCCAGGTGATCAAGTATTTTCTTTACCACCTTATAGTCTTCAATAAAGGCGATTATTTTCATTCTACCTTTGCAAACTGGACACAACAAAGGATTCACTTCATATATCTTCTGTATGAGCCTTGCCCAGGATCTGTTAAGTCCTGCTGGACTATCATCTTCTATAATATGGTACTCAGGCTGGCTGTCTTCTTTTTTTAACCTTCCCCTGGCGGCATTACTATAATATCCCAAATACCTAATGGTCTGTGCTCCCCTATCCGGTATATGACAGATAAGGGCTGCTATCCACTCCAGAGGATCAAACTCGGCTGGCTTTTTAATAATTAAAAGATAATAAATATATTAGACGTAATTTGCATCTGCTGCAAATCTTAGAATCAAAAATTAAAAAACTATTCGGGAAAGTTTATGTAACAATATTGATTATCATCACGATGCCTGCTGCCAGATTTGTTACTGCAAAGATCTTTTTTAGATATTTTGGTTTACTCTTAATTGCGAACTTGCCACCGATAATACCGCCAATAATTCCTATAACCGCAAGCGGTATTGCCAGCATTGGGTTGAAATTTCCATTAAGGCTATGGCCTATAAGACCGGTCAGGGCAGTCACGGCTACCAT
>Ga0180433_10005088_pt1 | contig 18030 bp, 11 predicted proteins | sample SS_ome_8_FD_132980 | JGI IMG/M metagenome (GOLD analysis project Ga0180433, IMG submission 132980) | Hypersaline lake sediment archaeal communities from the Salton Sea, California, USA - SS_1_D_1 metaG | ecosystem: Environmental > Aquatic > Non-marine Saline and Alkaline > Hypersaline >... | reverse complement strand
AGCGTACACATCAAGAACAACCGGCGTCGATGAATTAGTGATTTCTTGTTCGACGTTTTCTTGGGTGATGGTAACTGCCATAGTGGGGTCTCCGTGAAAAACTATTATTAAATTGACATGGCATAGTCTAGCAGGGGGCGGCAAAAGTTCCAGTGCTGGTAGTGTGAGGAGTTGTCTTCTGCTGCAGCATCACATAGAATCGGCCGCAGAGCCGTACCTCGGACACCTTTTTTTAGGAGTGTAGATGAAGAGGAAGATGTTGATTCTTTCGATATTATTTGTGTTTCTCAGCCTTGGTGCGCGTGACAAGTGGCGCGGCGAGGTAGCCAAGACCAAGCCTTCATCAATAGCGCAAGCGATCAAAGATTCGCCCGAGCCGAATTGGAAAAATCGCCAGGCCGGTCGTCTTTCAGATAAGGGTGTGATTGGCGGGACGGACGGTGCCGACCAGGAGACAGAGCGTCACCATGAGCGTAGCGATGATCTTTGTCAGGTGAATGGCGAGCATTCCGATGCTTCTGAAGCGGTAGTTACGGTATCAGAAAAAGAGGTGGAGACGTTAGTCCAACAGGAAGACGCGGCGGACGTCGAGCGCGAACGCTCACGAGAAGCGGTTGAGGAGCTACTTAATCGAGGTATTGACTATTTCAACCGTCATTCGGTTGCTGCAACGTGTAGTGCGTTCAGTCATACGAAAGATTTTGTTAAAGGTGAGCACTATCTTTTTGTGTATACCCATGATGGCGTGTGTTTGGCACATGGTGAGCAGAGTGATCTGTTGTGGAAAAATCTGTCCGATCACCGTGACTCATTTGGTACTTTCCCGGTGCGGGATATTGTGAAGAAAGCAAAGGATGGTGGTGGCTGGTTGTCGTATGAGTGGCGTGGGGTGACCAAGGTTTCCTATGTCAAGCCGGTTATTAAAGATGATGTCATGTATGTTATCGGTTCTGGCTATTACCCCTATGCAAAAGATGATGCAGCATTGTCACTGGTGCGCGGTGCTGTTTCAACCCTCAATCGCCTGATGCATGAAGAGCGACCGTTGGAAGATGGTTTCAGCGAGATGAGCTATCCAATAGGTCCGTTTGTTGATGGCGATCTCTATCTGTTCGCGCTCGATTCACAAGGGACTATTCTTGCGCATGCACATCGTCCGCGTCTGGTTGGTTTGAACGCATGGCATGAAAAGGATGAGCGTGGTGTGTTTCTTAACCAAGAGATTTTTGAGTTACTGCGTAAGTCTCGTGGGCGTGGTGTTTGGCTGGAATATATGTCGCACAAGGAGCCAAAGCGAGTCTATGCCGAAGAGGTAATCGACAAACAGGGCAAACGTTACTTTGTTGCCTGTGGCTACTATCCAGATGAATCGCATGACAAGGTTCGCAAGCTGGTGCGTGCTGGCTACGCACATTTGAAGCTGCATGGGCCAACGGTTGCATCGTTTGATTTTAGCGATGATCGTTCTGATCGATTTCGTGACGGAGGCCTTTATCTTCAGATGTTTGACATGAAGGGTGTTTGCCTGGCAAACGGTGACAACCAACAGTTGATTGGCAAGAGCATGTACGACGTACAAGATGAGGACGGTCGACATTATATTCGAGAGATGCTTGCGCGTGTTCGCAAGGGCGGCGGTTGGGTGAGTGCCAAGTTGCGCAATGCGTTCCAATCGATCTATGCCGAGCGAGTTACCTTGGGACAGGATGAGTTTGTTCTTGCTTGTGGTTTTTATCCAGCATCGAAACATGATCGCATGAAACTACTTGCAAAGAGTGCAGCATCATATTTGGACAACAATACGACAGAACGAGCCTTTGCCGAGTTTGTCAGGCGTGATGGACGGTTTATTCGCGGGTCGCTTCGTGTTTTTGCATTTGACAGCAACGGTGTTTGTCACGCCTATGGTGATCGCCATAACTTGATTTGGCGCAACCTCTTTGAAGTAACCGATGATGACGGCAAATTATTTGTTAAAGAGCTGATTGAGCGAGCACGTGGCGGAGCGGATACGGTACGCTACCGTCTGAATGGTGAGCTGGTGTTGGCCTACGTTGAACCGGTCGTCAAAGATGGCGTCGAGTACGTTGTCGGCTCAAGCTATTATGAGTGATTGCGGTAGCGCAGGATAGTGAACGTTTTGCTTTGCCATAGCCTTGGTAAGGAGGGCTGTTACCTGTAGGGCATCTTCTGGTGTAGTGCCGGCACGGTGTGGTGCTGATTGTTTTGGTATTACTTGAATGGGTAGCATGTTTTCATTATTTGCCAGCAGGCAATCAGCGCCGCGAGAAAGTAAGAGCTTGACCATGTGGGGCAAACTTTCTGATGCGGCAATAAAAAGTGGCGTGACTCCATCAGACGTCTGTGCGTTGATGTTTGCACCGGCGTCAAGCAATACGTTGACGACAGGGATACAGCCTGATTTGGCGGCTAGGTGCAGCGCTGTCATGCCCCCCATGCATGTTGCCTCAAGAATGGATTGTGCATTATCACGTGTTAGGATTTTGGTTACGGCATCTAAGTTACCATGGGCAGCGGCTACGTGGAGTGGTGTGCTTCCTATATCATTAGTAATGTGAATTGCGGCGCCGAGTTCGAGAAGCGTTATAGCAGCGGCTGTTTGTTGGCGGCCGATTGCGATGTGCAGTGGTGTGCATTTCCGGCCGGCTTCTATTTGGTTGATTGGCATACCATGCTGTATCAGGATGCGTAACATTTTGCATTGGCCGAATGCCGCAGCAGTGTGCAATGGGGTTGTAGAGTCTTCCTGTTTAATTGCGGTGACATCAGCGATAGTTAGTAAACTTTTTGCTTCACGGTCCATACCCAGGGCTGCAGCGACGTAGATTGGGTGATGGACTTCGTTTGTAGGAAACAGGTGGCATGCGGCAGAGGAGTCATGTTGTTGTAGCATTGCCTCCGCAATTTTTTTAATGTTTTCCAGGTAACTTTTTATTGTGCTGTCTGTTGCGAGCTCATTTGCGGTTTGCCCATTACTATCACGTGCGAGAATTTGAGGACAAAATGGGGCGCTTTGGATGAGAGTTCTTACCGCTTGTGTCTGATTTGCAGCAGCGGCGACGTGAAGTGGTATCTGGTCAGTTGTATTTGTGCACATTACCAGTTCTAGTACTTTGGGATTGTTGGCAAGCAGTTCTTGTAGTTGCATACAGTTTCCTTGCGCAGCCAGTACATGTGCTTTGCTGGCAGGAGGCTTTTCTGATTTATCCTGGCTGACAGTGATTGCCATATGCTTTGCTTGAGTCAGAATTTGCTTGGTATTTTTCTGTCTCTTGGCCATATCCCCGAGCAGCAGTGTGCGTATTTGCCGTGCGTCCATGAGAGTTGTTCCGTTTCGTAGTGGTTCACCAGTTGTTTTAACCAGACGTATAGCTGTTGTGCGTACTTCGTCTTCAATGAGACTGTTTGCACCATGTGAGAGTAGGAGTTTGACGATATCGAATAAGTTCTGATCTACAGCGATCATCAGTGGCGTAACCCCAGTGGTTGCTTGGAGATTTGGATTAGCACCAGCATCAAGTAGTGCCTTGGCGATTGCTATGTGTCCAGTTTGTACGACATAATGTAGTGCAGTAGTACCATTTTCATCCTGCGTATCGAGGATGGTCCGTGTGTCAGGATGAGCGAGCAAAATCTGTATGCTTTTCAAATCGCCTTGTTTTGCTGCAATATGCAATGTGGTGATTCCACCTGAGCATTTCGTGCTGACTGATGCACCGAGTTCCAGCAGTGTTTTAACAGATTCTGGCCGAAAGCAGTTTGCGGCATACTGTATGGGTGTTCGTTTCAGAGGTGTTTCGTCAACCTTGTTGGCATCGGCTCCCATTTCGATAAGTAGCTGCAATGTTTTGGTTTGTCCGAATGCAGCAGCAATATGGTGGGGGCTGGAAGACTGATCGGCAAAGAGCTCTTCATTATAGCCGTTGCGTAGCATGGTGCGTATTGCGCTGTTTATACCTAGAGCGGCAGCTTTATAGATAGGGTTGGCAGGATTTGGTAGCGCGCGATTTAGTAAGTTTCTGATATGCGCTGGTTGTTGTTGCTCAGTCATTGCAATAGCAGTGACACTAAAGAGATAATATTGTAGTTCGCGATTATTGTTTATATCTGCGGGTTTTCTGCCGTGGCTATCAGAGGCCATAACCTGTGGTTCAAAGTGAGCATGACGCAGCAAGAGGTATGCTGTTTGGCCATTGCCTGCTTCTGCAGCACAGTGCAGAGCTGTACGGCCTTGGCTGTCTCGTTGTAGTGCAAGCTCGGTTGCATCGGGTCCAGCGCCGGTGAGAAGTGCAACGAGTTGTTCACAGTTACCGCGTGCAGCAGCTTCGTGCAGATTGCTAGAATCAGTGTGCTGCTCTTGTTTAAGCGGCGTGACTTTGCCTGTCAATGGGCTGATATAGTGTATTGATTTTTTAGAAGAATCCTGCGCAGTCGTTATATTTTGAGCATTATGCAGAAGGGCGAGTAAAGCTTTTTTATTGCGCAGACAGCGCTTTTCTCCCTCATCACAACCAGCCTCGGTTGAAACTGCCGATCGTTGGGTGATAAATTCAGCGGGAGTTCGCCCTGTTTTTAAGTCACGTATGTGGCGGTTGGCGCCATATTTTAGCAGCAGTGCAGTTGTGTCGATGTGTCCTTCGCCGGCGGCACAATGGAGTGGAGTGAGGCCGGATATTTTAGAAGTGATATTGGGATCGGCTCCTGCATCAAGTAGGGTTTGTGTAACATGAGTATTTCCCTTCATTGCTGCAAAGTGGAGTGGTGTGAATCCTGATGTGGTTGCCGCTGAGCTAGCATCTTCAGCAACACCGGGTTGCGCGAGTAGTATGCCAACAAGCAGTGCGTTACCGCTGAGAACTGCGCGATGGAGTGCGGTGTTACCATCTGCACCTGGCACACGCGCAGATGCTCCCGAGCTTAAGAGGAGTCTTGTCATCTCTATGCGTCCATCATGGGCCGCCAGATGCAGTGCCGTGCATTTTCTTGCGCAAGAGCTACGTGCATTAATATCTACGCCGTTGTCTATGAGGTAGGCCGCGGTATCAAGATTGTTGCAGGCTGCTGCAAAGTGTAGTGGTGTGGTACCGCTACGAAGAATTGGGCTGTTTGGTATGATTTGTATTATTTTTTCAATCAATGGCACATGGTTGTAGTAGGCGGCCATGTGGAGCGGATGGAGTGGCGCAGATTCCTCGATGAGCGCCTTCATGGTGGGTGTATGATTCGTATCATCACTATCCGCAGTATCGACATGATGTTCAAGAGCAAAGACAGCTTCCAGCAGGGCATGTGATGCGGAGCCTACCGGTGCGCTTTGCAATGGGCGATGACCAGCGGCATCTTCGGTGGTCAGTTGTTTGTGTACGTAGGTATTTTGGAGCAACATCTCCACGGCCTGTAGGTTGTCTCGCTCTGCAGCATAATGCAGGGGAATTTTGCCAGTTACATCACGAGCGATTACATACTGGTCTGACAGTTCGGGCTGTGCCTTACAAATCAATGCAATCAAGCCGTGGTTGTTGTCGTAGGCGGCAATATGTAGAGGTGAGAGTCCTGTCGGATTATTTCCTGGGTATCGTGCTGCGCGTGATAGTGTGCGCAGCACGATACCAGTGTTGCCATTTGCGGTTGCCTGTAAAAGCTTGGTAGGAAGCAGGTGATGTTCTAGGCATGCCGCTACAAGAACTGCCAATGCTTCAGATTTATGTAGTGCGAGATCAAGAGGTGTTTTTCCCTCTCTGTTCGTCTTCAAAAGAGGTAGTATTTCTTGTGGCGCGGTTTGCAGTATTCTGACGCATTCTGGGTGGTTGCCAAGCGCTGCATAATGGAGTGGCGTATTACCATCTTTATCTACCGAGCAAACTGGTGCGCCTGCGATGATTAGTGCCTGCACACATTCTGCGTGTCCGCGCGTTGCTGCATAATGCAATGCAAGCTGGCCGTGCTTGTTTTTGGTATGAGCCAAACGTGATTCGCCGTGTAGTAGGGAGAGGAGGCTGGTCAGGTTACCGCTACCAGCTGCATCAAAAAGTGCCCGTGACTGTTCTGTATGTTGGTGTGTTGGGCCGGGCTTGGCAACACGTTCGGCGTGTCGGCGTGCTTGCTCTTCTTCTTTTGCACGGCGTCGTGCGTGAGCAGCTGCTTGGAGTCGTTCATGATACTCAGTTTTGAATAATGAGCACCAGTCTCTTGCCAAGGACTGGCGAATATTTTCTTCTTCTTTTTGACAGAACGTAAGCTTTTCTTGCCAGGCAAGCGCTGATGCAATAGTTCGCTTTTCGTTATGTTGTTTTCTTCGCCTATAACGTTTTCTTTCCCTTGCTTGTGTGTGGTGACATTTGCTTTGTTTTTGCCAGACGGCACTTTCTGTGGGTATGACAGGCTGATGGGCAACATCGTGTGCAGGTGTTGTTGGTTTACTAGGAATTGCCGCTACTGCAGTTTGTTGTGTTTTTTCTGATGAGCTTTGGGTGAGGCTAAGTCCTGACCGTTGGATGCTCGATATGGCAGAGGTGATGGCAATTGTGGGATCAGGTTTTTCTACCGTGGGCAGCGCTGGCCATGTTTCTTCTGCCATGATACCAGATGTATCTGGCGTCAGAATGGTTGGTGCTACTGCTGATTGTTCTGACATGAGATCCGATCTATCGGCATGGCCCAAGGTATCGGATGTTGTTTCGCTTTGGTTGGTTGGTGTGGTAGCGGTAAATATTTTTGGCCCATTCACTTGCATAAGGTGGCGCGACACGATTGGCGTTGAGGTAATTTGTCTCTTTTGCTCGATATGTTGATCTTGTATTTCCCTCATGCGCATCTCAAGTTCGGCAGCACGAGAGCTTGTATCCCGCTCGAGTTGTTGTTGTAGCAGTTGTTCCAAGTCGGCTGCATCGGGTAGGGGTGGCCAGAACCGTTCGCTTGCAGCCAGCTCGGCGCTGGCGGGGTTTAATGCATATACTTGCCGTGTGCGGATATCAGCATTGACGCCACTAGTGTCACGTGTCTGAAGGTATTGAGCAAGTCTGTCATAGATGCTATAGCCATCCTCATCGCGGAGCGTTGCATGAGCGTTCGGGAGCATGGATCGGGTAAGAAGAGTTCCCATTTCACGTGTTTCCCACAGACGTGTAATGTCTGCTGGGTGTAGAGGTTGTGCAAATTCCTTAAAGCCGAACCAATTTGTTGCATGTTCGAACAATAGATGTGCAGCTGTTTTCTTTTGCAGATTCTCCAGATGTGGGTTAGCGCCACTTGCGAGCAGCGTGTCGATAGCAGGTCTGGAGAATTGTGCGGCAAGATGTAGCGGCGTCTGTCCTGCTGTGTTTGTTTGGTTGGCGATTACTGCACAGCCATACCGTGAGCTACTAAACTGATATTGGTACTGCACAGCTTGTAGTAATGCCTGTAGCGTCCGATGCTTGTTACGGGCGGTGGCTAAATGAGCGGGTGCGTTGCCAGATATGTCAAGTAAAGTTGGATTAGCGCGAAAGGAAAGCAGTGGTGCCATGCAGCAGGCAGATCCTGATTGTGCTGCATGGTGCAGTGCTGTTCCACCATTATTGTCACACAAATGAGCAAGACCAGGGTCAGCTTCGAGTAGCTGGCATAGCGTGACGATGTCGTCTTGTTGTGCGGCACAAAACAAAGGGTGTAGCGGTTGAGGGGCAGAGGGTTCAAGGCGAGGGTCAGGTGCGATCAGGCCAAAGCCAGCGGTTTGGATGATTGCCGGAGCTACTCGACGGCGCTTGGCATTCGGTTTGGAATTTTGTGTGAGACTAGGATCGAGTTTTATTTTTTTTGCCCGGACATCATGCGGAAGAGATTGTTTGATTTCCTCATCAAGATTACGGTATTCCTCCATGGCATGTGTTGGCACACAAAAAGGAGTGTGTAGACAAACGGCGATACGCACAAGTTTCTGGATGATATTTCGGTAGTGTGTTGTCTGTTCCATTGGACGTAACCTCCATTGCAGCGCATGGTAAAGTTTTACGCACCTCGCCTTTTTCTATTTGATGCTATGTTTAGTATTCAGAGCAAAGCGTAACACAAAATGGGGGTAAGGTCATCCTGTAACAGTGCTCAAAGAGTAGCGGAATGTGCATTATTGCGATCTTTTCTTCTTAAAATGGTGCGTCTGGTGGTAGTTCGCCAGTTCTTCTTAGTTCCGACAGAATGAGAGCTCGCAAAGTTGGTGGGATGTTTGGAGCGAAGATAACGTGTCTGATGCTTCCATCAGGAGCCGTTACATCATCAACTTCTTGTTCGGCGTTGTCGTTGTTACCACCTAGTGCTGTGGCGATGGCATCAGCAGTGAGGCTATCTTCTTCTTCATCATCATCGGGTTTGTCTATGAAAAGTCCTTGTGCTTGCCTGAGTGAAAGGAGTTTTCCGTCCTGTGTGGCCTGTCGATGCGCAATAGTAAAAAGTGTGCGTGCAGCCATCTGGTTACTCGGTGTTTCGCGGCATGCTGGGCATTGTTTTACTGGTGCGCGGTATCGGGTGCTTGGGCACAAAAGCTTGATAGCGCATTCTTCGCAGACGCGATGTTTGCCGCATGGCAGCAATACAATACGGCGACTATAGCTGAATCGTTGTGTACAGATGAAACAGTCGAAGAGTTCAGAGTTTTTGATCTCATTTTCCATACGTTCAGCGAGCGCGGTGAATTCTCTTTGTTCTTGTTGCTCCATATCGTAGCGTATGCCTTTGCTTATGAGCAGCAGATAGCTGTCGTCTGTACGGCGTCGTTTCGATGCGTGCTCACTTTTATTGTCATCCATGGCCGTAAGGCCTGCTGCACAACTGAGAGCGATGGCTAGTATGAGCAGGTGTTTCATGGTTTGATTCCTTTTGCAGGGTCTCATTGAGCCTTCATCTGTGTTTCGTGTGATGGTATTGGTGGCGTATCATTCTTCTGGGTTATCCTCTTCAAGGTCATCATCATTTATGAATGATGATTCGTAGCCGCTGCTGTCTTCCCTTTCTTTTTCCTCTTCTTCTTCGCCATCGGTGTCCCCGAGATCTTCGCCTTGTGTATCTTCAGAGTCGGCGTCGATATCATGTCCATCGTAGGCTGAGCGGGTGGTATGTAGGCGTTGTATTTGTCCAAGTGGTACTGCTAGATCGCCACGTGAGGCTCTTCTGAGTGCGATATCGAGTAGTGGTACTATCGCCTCTTTATCATTCGGCTCGTGGCGGCATATAGGACATGGCTGTGGTGTTGCGGGGCGACGTTTGTTGGGGCGCAAAAGTTCGAGGGCACACATTTCACATATGCGGTGACGTCCACATGGCAACAGGATTATTCCGTGATCTGTACGGTTAAAACGGCTGCCGCATAGGCAGTCAAAGGTGCCGTCTTTCATCATCTGTTCTGCTGTTTCAGAGACTGTAGCACGTGCTGCTTGTTCTTCGCGTTCCAGATCGTAACATCCTCCTTTGCAGGCAAGTAGCAGAAATTGTGCAGGGCCTTTGGCCAGAAGGGGAGCTTCACTGATGCGTTGGCGCTTTGCCAAATGTATCTCGTCACCGTGTGGTAGCGGTGGTGGGCAATTATCCATGGCCAGTAAGGGTGCTGCGGTCGAAACCAGAACTGTAGCAAGTAGGAAGGGCGTATGCTTCATGAGGTATCTCCCGTTGTAAGAGTGATGTAGCTATCTTTTATGGTTCCTCGTCTTGATTATCACGCCAGGTGCAATAGAGCATGACTGTGCATGCAATCAAGGTGGCGACTGGCGGGATTGAGTATTGTCTGCAGGTTGTGCGTGCAGTAGTTTTTACTGCCCAATTCGCAGTGCCGGCGCTCAGCATAGCCAGCGCTGCTTCGGTAGTCCAGGAGCTTTCAATTTGTTCTATTGCGATGATACTTGCGGCAAGAGTTATAAGAATGCAGGTGGCTGGCGGCCATGGTGCAACGTTAGTACGCGACGAGTGCTTAAATCAGGACAAGCAAACACTTTAAGAAGTGGTTAGTGTTTGCAGTAGGCTTTTTTTGACTAGCTACACAGAACATGAGGTGTAGCACTTTTTTTAGATCTAAGGCAATGTACGACGACAATTAGATCTATTGATATCACAGGTTGAATCTGGACATCAGGTCTATGGTGTTTTTCTATCGTTTGATGCGCCGCACTTCGCGTGTTTCCTCTGCAATCAATTGGTTACGGCTATTCTGTTCTGTGAGAGCTACCTTTTCTTTCTGTGTATTGCGCATAATTACCTGAAGCTCTCGTTCTGCACGATTAGTTAACTCGAGACGATTTGCCAATTCACGGTCATAGAGAGATTCGACTGCTAGGTCGTGCATGGTAAGAGGGTGATGTTGTTGTCGCCAATGGTGCGGCATATTTGCAGGGAGCGTGAGTCGTCTTTTGAACTTTGCATCTTCTTGTAGCAATAGTGGGTCGACCTCTTTGGGGGCAGTGCAAAAAGAAACGATATGTGCGACTACGGTGGCTGGTAGTGGCGGACGCGTTGCATAAGGATTGGCATGGCTTGTCAGCTGCAGATGAAGACGGAGGGTGTCGGTGATCCATCTGGCTTCCAGATAGCCACGTTTCAAGGCATACTGAAGATTGGTTGCGTAGAGTTGTCGTACTTGTTGTATTGTGTGAAATCGGTGTGCATAGCGTATTTTATGAGCAAGCTCGGGATCATTGATGCGGTCAATCAAGGTGGGCCCACTGCCATCTACATTGCGGACAAAGATGTTAGCACCGTTTTCGACGAGTGCACGGATGAGCTCAAGATGGTAGTTATAGTCGAGTACCGCATCTTGCAGTGGCGTATTATTGAACTTGTTTCGAATTTCTAGATTTGCTCCTGCGGTTGCCAAACGGCGGACTATATCGACAGCACGCATGCAGTGGTTTCTCACTGCTATGTGTAATGGGGTAAATCCGTAACGGCTATCTTGTGCATTGAGGTCAGCACCATTCTTGATTAATCTTCCTATTACAGCGGGAGCATCAACTGATTTGCTTGCAGCAGCGTAGTGTAGGGGTGTGCGCATATCATTTATTTCGGCATATCGTTGTGCAGTGGCTCGCGCAACTCGTTCAGCAAAACGAGACGAGGGGACGGTAGACGTAGCGTGTTGTGCGCCGGTTGCCAGGCCGCTGCCTTTAGTAAGCAGAAGTCTTACAATCTCCTGGTTGCCCTGTTGTGCAGCCAGTTGCAGCAGACTTGAACCGTCGTGCTTGCAGGTGTTTACGTCAGGTTCATATTGTAGCAGTATTTCAACCTGTGCTACGTCTTCCGCGTAAATTGCATTGTATAGTTCTGCTTCAGAAGAGCAGTGTGCTCTTTTCATTGCTTGTGTGGCAGGAGCTACGGCTAGTAGGTAGAAGATGGCAATAACTTTTGTTCGATGATTCATCTCAATCTCCATTTCATGCTATTTGGCGTAGCTAAATGTTTTTATGACGCGCTTAACTGCGCTCTTTGTCTGTTTCAATAAAGATCTTCTTGCTTTTAAGTGTATGGTGTTGTTTCTGTTTGTCAAGTGGTGTGTTTCCTGGCTTTTTTCGATTGTATATGATTTCGTGTATGTATTACGTGCATATAGATGGCTTTATGGCGTTTTTGTCTGTTTGATGTTTTACGAAATATAGCGAAACAGCCCTCCCTGTTGCAAGCAGGGAGGGCTGCCGGCTTTATGGTTGAATTTGTTGGATACGAGCGCTTATTTATTGTCACCTTAAAGTGGGGGTGGCGGGTCTTTCTTCTGTGAAGTCCCACATGGTCAATTCCCCTTCGGGAGCAATTTCTTGTGGTTGTGGTGGCGTTCTATCTATCGGTATATCGACCCACTCTTCTGTGACGTCTACTCTTTCTGCCGGCTGATCTGGTGATGCGCCTCTGCCCCAACCGAGCCATCCACTCACAGTGCTGCCAGATCCTCGAGCAGCCCTTTCTAATGCACTCCATGCATTGGTTCCGGCGGTTCGGGCTCGCTCTGCCTGTTGTGGCAACCATTCGCTGTGACGATCGGTGGTTCTCTTTACAGCTTCCGTTTGCTCGTGGATGAATTTAGTGGCTAATTGTTCTTGCTGATCAATGGGTACTGCGTTTCCGTTGAGTACTATGATTCGTGGTTGCTGAGTTTGTTGCAAGGCTTGCAGTCCAAACCATCCTGTTGCTTGTGCCGCCAGTTTGCGAGCAATGCCTTTTTCGAATGGGTCGTTATCTGGGTTGCCTCGCAGGTAAAGAAGTTCGATTGGGGGGTGCTGATCAGTGATGACTGCATCAAAAAATAGGGGAGCGTCATCTGCGCTGAGTTCTGCGCGTGTGCGGTTTGTTGCTTGTAGTAGCGGTGCAAATGCACGAATGGCAGTTGTGTATTGGTTGCGCAGGAACGATTTTGAGGCGCCTTTGAAGTTGAATGGCGACTCTGGTTGATGCGTAAGGTAGCGGAGTGAAATATTGTTTGTGTTGGCACTGAAGCCTTTCGTGTCAGTAGCTTTTCTTTTTTCTTCACGCGTAGTTCGTTTGGTCCATAACACAACTTTTGCAGGTGCTTCCATGAGGCCTACTGTACGCTGGTGTAGAGCGCATTTTGCAGATGCCTGTATGGCTTCTTCTTGTTGGGTTACGTCACTCCTGGAATAGAGGTTGAGGTATTGGTTTACCGCTCCATGGGCTGGTTTAGGAACAGTTGAAATGTTGGGAGTGAAGATATTAATAAGTGCCTTGATAGGGGTTATTGTGGGTCGGAGTGATAGTGAGTTTACGGCATGAAGGGCGACGTTACCACCATGCCCGTAGCCGATCAGATAGAAGTGGGGTTGAGAGGTTCTGGATGCGCTTGTTCTTGTTCCATTATTGAGGGCATATACAAGGTCAGCAACTTCCTTGCCGGCACTTTCGCGGCATGTGCTACATACTGGGCCCTGCCAGTTAAGGGTGTAGATTGTGGCGTTATTACTTGCATGGATATTCATGAGATCAAGCGCAAACTGTGCCAGAGCTCTGGCGCCTTGATGATGCGCGAATTTTTGGTATGCCTCGTGTCTTGGCACCAGTATTTCATATGCTCGCGTGGCTCCTGTAGCATACTGACCTGCCTGTGCGCCGAACTGTCTGGTTGTTTCGTAGTATAGAGGTGCCATTTCAGCCATTGAACGCATGCTCCTGGGTAGGTTGCCTGCGATTCCTGCGACAGCGCGTGTGCCTCTGTCTGCCATACTGCTAACTTCTTCTACGCTTTGCCAGTGTGCAAGGGCTCGTTTTTCTGGGTCAGTTCCGTGCAATGCTACAATAATAATGGGTGCGCCATTGCCATCACCTCTTTGCAGTCTGGTTACTTGACCGCCTTGTAGGATTTGGCAGGGCGGTAGTTTGGCTGGAGTTACGTCGATTCGGATTTTCATGTTACCGAACTCATCTCGTATGGCATTTTCGGTTATTTGTATTTCTCCAAGAGCTTCACCACGTTCTCTTTCTTGGCGTGCTCTTTCCATGTGTCTGGCAAGACTTTGTTCGTCTGGTGGTGAGAATCTATCGCCGAAATCTCTATCCATTGCACGAAGCGGCGTGAAGAGTGGGAGGCCGAGTATTGCTAGGATGATGTGGCTTATTTGCTTCATAGTTCCCCTCCGATTGGCCCCCTATGGGCTGTGAAAAATACAAAGTCTGTGTGTTATCGTGATCTTTACATTGAATATAATACGCAAGATGTATTCAGGTAGTCAATATTGCAAGTGGTATGGAGAGTGACAGTGCATTTTTCTGAGGATGGCTTACCTCGTAAGACAGAAGATTAGGGCTGAGCAGACCGTGTGATCGAGGTTCGGTGAGCCCTGTGATATGCCAAGAGCATAGGCGCAGCCATGCAAGGCTGCACGCGCGGCAAAACCGGTTGAAATTAGGTGCAGCGTATCGCGTAGTGACAAGTTCGTGAGCTGTTCGAGCTGTTGTCCAACGGTTACTTTTTTTGCCTGAGCTTCTGCCTTTGCCGCAACATGGGCATGATATGCCTCTCGAGATGCATATCGAGGTGGAGGCAAAAGGCAGACTGATCTGCATAGTTCTTGCTCTTCCAGTGACATGCTGCGTGTTCTCAGGGAAATGTCTTGGTCATAGAGATCTACTGCGCATGCCTCTATATCGCTGCCTGACTGTGAGTTTCTTCGCGGGCCGAGTGATGAGGTGGAGCTACGGCTCTTGTGACGAGCCATCATGAAAGCGATGCTTTCATCATCTGATGACAACGCACTGTCGAGCGCTTGACCCCCTCCACCTGCACATGCTGACGCGCTGACAGAAATGAAACAAAAAAACAGTTGCCTTGCACTGATACGATTCTTCATAAGAGGCCTCCATTTAAGCCGAAAATTTGTGGTTTGTGGTGTTTGTTAGATAGTATGATGATGATTTTAAATCATTCACATAGAAAATAACTAGGGTGTCGTTTTTTGTCAAACGCTGTTGTTGGTAGTTGCGGTGTTGTACTTTGCTTCGACGAGGAGTCTTTTAGCGTAGAAAAACGAGACAGTGGTTAGTGAGCTATGGGCCCAGTATGCGGCTGGGCCCAGTGTTTTGCGAGATGGTCAGAATGATGGGAAGCGGCTGCCATCTGCCGGTTTGTTTTCCTTTCCGGATGGGGTAATGGCTATGGGGCCACCTTCATGTAGTTCATGGGCAGTTTGTGCTGGTGTATCATGGGTGGATTCGGGTGATGCGATTTCTAGTGGTGTGTTGAATGTTGCCAGTTGCTGGCGGCATTGTGCAAGGCCGGTTGGATGTGGGTTATTGTCCACAAAGTCGAGAATCTCTTTGGCGCAATCAGCAGGCTCTTTGTGTTCGGTGCTGATTTGGATGTCGTAGTGGCGGGTTGAGCTGTGTACGAGCGGTAGCTGTCGGCGTGCTAGGCCAAGAGGACGATCGCAACGGAGTTTTTCACGTTCCTCCAGCGCGCCGAGGCTGCAATGCACACCAACGAAGTAGACCGGTATGCCTTCGAGTGCATCAGCGTACATTTTCAGTGCGCGATCATCGAGGATCACCTCGTCGATGATGACATTGAAACCTTGATCAACCAATAGGCGGGCTATCTTGGGTGCAGCATCGTAGAGTTTTTGACCAAGCTGCGGTGTTGGGATCCAGTGGGCTGTTTCTTTGCCTTCCTCATCTTTGCCGGGAACAAATTCAAACCAGTCGGCAAGCTTTGAACGCGGAATCATGGCCCAGCACTTATCGCATCCGGTCATGAGCATTGGTTTGGATGAGAGATTTGCCAGGGCCCATGAGATTGAGGTTTTTCCGCAGCTGGTGGTGCCATTCAGCATGATAGCAAAGGGTGTCTGGGCGTCTTTGGTATGCGTTAGTGTTGCAAAAAAAAGGCTTACAAGGGCACAAGTGGTGCGAGTGAGCATGGCACTCTCCGGTTTGGGGGGTGATGGGGACGATTTGTTTCGGAGCTGTTCAAGTGTACCGATATTTTTCCCCCTGTGGACCCCTGATAATGATCTGATTTTAATTGGAATATCATTGGAGATTTTGAGTGTTTTTTCTAAATAGGTGTGTTCCAGATTTAGGTTTGTCATTGTCCCTGGTGTAAGATTGCATGTTTATAATTGATGTGTGATCTTTCCAGACGAAAATATAGATTTTGTATAGTAGCTTTTTATACAATTAGTGGTGGTTGGAGTGGCTGCCTATGGCATAGCGCGATGGGCGGTATTGGCATGGATATCAGACTATTAGCTCTGCTAGTTCTGCGAGGGGTAGACGATGAAGAAGGGCTGGATAAAAGTTGTTTTGATGCTTGCCGTTTTGTTAGCAGCACCCGTCTGATGAAGATGTTCAGCGTCTGCTTGAGCAGGAGCGACGTTTATTGCACGAACTGGGCAATACGAATGATTAGATGGTAAAAAAACGGGCCAATTAGCCTGTTTGTACACGAAGGGGGAAGGAGATGGATGTAGGAGTTATGTTTGTGCGTGGCATGATACTGTGTGCTCTATCGATACACGGTGTGGCAGTCACAAACGGAGATGATATCAATATCGTGCCAGCCGAACAGCTCATGCGGTTTGAGGTTGATGTAGTGCACAGAATGCATCTTCGGGCTACTAGGTTTAGTGCTGCGCTTAATGCTCTCTCTGATAGGCTTGCTCAACGCGCAGCAGATCAACGTTTGCCGGCATCACAGCAGATGTTGGTACGTGAAGCTGCAGGCCTATTGGATTGGTGTCGGCAGAAGACGGCGCAACATGTTGATCGCGCTGCAGAGCTTTATGTGCGCGCTCTTGAAAGAGGTGGCCGCTTTGCAGGTTATACCCAGCGTGCATTATTGTATGTTACCTGGGAATGTTACGAAGCTGCCTTGCATATGTTGGGAAGGTTTGCCGAAATTAGCAACTTATTGCCTGCGCCAGAATCAATAGCGAATGTTGCGCATCGTAGGGCGTTACGGGCGGTTGGGCAGGATATGCGGGAAGCAATTCTGGTTCTTGGACACATTTCCGACTGGAGTCATGAGAAGTCGATGGAGATTCGGGAAATTATGCGGACACAAGCTGACCGACAATTTTTGCCTGCTATTGGTGTATTAGGGGCTGTCGCCGGGGATGGAGTACCGTCAGAAGGGGATCCATTTTGGCAGGATGTAGAGGTGCGCCGGCCAGTAGGGCTCGAGTTTTTGAGAGACTTGTTTGATCTTGTTCCCGAAGAGCATTTACCTGCTATCGATGAGCAGTGGGCAGAAGAGGGTGATGTGTGCCCAATTTGTCAGGAAGAGTTTGTTGCGAATGATCCTTTTTTGTTCACTCTTGGTTGCCGCCACCCTGTTCATGTAGGCTGCATCGCTAGGCATATGTATGAAAACTGGCGACAAATGAATTGTCCATACTGTCGCCAACCAATTAGTCGAGATGATTTTCAGCGGATGCGAAATTTACGAAATGATATCATGCACGCAAATGGCAGTTAGCTGGTTGCAAAACATTGTGATGTCTTTGATTCATGTTTGTTATCGTGCTACGCGGGGTCGTGGCTGATGGTCAGCATGACTCGCACGTTTCTTGTTTCTCTTTCGCGTCCGATTAGCAGCTGCATGCTGTGGTCAATGTTGCTGGTTTGATAGCGATGATCAAGATTACAGAGTTGAGCATGCAGGTCGCCAGGTGTTTCTGGTGCAGGTGGCACTTCTCGGTGCTCATCGCGGTGTGCTTCAAGTATGCGATGTCTTTCGTAGAGTTCGTAGAACAGGCGGCATGCGGTGATTCGCGCCATGAAATATTCAGAGCTGCGGTGTTGCTCAACGGTATCAATGATATCCTGTGCAGTTTCTTCTAAAAGCCTTTCCCAGAGGCTTCTTGCATCATTGTGTGGCATCTGGACGTGAGGTGTATCTTCTGTTGGCAGGTCAATAGGAGTTCTTATGCATGGGGCAAATGATACCGGGCCCATGTGGCGCATTCCCCTTTTTCTTGATTTATCCTTCATGCGTGGTTGTCTTGTTATTTGTTGACTGGCTTTTTTACTGCCACCTAGGCAGCATGTTGTCAGAGTGAGAAACACAATGTAAATGCTTATGTGGCGCGTTGTTAACGATATCAAAGCCATGGAAGCTCCGTGGGGTTATGTGGTGATTTCTAATCTCATACCTATACATGACGCTGATCTCTTGGAGGAAGTCATTGTAGTGTGAGATGGTGATGATCGTGCCAGGATAGGCTTAGTAGTACTTCGATAACATGCTGACGAGTGGTCAAGTCAAGATTATTCGTCATTTCATCAGGGCCTTCGCATTTAAATGCAGCTGAAAAGCAAACATAGCTTTGCGTTGCATTCTAAAGGGCACTTTCGATTAACGAGGTTTGTTGCGGACATGATAAGCAAAGTTTCTCCACTATTGAAATGTTGCTTTTACGATGCGTAAAACTATCATTTCTTTTAACATTCCCATGGTTTCAAGGGATCTTTAGATGCGAAGGCCCCGTGCCGATAGAGAGGCACAGTGCCCCAAGGGTAACACGCCACGGCCTATGCTGCTCGAGCTGCCGT
>Ga0180433_10005087_pt1 | contig 18032 bp, 11 predicted proteins | sample SS_ome_8_FD_132980 | JGI IMG/M metagenome (GOLD analysis project Ga0180433, IMG submission 132980) | Hypersaline lake sediment archaeal communities from the Salton Sea, California, USA - SS_1_D_1 metaG | ecosystem: Environmental > Aquatic > Non-marine Saline and Alkaline > Hypersaline >... | reverse complement strand
GTCCTTTTTCAGGTCGATTCCAGAACTTGCAGCCTTCTTTATCACGCTATCAGGGGCAGTGTCCCCGCATATGATAAATACATTCTCCTTCCTTGGCTTTGCAGCTGCCGCAAACTGGTATGCAAAGGCATTCTTCTCCATGCCAGTTGGACCGATAATCATTATGTTTCCCGGGTGCTGGTAGCCACCTTCCAGGATGATGTCAAGGTCTTCAATGCCTGTGGAAAGCCTGTTTTTCCTGAGAATTGGTAACTTCTCATCCACTCCAAGCTCAGTCTTCGCCATGGGGATACTACTGGAAGAAATTTTATAAAGCTGATAGGAATCAGTCCAATACCTTCCATATGCGGTATTCTCTGTGAATATCTACCAGTTCGAGGCATGCAGGTATCTCCTGCAGGTTGCTCTCAACAAGGTAGTCATATTCATATTTTTCAAATATGCTGCAGTTCAATGTGCCATTGAGCTCAATCTGCTTCATACTACGCTGGATTTCCTGCTCAGTCATGCCGATTTCCATGTTAGGAGTGATGCTGATGTTATCTCCGAAATATACTATATTGAACATGCATTCCATGGATTCGCACATGATTGTTGAATCCTCCAATCTGATTTCTTCAATATGATGGCTTGAGAATGAGATTGCAAGAAACGCTACCATTATTGCAGCAAAGAATGTCTTCTCGAGCATCCCCATTTTTATCTTATCAAAACCGAGCTTTTTTTCATCTAATGAGATTGCAAGCAGAGGGACAAGAACATCTATGAACCGTGTTTGATTGAATGCTATGAAGATGACTATCGGAATCCAGTATTTGTAGTTCTTGCTTTTTATGAATAGCAATACAAGTATCAGGAAAAACGGATCTGCCAGCATTGTGATTATTGATGCATTCTCTAAAATTGGGAATATGCGATTGCCTACAATCCCAGAAATTAGCAGGTATATGTCTGTAAAGTATCCTGTTCCGGCATAGAGCACCCAAAAAATGAGTGGCAGTATCATCGCGATGATGTACTCTTTTCTAACAGTGGCAAGCGGAATTAGGAAAATTGGGAACAGATAGTATATTGCACCCATGAATGTTCCCAGTATTATTGCAGGGATGCCGGTTAATGCAAGACCTATGACAAACAGGAATGCCTCAAATACTGCTGGCCTTGCAAGTTCTATTCTGGATCCGATTATAAGAAGAACCAGCACTAGGATTAAGATTCTGAAACTCTGGCTCCACTTTTTGGTATGCATGAAAAAACCGACTGCAAACGTGATGAAGCAGAGCATTTGCATTATCTTTAGAGCATGAATTCCAAAGATTTCATCTAATGCTCCTACAAACATGTCAAAAAGAAGATATGGGTCAAAGGAAAAATTCCATGAGTTGGCAAATATATTGGAATAATCGAAATCATACTGGTATGCTTTGACATGCCTTAGAAGGTCATCTGGCGGGTCTCCAGAATTGACAAGAATCATCATGAGGACAATCATGCAGAAGACTGCTGAGAGTTCATACCTTGCAGGGGTTTCTGTGAAATTAAAATAAGCAACACTCCAAAGACCATATGCTATGTCCTGGATTTGCGCATCCATTGTCTGTTTTTCACTCAAGTGACTGTCTGTCTGAACCTTTTTGGACAGGAATGGAGGCAGCCTTGCAATTAGTTCTGAAGGATATATGACTGCCACTTGCTTTGATCTCTTCCTTGCAGCTGCCAATTCGGCTTCTGAGAGCTTGTAGTCGACATATATTGAGATGTCTTTCCCATGGCTATCAAGCTTATGCCCTCTATCTGAAATCCACTTCTTTATCCATTCTTCATACTCTCCAAAAATTGCAATCTGGAGGTGTTTCTTGCCCCTCTCTGCATCCTTTATGGTGTTAACAATTGTGATCTCTTTCTCACGATTTGAGATTGAAGGGAATAACCAGGAAAGCATAAATTATGGGTTTAGAGCTAAAGTTTATAATTTCTTTTATAATTCGAGGAAAAATAAGAAAGAAAAAAATGAAAAAATTAGGACCTTCATGCGGGTCCAGCGTATGCGCATGGATCTCCTTGCGTGACCGTTCCGCCCATAACAACTCCAATTAGTGGTGGAACAAGCATGTAGATTACCATTCCGATAACTGCACCTGTAAGCATCGCTGTTGCCCAGACAGAGGCTCTTGCTCTTGTCTCAGCACCGACAATCTGTCCGATTGCATATACGGCCGCGGCCAAGATGACAAGGAGCATTGCGCCTATACCAAGGAGCATACGTGCATCATTACACAATTGCGTCATGGCATTTGTAAGATTGGTCGTATTAGCAAATGCCATTCCAACAAACAGTGCCAAAATGAAAATGACTCTGCCGAATTTAAACATATTTCTCTGGATTGATAACGGATCCATTATTTCACCTCAATTTCAATTAATTGACTTTCTCGACAATAATGTTTATAAACATATTTTTCTGCTTTTTTGAGACGTTTTCTGTAACAATATTGCTAATCCCTGCCGATAATCCCTTCCTTTAAAATCCTCATCCCACAGTCGATAAGCCAGGACACTGCTGCAAGCAGAATCATCACTCCAAGACTTGTCAGAATGCCTACTGGCCAGCATATCTGCAGTGGGAATTCATCTCCATTTGTCACAGTGAAATATCCAAGCGGGATTATGAAAACGACAAACATCAGAATCCAGTATCGCAAGGGCTTTCTTCCAAGCCATCGCAGGGCGTTGAACTCTAGGCCCCTTTTCATTAGCAACTCGATTACTGCGAAAAACACGATGGAAAGCAATACTGAAAGTGCCATGAATGCAGGTGTGGCAGTCATCTTGTCTATTGGACTGAGCAGGGCAAACACAATGAAAAAACAAAGATAAACAATTCCCAGTTTCCTCATGCCTTTGAAGCTCCTTTTCTCCAGCTCTTTTCCAATGAGCATTCCAGAGAGCATGACTGGGAAGTAGAATAATGCTGCCGGATATCCCCCAAGGTGTTTATCTGGCATGATTGGTTCTATCCCAAGATGTACTAGAAGCACATAAGAGAGGAATATCAGCACAATCAGTCCCAGTACATATGCTGATTTCAAGTTGAATATCAATATTGTTCCAAGAAACAGAATCAAACTCAGCATTATTACATCCATGCCTAGAATCTCTCCAGTGCTGAAAATGGATAGCAAGGCGCTAATTACCAATAATATCCCCGAGCGCTCTATAATATCAAGAATAAATCTTTCCCGTCCTTTTGCACGGTGTTTTTTCACAAAGAATACAATTGACATGCCACTTGCAAAGAGGAACATTGGAAGCACGAAATCTCCAAAGTGCAATTGGTCTGCCACATTATGTTTGAGGGCATCTGGCAAATCCTCGCTTAGTGCTTGAGTGAGTGTGAAGAAAACCATCAGGATTATTGCAATCCCCCGAAATGCATCTATGGATCCTACTCTTTCCATGCTTTAGCTGATTGTGCCCAAATATTAATATGTTGTCTATCTGAGAATTGGCGCGTGTTTGTCCATTTATCTCATTTGATATACAAAACAATCGTTTTATAAAAAGAATGATTATATGACATATAATATGATAAATGAATGGAACAAATTCAAGGGATGGACAGTATTGGAATTTTTTCTTATCAATCCAAATACCAAGACCCACATCAACGAGCTTAGCAGAAAACTGAAAATCGGAACCCAGACAGCACAGCGGTTTTGCAATAGTTATCATAATGATGGATTGCTAAACATAACAAAAATCGGCAATATCCATCAGTTCTCTTTAAATGAAAATGATGCAAGGGCCAGGATGCTAAAAAAGTTTATCGGCCCTTATCTTGTAGCTGATATGCAATTTCTTGTGCCCTTTCTTGAAAAAAACAAGAATGTTCTTTCAATATCAATCTATGGCAGTTTTTCAATGGGGGACTACGGGGATAAGAGTGATTTGGATATTCTGATACTTACAGCAGATGAGTCAAGATTAAAAACAAATGATTTATCAAAGATTGAATTGAAGCTTGGACGGGAGATTGGAATAACTGTGATGTCTCTTGCGAAGTGGCGCAGTCTGGAGAGGAAGAAAGATGGCTTTTTCTTGTCAATCAAAAAAAATAATGTTCTCGTGTGGGGGCAAGGGATATGATTTATGAGGAATGTTTCGAAAAAGGGCAACTCAGGAAAGCCCACATCGAAAAAGAGGATGTTTTTAACCAAATAAAAATAGCTGAAAACTATCTGAAGAAGGCGAAACTGGTATGCAATAAAGAAACCTATGACATTTCATTCTTGACAGCATATATTAGCATATTTCACTCTGCCAGGGCGCTTCTGTTCAAAAAAGGATACAAAGAAAGGAGCCACTACTGCCTTTTCGAATTCATCAGGAATGAGTTTGATGATCAAGAACTAGCGCGCATTGCTGAAATCGGACATAATTACCGGGAAACTAGAAGGTTGATTCAATATGAAGGATCACTTTGTTCAGAGGCAATGGCAAAGGAGTGTATACTTGATGCTGAAGAATTCCTAAAAGCTGCAAAGAAACATTGCAAGGTAGGGGGATAATCATGAAAATCAAGCTCAACATAAACAAATCAATCCATGAAAACGCTGCCAGTTACTATGAAGATGCAAAGGAAGCCAGGAAGAAAATCAAGGGTCTGGAACAGGCAATAAAGGACACTGAAAAGGAACTGGAGTCTGCAAAGAAAAAGAAGATTGAAAAGGATGTGCGGGTGCAGCGCAAGAAGGAATGGTTCGAGAAATTCAACTGGTTCTATACTTCAGCCGGAAAGCTTACAATTGGAGGGCGAAACGCGCAGCAGAATGACCAGGTCTTTGCAAAGCACATGGAGGATGCTGATTTGTTTTTCCATGCAGATATACAGGGAGGCTCTGCAATAATATTGAAAGACGGTGTCAATGCAAGTGAGCAGGAGCTAAAAGAAGCAGCGCAATTCGCAGCCAGCTATTCAAAGGCATGGAGGAATGCAAATGCCGCAGTGGATGTCTATGCAGTTAGGAAAGAGCAGCTAAGCAAACATGCAGCAGGCGGATTCATTCCAACTGGTGCATTTGCAATTTCAGGAAAGCGCATTTGGTTTCGGGGAACAAGGCTCGCAGTTAGAATCGGAAAATCAGAAGATAGTCTGGAACTGGTGCCTAATTGCTCTACAAAGAAGCTAACTGCAGAATCTACTTTGCTTCCGGCAAAAGCAGGCAAGGAAAAAGGCGCTCTGGCAAAGCTGCTTGCAAAAACCTTATCTGTCCATCCTGACGAGCTTTTGGAGAGACTTCCCAATGGTTTGACGAAAATTGCCAAAAAATAATTTTTTATTGGTTTCTCTTTCATTTCAGACGTTGGGTCCTCGAAAAACCACAAAAAGGTTTATAAGTCTTAAGTCGTTTCTATTCCCATGCAGAGAATTCGGGCTTCCCCACTAGTACTAATGTTGCTACTCCTTGGAATAGTGTTTTCCCAGGCGCCTGGCAATTCAAGTATCGAGGGAGGAAACATAACCAATGCTTCATTGAACGTCACGCCCGAACTCCACTGGGCTGCAATAGTTGGATGGCTCAACGGGACTTTCACTGATGTTGATTATCCGGTATCCAATCAGAATGCTTCCAATTCAACAGTATTCCATAATGATCCAAACGGTTCGTATGCAGAATATTTCAATACTAGCATGATGGTAACTCGGATTGGTGAAAAACCAGACCTGACAGATATCCACAGCCCGGTTGCATCTGATTTCAATGAGAGCGGGATGTTCTCTGCATTTAATGTATTCAATGGAACGAACTTCAGTACGATGCTTGATAGTCCCATGAATACCTTCTGCAACCCTGCATGCAATTTCATGGTATGCAATCTGTACCAGACTCCTTTCCTCTGCCCCTATGTGACACTCAATCCGAATACCAGGATGGGAGTTCTCAAATTCAACAATGGGACCCATGAAGAGGCAGTATTCGTTGGAACAATAGAGTCTCTTATCGGATACAACGGCAGCTTCTTTGATTTCGAATACATGGTGCCTGTTTTTGAGGAATATTACTTCTACATATACAAGGAGCAGGACTGCAACATAACTGTCTGGATAGATGGAGTTCAAACAACCACTTTCCCAACAACCGGAGTTCCATATCAGGTTGAGGCTCTGGTAACTGACAACACATCTGCCCCTGTTCCAGGAGTTGCGATAACTGCAGCTGAGGAGAACGGAAGGAATCTCCTTTTCCCGATTCTGAATCTTGGAAGAGCGATGCTAGGGCTTGGATATCAAGATACCAATGCTGCAGGGCGGGCATTTTTCGCCCTCCAGCCGACAAGGTACAACATTCCAGACAGCTATGGCTATCTGCCTTATCTTGAAGTGAATGCAGGCGGCTTCTACTGCAGGCAGAACCTTTCGATTGCAAGTTATGAGGCGCTAACTCCAACTTACCGCACATCACTAATCAATGATTCCTATGCAAGCCAGGTGAAGGCCGCATCCCAGAATATGAATTCACTGGCCAGTACAGCCAGCAAATGGGTAACAGAGAGAAAGATGCGGGTTGCAAACGTGACAGTATACAATAACGGAACTTATGATCCGCTGCCAACACTGAAAGCAGGAGCGCCAAACATGCTCAATATCACTGTGCGCGATTCAGTGACGTTAAACATAATCAATGCGACAGCCGATGTGCTAGAATCAAACGGACATGTTGTTTTCATCCCGCAGCAGCCCAACAAGGATGGATACAATAACAGCAACATGTTCATAACAAATGAGACTCCTCTTTTCATACCGACAAGGTACAATACAGATTCGAACTTCTCAATACAGCTGACAGAGCCGCCTAGTGTCGCTCCGTTTGTGACCTTGTATTTCCCGGTAGATTCGGTGCTTGAGGATCCAGGGGCCGGGGAAGCAGACATGGATGATGCTACGATGGCACTCATTTCATCTTCATTGCAGAATATCAATTCTGTCCTGACAAATATTGCGAAATCTTTATCGACGGTGTAATTATGAGAAAACTATTGTTGTTTTTGGTTTTGGCCTTCGGGCTTGCGATGTCCCAGAGCGCGTTCATTGTGGACAACACTAACAGCGTATCAGACGTCTATGCATCTGCTGCCAACAAGGTCTATGTGGATACGTTCGGCATCAACCCTGATTTGGGACTGCGGCTCTGCGGTGCAGGACAGAGGTATGTTGCCGCAGTGTATTCAGCTGATTTGGGTGGTGGAACTGTTGTCCAGATACCTGTTAGCTGGAATCTTACAACAGGCTCAACAAACACATTAGTTTACACTGCGATAAATGCAGGGGGCGGATGCTACTACACACCGATCGATGCATATGCCTTCTCGCAATTCAGGGATTTCACAAGGACTCCTCCAGTTTTCGTTTCTGCATTCCCGGGCAGGGTACATGCGATGTATTCCAACAGCGTAACGGGAGCTGGAGCATCATATGTCGGAATTGATACTCCAAACGGATGGCTAAGAGGCTCTTACAGTACTTCCAGGTCATTCAACCAGGGAACAGGACTAGTTACTGCAGATGTATCAAGCATCACTTTTGAAACAGAACTTGGAAACATTGCAAGGTCTCCGGCAGATGCTGAATGGGGACTTAGTCCAACAACCGGAAGGAGCATGCTACTTGCCCTTTGCAGTGATGATATTGGAGATACATGTTCTGATGCAGTAATAGCAAATACATCTGCTGATTTGCCAGTTACTCTTGCCCTTGGAAGCCCGACAAACGACCAGGTAGTCTACAACCGCTATGTAGTTGTGAACGGTCTTGGCGATGCAATCTGCATCGGTGCTGACTTATCAACATCGATTAATGCAAACCCTTCAAACATCTACTATGGTGCAACTACCAACTCCACAATCACGCTCACAAACAACGGGAATGTCGATATTACGACAGACTTTGTGCTTGCTCTTAACATTACTGGTCCAGGTGGATATACGAACAACACCCAGTGGCTGATAACCGAGAATCTCGTTCCTGGAGGCTCAACTACAAGAAGCATTAACTGGACTGCAAGCGGACTGGCAGGCACATACACATTCACTGCAAGGGGTGATCAGGACAACGACCTTGTTGAATGCAGCAAGACGAACAACAACGCTTCTACGAATGTGAATGTCGCAACGTATTACACACTTCATGTTGAGATTGACGGCAATGAGACTTACAATTTCCCGTACTGGGGGCGGCCGTACAATGTCACAATGTGGATTACTGATACAAACAACAACACGATTGCAAATCCAAGGTACATAATGACTGAGACCAACGGACTCAATCCGTTTGTCCCAACACAGGTATGGGATGATGCAGGAACCGATATCGGCCTCAAGAACTACAATGTAGGTGAGATGGTCGGAAACGGAAGCGGATATGTAAGGCTCACCATGATGCCAACCTGCAACAAGCTCTACACAACCTATGCAAGTGAGAATATCACTCCTCTTGTCGGGGATTATTCTATCGTAATCAATGCTTATGCTCCAGGACCCCTTATCTTCGGATACAACGGGACACTGACGACCGATGTGCAGCTTCTGATTACCAACCAGACATGCGCTGATCCTGGATGGGTAAATGACAAGGAGCTAGTTAACAAGGACAGATATGCTCTTTGGATTTATGACTGGCTATATGAGGTCTACTCAATAACCAAGAAACTGGTGACACCTTAATGAGACAATTCATTGTACTACTAGCATTGTTCTGCCTGGTTCCATCATGCTACGCCCAGTTTTATGATGTCTCGCTGGTTCGGGCAAACGATAGCCAGCTTCAGTCATCACTCGTTTATGATATCAATTCGACATCATACAAGGACAATTCATTATCCAACATGGATTTGGATCTTAGAATCTGCGCCTCTTCTGCAAGCGAGCTTTATGGAAAATACTATGCTCTTGCATATGCAGACGGCTTTGATGGTGACTATTTGGTTGTCACCCATGGACCTGCCCAGATAACAAGTGTGCCGCCTGATTTGTGCCCGATACTTCCACTTGAGATTTCCAGTTTCAAGGCCTGGTATCCATCAATACCCTATGTGTTTATCTCAAATACTTCTGATATGAACCAGTCTGCAAGGTGGAAATTATCCCGTCTTCGTGGCTGGTTTGATGGAGATTTCGGAGTGAATAGGACTCAGATTGGGAACCAGGTGAACATAACTGTTGCAAATGCAACAACTGATGCTGGTGCTGTTATTGGCCCAGATGTCGATTATCTTGTAGTTGGATTAGTTAGAGAGGATTATACTACAATGGATACTGTAATTACTTCTCCAATGGACAATGAGTTGTTGTATTCAGATTCGCCCTCGGCCCCATATGAAATTTTCATTAATGGAATTGGCCCTGACCTTCCGCCATATGTGGAGATTCTAACTCCAGAGCCTCTTGTTTATGATACTGGCACCCTTCCATTTACCTATATCATGTTCGATGATGATGATATTGTTGATTGCTGGTATGTGCTTGATGGGTTAACAGTGAATATGCCTGTTTGTGGAATTGCTTATATACTAAATGTTGGCGAGGGAACGCACTCACTAACTCTTTATGGAGAGGATACTACTGGTAATATTGGTTCTGATAATGTGATATTCCAAGTTGGTGGAGCTCCAAGTCCACCTGGTGGAGGTCCTCCTGGAACTCCATATTATCCAACCATTCCATCTCCTCCGCCTGCAATGTTCCTAACAACCGAGGTGGATGAATGTGTTGTGATAGATTATCCACTTGAAGGGGACACTTATTTCACACTGACTTCAACTGCAAACCTTACTGGTGTTGAGTGTATTGTCAGAGGTGATTTCGAAGAATATACTACAGTTGAAATTCCGTCTGAGATACAAGAAGGGCAATCTATTCGGGGAAGAATATTGGTTGAGATGGATCCCCTTGAGATATTAGACTATGATGGAAGCAATGAAGGCTCACTGCAGTGCATTGGCTATTCAGAGCCGACACTCATCGGTTCAACAATTTCCAATATTTGTCTTATATTGAACAAGCCGCAGCTTGAACTCCAGAACAAGAGCATGGAATTCGAATCCGGAGAGCGCTTCAATGTTTCAATGCTCCTTAGTAATAATGGATTTGGAAATGCAACTGCAATAAACCTCACAGTTGAGATTCCAAGATACAAGGATATGATATTCCTGGATAATTACCCAGAGGGACTGGCTGTCGGGGAATCCGAACTGGTCACTGTGATAGTGGATCTGTGGGATGTTGAAGAGGGAACATACACAGTCCCAATTGATATCTATGAGATGGGTAGGTTCATGACCCGTGGTCACCTTGCTGTTAATGTCGAGAAGCCAGAGCTTCCATACGATATGTGCAGGGTCTCTGATTTGACCTGGACATTGCTTATATTGGTAATTGGATTCGTGTTTGGAATGAGGGCTTTCTACTACAAGCTAAAGAGCGAGATAGCATTCGATAAAAAGGCAAGGAGGAAGAGGAAGAAGTGGGAGAAATACAGGAAACCGCTCAAGCACTTCCTGTTGATTATGGGAGTGGCACTCTTGCTGTGGACCATTGTCGTATGGCTGCTCACAAGATGTGAGTAGTTTTCCTTTCTTTCCGACGTGAACTGCTCCAGATGGTGCCATAAGCTTTATATTGTTTTTCTGCGTATTCTGACATTGCTTCTTTTTTGGATTTGATTTTTCTGCTCACAAAAACTTTTTAATGGGATTTTGTTGGCTTCAGAGGGGAAATTGACGAAAAAGCGGCAAAAGATTTATAAATCTTATTTCAGTTACCATGACCAAGGTGAAAAAACACCTAGGTGAAACAATGAATATGAAAAATGTATTGACTCTATTCGGAGTCCTTTTGCTTGGTATGGGCCTGGTATTCGCCATCTCTGGTGCAGCCACCTCCGGTGAAACGGACCTCGCTAGATGGACTGGTGCCACAGCCGGAAATGCTACTACTGAAGGTGGTAACATTACTGACGTTGATGTGGATGCAGATTCTCTAACAGACAGGTGGGGTGCTTTCTTCGGAAACGTATCTGGTTACCTATCTCTTACTGATGGTGCAGGTGTCAACGACGTGTACAACTGGACTTGGGCTGCTGCTTCACAGGGTGAAGTCTGTGTGTCTACCGACCAGGCTTTCGACTGGGCTAACGTAGAAGACAGTGATGCTGCTGATGTCGTTGCAATGAATACTGCATTTGGCCTTGGCGCTGCAGTTGACAACACAACTGGTACATTCAGTACCAACAACTGTGGTCTTACCTTTGATCAGGGTGCAGTTGCCAACACGGCAAATGTAACCCACATGGGTCTGAGCAGCTTCGAGACCTGCGCTGTAGATGACAGTGTCACAGGCACTGAAGGCGGATTCGCTTTCTGTACCAACATTGACGCAACCGGTACAAACTACAATGGTACTACTGCCAACTACGAGATCATGGTGCCAACCACACCAGGCGCTGGTAACGCAGAAACATACTACTTCTTCGCAGAACTAGCATGATGCGAGAAGAAAAGTATCTTTCTTTTTTTTCTTTTATTTTTTTACAATTTCGAGGGAGGTTATGACGAATAGGGTGATGCTATGACTAAACAATTCATGTTCATGATTTTTGCGCTTCTTTTGACTACCAGTACCTTTGCCGAAGATTTCGTTGCCGTTAATTCATACGATGGCAGGGATGTTCTCTCTGCAGTATTCTATGCGAATGTAAAAGACCTTCCAGTAAAATTCATGCCTTCGACAGGAGGCAGTGCAGAACTTTTAGCTCATAAAGTAGGAAACAATCATAATGTCCTTCTTATCCAGTCAACCGAGCTTCCTGTAAGTGGCTTTGTTGAAAATTCACTTGAAAATCGAAATAATACTCTTGAAATATATTCTTCCACCGATGGAGGAGTAACAAATCTTGAACTTGCGGTTCGTTCCGGAGCAAAGAATTTCATAGTAGTTGATTCTGCTTATTCTGATAGTGCTCTGAGCGTTTTGGCATATGCTGCTGCTTCAGATGCGTACGTTTTGCTTGCAAACAGCGACAATATCCATGATATTGATGAGATTGTTGCAAGTGCAGATAGTATTATCATTTATGGGCTTGTTGAAGCAGAAGTCCGCGACACCTTAGCTAAATATAATCCAGAGACAATTGGCAAGGGTGAAGATCGGTATGAGGATAATGTGCTCATGCTTGAGAGAATGATGGAAGATTATCCATACAATACTGTTCTTGTCGATTCTGGAAATTCATTGGAGGAGAGCATGGCTGAGGCTGAATGGCCAGTATTGTTTTCAGGAAGGCTTCCTCCAACTGTCACTTATAACTTTATCAAGCAGAGTGCGAGGGAAGGAAAATTATCCACGCTCATGCTCCTTGGAAACGAGCTAGTTGTTCCGATGTATGATTTGAGGACCAAGATAAAGACTGAACTTGAGGCGGAAACCGGAGAAGAACCAAAGCTCGGAGTAATCGTCAAGTTTGGCCAGGCAACTTCTGTTGGCGGGGATATACTGGATCTTGACCGGTTCAATCTGCCAGCTTATGTTCCTTCTCTTACAATAAATGAAATCGTTTACAATGCAGAATCAAAAACAATCATGGTCACTGTAGAGAATACTGGTGATGGTTCTGCATACTATACCAATGAAATTAGAGTGACTGTGGATGGTGCTGATTACCTGGCACTCTATGATGAAGATGTCATGATTATTGACAGAGGGGAAAAAGCAGGAACTGAATATTATGCAGATCTCTCGGAAATTGAATCCGGAGAGATTGCAGCCTCTGTGATAACCAAATTTGGATATTCCAAGAATGCTCTAGATAGCTGGGACAGCCTATCTGGTCCGCTTCTGGAAATAAATTATGTGGACAATTCTGATTTGTATGTTCAGGGTGCATCATACAACTCTGGAGATGGCAGATTATTCATCACAGTTAGAAACAACGGGGACGAGGTTGCATACTTTAGGAATGAAGTGGAGCTTCTCCTGGGCGGCCAGGTAACAACAGTTAAGGGAACTAGCCAGTCAATCGATGGCACATCCCTTGTAGTTGATGAGATTCCTCTTGTGCTAAGTGATGAGGATTTGGCAGCCAATGAAGAAATTACAGTGAATATGGACTACGGCGCAAGGGAAGGTTTCCTTGGAAAGGAAGCAACATACACCCTTCCACTTGAGAGCGAAGGATTCCCGCTTTGGCTGATTGCAATACTGATGCTGTTGCTCCTGGTGTTGCTTGCAGGAATAATATTCATAGTGTCAAGGAAGAAGAAAGAGGAGAAGAAGTGATTCTTCTCTTCTGCGATTAGGGGGCACCGCTCCCCAATTGCTAGAGCAGCGCCCGCCGGCGCGCATAGATAATAGAGGGTTTCGAGAATATGGAGTCGGATGCAAAGAGAGCATTCATAGTGTTACTGTCAATGGGTCTAGTCGTACCCTTCTTGTTTTCAGCAATTGCAGACTTTACTGACTCATCACTATTCAACATCACTCACAGGGAAGGATTCCTTGGGGATTTCTCGAACCTGATAATCAAGGTCATTGTCGGCAATGAGACTATTGATACAAATTACTCTACCATTTCGATGGTCGAGAACCAATGGATTTACGTTAATGTGTCTGTCCCTGCAGATGATGATTATACTCTTAGCGTTCTTGCCGAAGGGGTGGAGGACGCAATCCCTGCTTTGGATGAGATTCCTCCAGAAGACTCTTCCAATGCCACAGTGCTGATGGAAAACCTGACTTCTTTGGGTCTTGATGTGTTCACCATTGATGAAGATGAATCCTCTTTTGGAAAGGGAAAGAAGTCAAAGGATTACGGAGTATATGTAAATGTCACAGCAAGGAAGGTCAATCGGACCGGGCTTGTTTTGATATTCGGAGAGCCTGAGCTTCCTGAAGAACTGAACCTTTCTACAATCCATCCAGTTTCCATTTATTCTGAAAGGCTTGTTCAAGGAAAAGCCGAAATCGGAGTTCCTGTAGAATGGACAATAATTGCCAGAGATACTGGCGGCATAGAAAAAAATTATACTTTTACTATTCCCAGGGAAGCGGAAAACATCCAAATAAGGCTTCTTGCAGGAAACACCATTCTTTCTGAACAGACTGGTGTTCGGCCCTTTACTGCAGAAGAACTTTCTGCAGCAACTGGAGGGGCAGCACCTGAGGATAAAAACTCAACTTATCTCTTCATACTCGAAACCCTCGGCGGGAACAGGCATCTGGAGATTACTTATGAGACGCCGGCACCCGTGTTCACACACGGATGGGTCTCTTCGGACACGGTCGTGGCCGGACTCTCCAGTCCTGTCCTGCTCGAGAATGTTACAGCACAGATATCAGTGACGGAAGATGAAGCAGAGAATCAGAGGATACAGGTCTTCAGGACTACAAACGGCATCAGGAGCCGGGTGGAATCAAGGCTTGTCGATACTGACGGCGATTCTGTACCGGATTCTCTTGAGTGGGTCACTCCGAACCTGAAGCTGGAAAATTACAATATCACTTTCGGTTCCATTTCCTTCAATGTAGTTGATTCCAGAGGACATGTTCACGAATCCAGAGTAGTGGTGGAGAACAATGGGGCAGAGACGACTCTTTCAACTGGCCAGAGCCTGCCAGAGAGCGGAATTGAAGACGGGATCTATGATGTCACTCTTATCCCAAGGACGTATGATGCTGAAAGAGGGGAACCAGTAATAGAGAACTACCCAATTGAGGATATTGTCTTTGAGAATTTGGTAATCGACTCCAATTTCACTGGAGATTTGAGAATCGAGAATCTTGAATCCAATAATACTCCATTTGGTTCAAATGCAAAGAGGGTATATGCAATTGATCCAACTGCACTGAATTTCACAGAAGCAACAGTGAGGGTTGAGCCGGCAAGAGGTTCTGAACTGCGAAAATGCGCTGAATGGGATTTCGATCTTCAAGTCTGCAATGGGGAATGGATTACTGTAATGACTCTCACTCCCGGACAGGAATACACATTCATATTAACTCCAGATGATCCGTGCTATGCAGAATACAATACAACTCTCACTGCACCAAGATGCAACGATTCTGAATCACCATGTTATGCAAACAGCTCTCTATTGATGTCTGCACGCACTTATAGCACTCCGGAACCCAATCAGCCAAACACTGTTGACACTTGCATTGATGGAATAAACGGCATTACATATACTTCTGATGAGAGCATTGAGAACATAACTGTTACAACACTCAACGGAACGACCTTCAATGCAGGAGATACTGTGAATGTCCTCATCTGGTATTATGCATTCGGAACTTCGGACAGGGTCAGCGTGCTATATGCAAATTCAAGTACTTCTCCGACATGGCATGTAGTCGGAACAGGTGCTGCAGCAGGACAAGGGCTGTACAGCTATAATGTCGATTTCGTATTGAATGACAGCACAGGCGAACACGCTGTCCGTGCACTGATTGCAGATAGCGCACCTGCATCCACAACCTGTGGAAGCGGCTATGCAGACAATGATGATGTTGCCTTCCAGGTGGATGCAGCAGAAGGCCAAACCAGCATAAACGTTAGCAACTGCACTCGCATTGATACTAATGGCACCTATATTATGAACACTAGCATTTCTGGTGCCAATGAAAGTGCAGCCCTTCCAGGAAATGCTTGCATCGTGATAGATGCTGCAAACGTTTCATTTAGCTGCAGCAACTATGACCTGACTAACAACGGAACTACCGGGGTGACCTATGGTATCTTCATCAACAGCACTTCTGAGAATGTTCAAATCTCAAACTGCCCGAGGGTCTCAGAATTCACTCACGGTATTTATATCCACAAGTCAGATGATGTTGATGTGGGCCCGTCATGGTTCTGCAACAACACCAATGGTATAGTTGTGAACCAGTCGAACAACTCAGTCTTTACTAGTGTATATGGATGCAACAACTCTGAAACTGGAATTCATATTGTTGACTCTCTAAATACCAGCTTAGATCCATCATACTTCTATAACAACACAAATGGAATACTAGTGGATGACTCGAACACCACTGACTTTACTGATGTCTCTTCCAGGGGCAACTCCGGGAATGGAATCCAGCTGCTAAGTTCACGGGACACAACAATGACTGATTGTATTCTTTATGACAATGGAATGGACTTCAAGGTAAACAACAGCCTTGCCTCTTCTGCAGATGTGAACCTAACTAGGGTTCTCTTCTACAGGCCAGCTGGAGACACAACCAATTACACTAATATTACAATGAATGATTCTGTTGCTGCAAGTTCATCCTATTTCATGAACTGGAGCGCGCAGCCAGCAAGTCCTCCTGGAAGCAACCTTTCCATTGCAGGCAAGTACCTGAACATATCAGTGTTATCAGGCACAGTATCGATTGACAAGATTGTGTGGAGCTGGCTGGATGCTGATTCAACTCTCATCAATGAGAGCACCGCAATGCTCCTGAAATACAACTCATCAGGATGGAGCGTTCAGAATGACACTCCGGATACTTCGGGGAACAAGCTGAGCCTGTCCAATCTTAATCCGACAAGCGTCTTTGGCCCTCATGCAAAGGAGCGCTCTGACCAGGATGCGGTATATTCCACTGCTCTTGGAAACGGGGCTCCAAACTGCACCAATTCCAAATCACCATGCCAGGTCCAGTCCTCACTTATCTACTCATGGGCAGGAGCCTTCTCTACTGTAGAGCCACATGCACCTTCTGGAAACACGATTGATTCCTGCGGTGATGATGCATGGTCCAATCTTGGATATATGTCTGACCACAGCGTTGAAGCCTACAATATCACAACGCTAAGTGGAACGACCTTCAATGCAGGAGATACCATCAACGTGTCAATTGCATTCTATGGAAGTGTGATGGGCGGAGACTCAATCGAGCTATATTATGCTAACAGCTCAACTTCACTCGACTGGCAAAAAGTTGACAATTACACTGTTCCGGGATTCGGCGGATACCAGACATGGTCCTTCGAATTTGTCCTCAATGATACTGCAGGCGAGCATGCAGTTAGAGTCCTTCTCAGGAATACAATGGATGCTCTTGGAAACTGCTCTCCTGGAATGATGGGTCCCAACGACAGGGATGATGCAACTTTCCAGGTAGAATCAAGCGGCACTCCTATAACTGACTGTTCTGATATTACCTCTTCAGGAACCTATCAGCTCAGTTCAGACATTACAGGTGCTGACCAGGCCGAGAATTCTTGTCTTCTTATCAACGCAGATGATGTAATACTAGACTGCAACAACAATGAGATTAGAAATGATGGAACTGCCGGCACAACTTATGGTATCTACATCAATGGCTCAAGTTCTGGAGTCTCAATCCAGAACTGCGCGATGGTATCCGGATTCACGCACGGTACTTATGTGCACCAGTCTGATGGAGTTACAGTAGATCCATCATGGTTCTGCAACAACTCAGGAAACGGAATTACAGTTAATGAGTCGAACAATACCTTGATTGAGGATTCGATTGCCTGCAACAACACCGGCTATGGTATTGAAATCATAGACTCTCACAACACTACAATTACTCATTCCAGATTGTTCAACAACAGCCAGGATCTTAGAATCGAGAACAATGTAGGTTCAGCAGCCGACCTGAACATGTCAAACGTGACATTTGACAATCCATCCGGAAGCCTTGAGAACTATACAACTTTGGACATGAATGATTCTGTGGCAGACAGTTCGTCCTATTTCATAAACTGGTCTGCAGCACCAGGCTCACTGCCTGCAACTTCATTTGAGAATAAGTTCGTGAACATTTCAATTGTCTCAGGTTCAGTATCCATAGATAGGATAGTTTGGACCTGGCTTGATTCAGAGATTTCAGGCTACAATGAGTCTCTCTTCGAGATTCAGAAGTACAACTCATCAGGATGGACAATTGAGAATAGCACTCCTGATACTACAGACAGGATGCTCACTCTCAGCAGCATGAATCCTGCAAGCATCTATGGTATTCTGCAG
>Ga0180433_10005084_pt1 | contig 18039 bp, 13 predicted proteins | sample SS_ome_8_FD_132980 | JGI IMG/M metagenome (GOLD analysis project Ga0180433, IMG submission 132980) | Hypersaline lake sediment archaeal communities from the Salton Sea, California, USA - SS_1_D_1 metaG | ecosystem: Environmental > Aquatic > Non-marine Saline and Alkaline > Hypersaline >... | reverse complement strand
GTCGACGCGCCCCACGCCTTGTTCTCGTCCTTCGTGTACCAGAGGCTCATCAGGACGATCAGCAGGAGAAGAAACGCCCCCGCAATGTAGAACCGCGACTGGTAGATCGAGGTGTAGGGCGACGGGGCGTACTGGAGCGACTTGATCTCGCTCTTGGACACACTGGTCAACGCATCCGAACCGGACAGCTTGACGAGCACCGCGTCCGCCGTCTCTCCGGCGCGCGTTGCGACGATCGTCTCGCCGCCGATCGTCTCGATCGACAGGTCCCCCGGCTTCCCCCAGTTGACGAACACAAGGAAGAGGATCATCAGTGCCACGGGGATCGCCGTCTTCCAGATCGGCTTGCCGTCCTCCGGAATCGGCGCGGCCATCGCCGCCTCTTGCTTCTCCGTCTCCTCCTTGCGGAACAGGAACTGCATCGCCAGACCGATGACCACCGCGAACACCACGGCACCGATCGCCCGGGCCAGTCCGAACTGGAGTCCGAGGATCCGCCCGGTGAGGATGATGGCGAGGATGTTGATCGCGGGCCCGGAGTAGAGGAATGCGATCGCCGGGCCGAGGCCGGCCCCCCGCTTGTAGATTCCGGCGAAGAGCGGCAGTACCGTACATGAGCAGACGGCAAGGATGGCACCAGAGACTGCACCGACGCCGTAGGCGACAACCTTCTTCGCCTTGCCGCCCAAGTACTTGATGACGCTCGCTTGCGAGATGAACACGGCGATCGCCCCCGCAATGAAGAAGGCGGGCACGAGACAGAGGAGCACATGCTCGCGCGCGTACTCCTGAAGCATATGAAACGCTTCCATGATTGCGCTGCGGACCGTCTCGCTCGACAGAGGAATCAAATACGCGACCAGGAAGACCCCCGTGATGATGGCGAAGATTCGAAGCTCTCGTTTCACTTCAGGCCACCTTCTCCCCGGCCAACTGGGCGAGTCGTTCCAGCGCCCCGAGGATCTCCGGATCGGCCAGCGACCACATCACGCGAACGCCGTCGCGCCGTGACGTCACGAGGCCGGCCCGCTCGAGGACGGCGAGATACCGGGAGACGATCGAAGGATCCACGCCGAGCTCCGGGGCGAACTCGCACCCGCATCTTTCCCCGTCCGCCAGCAGCCAGAGCATCCGCTCTCGAAGCGGATGCGACAGCGCCTTGCCGATCCGCGTCAGCGGGGTCGTTGTTCTCATGTTGACTCCCTTGGTACATTGCTCATTCCTGCAATGATAGTACACAAAGACCACCCACGGTCAAGAGCGATTCGAGATCTCGGCATCCCGGACACGGGCGATCAGACGAGAAGGAAAGGGAGAGAGCTTACGCCCTATCCTTCTGTTCGGAAGGATGGAGACGTCGAAGGGATCTTCGGCCCGCCCGCCTTCGATCGATGCTCGGAGGGTGGGATCAGTCGAGCCCGCGGAAGATCGCTCGGAACATGACCAGGACCGGCAGCACTTCCAGCCTGCCCATCCACATGTTGAGGATGAGGACGAGCTTCGCGACGGTGGACATCTCGGCGTGGGTAATGCCCACGGACAGCCCAATCGTACTCTGGGCGGAGACGACCTCGAACAGCGAGTCCGCGAGAGTGTACGTGTTAGGGATGAAATGCATCAGAATGAGAGTGCCTCCGAGCGTGCAGATCAGCCAAGCGAAGAAGATCACGGCCGCCCCCTGAACACGCGAGTCGGCCTCCTCGGGCGAGAGTCTCTCGCTTCCCATGCGGAAACCGAGCACCTTCCTCGGCGAGCTGATCGTCTTGCTCAACCACCATCCCATGCCGCGGAGCAGCACAACGGCCCGCATGACCTTGATGCCACCGGCGGTTGACCCCGTCGCGCCGCCGATGAACATGGCCACGATCAGGATCAGCTTCGACGCTTCGGACCACGATACGAGCGACTCGGTTCCGAAGCCGGTCGTCGTCGCAGCCGAGACTGCCTGAAAGGCGGAGGCTGCAAGTGAGTGAGAGCCTCCTGAAAGCACGCCCTGAAGCGTAAGGATGACCGCCGCACCCCCACAGAAGTAGAGGAGCCACCGAGCTTGGTAGAAGTTGGCCCGGTAGTTCAGCTTCTTCCCCTGGAGGAGGTCGTAGTGGGTCGCGAAGCTGGTCGCGCCCAGGAGCATGAGCAAGGTGATGACCAGGCGGATCCCCCACCCGGGATAATGCCCTATGCTCTCGGACATCGTCGAGAACCCGCCGGTCGAAAGGGCCGTCATGGAGTGGTTGATGGAGTCCCAGATCCCCATTCCGACTCCCCACAGCAGGACGATGCCGATGAACGTGTAGAGGATGTAGATCCACCACATGGTTCGAATGGTCGCAGTGATGGAAGGCTGGATCTTCGAATCGCGCTCGGCGAAGAAGAGACCGCGCCCGGGGCGGATCGGCGTCGGGATGAACCCCAGAACCATGACGATGACACCGATTCCCCCGATCCATTGGGTGAACGATCGCCACCACTGCAGGGTGCGAGGAAGGTCCTCCGGATGCGCCACGACCGATAGCCCGGTCGTCGTGAACCCGGACATCGCCTCGAACACGGCATTGCCGTAGTCGGAGAAGACAGCCTCCGGCGCCGAATCAGGCCCGCCTGCCGCCAGCAAGAACGGGACGGCTCCGAGCATCGCAACGAGCAGCCAGCCAAGCGCCGCGATGATGAGCCCGTGCTTGAGATGAGCCTCGCTTCCGCCTCGGAACGGGAGATAGAGGGCGGTCCCGAGGGCCAAGGCGACGCCCCCTGCGACGGCGAACGGGAGAAACATCTGATGCTCTCCCCACGCCGCGGCCACAGCGAGGGTCGCCAGCGCCATGAGGCCGACGAGGACGCAGATCAACCCGAGATCCCTGGCGATGATCCGAAGGTCGACAGGGCGCATGGGACTACTTGAGCATTCCTGCCAGCAGGGCACTCGACGCGGGCTGCCGCGCGAAGAATACCGTCACGCGATCCCCGGCAGCCAGCGAGCCGATGGCCTTCGGATGGATGTGCTCCCCGCCGCGCACCACATCGATGATCCAATGACCCTCCCCGACGAGTCCCGCGTCGTCGGGGGATCGGCCGCAGAAAGCGGATTCCTCGCTGACGGCGATCTGGACCACCCGCGAGCCGTCGTTCAGCACGACGTCGTAGACGACGGACGTTGATAGGAACAGGCCGCACAGGCGCTCGGACACGATTCTCGCTGGGACGATCACGCTTTCCGCGCCCAGACGTTGGAAGATCTCTCGGTGCTCCTCGTCCGAGGCCACGGCTCCGACACGCGGGACACCGAGCTCGAGGGCGTAGGTGATCGCACGCATGTTCTGCTCGTCGTGGTCCGAGGTGACCAAGACGAGATCTGCCCGCGGGACTCCCGCCTCACGCAGCTCATCCAACGACACCTCTTGGAGATGGATCGCTTGGACCCCTCTCAGCCGCGCGAGCTGTTCGGCCTTCTGGGGGTCCGATTCGAGCGCCGTGATCTTGTGCCCGTGCGACGAGGCTTCTCGGATCAGCGCTTCGCCCACCGACCCGGTGCCGACCACGAAGATCCGTTTGGATGCCATGGTGATCCCCTCCTTGCCCCGAGAGCGCCCGGGTGACGCGACGGCCAAGTCGGTCCGAGCGCGAGGCCTCGTTAGGGTAGAAGGGCGGAGATGAGGTTGCTGTATAGAAAAGGATCCGGAACATCAAGAAAGCGTAAGGACCCCATCGCCGGGTCGAGCTAAGGTGCCCAACGCAGGAGCAGACCGGCGGAAGTTGGCACGGGCCGCTGCGTGCACTGACGGCCGCCACTCAACCTTCGGTGGAGAGCCTGTAGCCGACACCCTGTTCGGTGCGCAGGAGGCGCGGACGTGTCGGATCGGCCTCGATCTTCCGCCGAAGGTTGGCGATGTGAACGCGCAGGTGCTGGACGCCGCCCGAACGGTACGGCCCCCACACCACCTCACGCAGATGGCGGTGCGTCAGGACCCTGTCTGCATTCGCGATCAGCGTCTCCAGAAGCCGGTACTCGATCGGCGTCAGATGAACCTCGTCCTCTCCTACGAATACCCGGCGTGACGCGAGATCGACCCTCAGCCGCCCGGCCTCGAAGGCCCCCTGCCCCTCCGGAGATGCGATCAACGCCGTGTGACGAAGGGCGACGCGCAAACGGGCTTGCAGCTCGGAGACGCTGAACGGCTTGGTCAAGTAGTCATCCGCCCCCCGATCGAGGGCTTCGACCTTATCGAGATCCTTCGTGCGCGCCGAGAGGACGATGATCGGGAGCTTCGACCAGGATCGCACGAAATCGATGATCTCGACGCCGTCTAGATCAGGGAGGCCGAGATCGAGGATGATCACGTCCGGCGGCCTGGATCTGATCATCACCATCGCCTGCCGACCTGTCTGGGCCTCGGCCAGCCGGTATCCCTCTTGCTCCAGGGACACTCGCAGGAAGCGACGAATTCCCGGCTCATCCTCGATGACCAGAATCAATGGCCGATTACACGACATCTTCCATTCTCGCTTCGTCGCGCTGGAGGCCTTCGACGTCGAGGAGGGGGGGCCTTCCTTCTGCCGGGAGCACGAACTTGAATACAGCCCCGCCGTCCGGGCGCGGCTCGGCCCAGATTCTTCCGCCGTGTGCATGGACGATCCCACGGCTGATCGCCAATCCCAACCCCGCTCCACGAGCCCCGTCCACCTGCGCTCGTTGTCCTCGGTAGAACTTGTCGAACACCCGCTCGCACTCCTCCGGGTTGAGTCCGATCCCGCGATCGGCCACGGAGATCTCGACTCCCCCCCCGGTGCGGCGAGCCGCGATGTCGATGGGAGACGCGTCGCGCGAATACTTGGCCGAGTTGCTCAACAGGTTCTGCACGACCTGCTCGATCAGCAGACCGTCGATCGGCACCCAGAGCGCCTCCAGCGGGAGGTCAACGCGCACCTGTCGATCATGAAGGGCCCGCTCCTGCCGCTGCAGTGTCGATCCGATGACCTCGTCGATCGGCTGCCACTGCTTCTCGATTCGGAGGCTGCCGGACTCGAGACGAGTCAACTGCAGGAGATTCTCAAGGAGCTGGTTGAGGCGCTCGGCTTCTTCGCTGATGCCCTCCGCCAGCTCTCGGCGTGTCCCTTCGTCCAACTCCTGCCCCGCAAGCGTGCTCGCCGAGCCAGCGATCGATGTCAGGGGCGTACGGAGATCGTGGGAGACCGCGCTAAGAAGGGAACTGCGCAGCTTCTCCGCCTCCGCCTGTGCAAGCATCGTCTGCGACTCATGGGCAAGTCGGTCCCGCTCCAGCGCCAGCGCGATCTGCGTTGCGATGACCTTCAGAAGCTGTCGTCGCTCGAAGCTGAGGAGCTGTTCTGAATCGTCCGGTTTCCACGCCAGAACGCCGACCGTCGCATCCGGCGTACTGAGAGGGATATAGAGGGCTTGCGCATCCGGAATCGCATCCGTTCCCCATCCCGCCATCTGGCGGTGCTCGAAGACCCACTTTGCGGCCTCGTAGGCCTCGGTCCAGTCCGCCGCCGCCGCTTGGCGGCTCGCAAGACGCAGGTCGCCATCCCGGGCGACGAAGAAGACCATCTCTCCGCTGAAGATCGAGACGAGTTCCTCCTTGGCGGCCTGGATGAGCTGCAACTCCCCCGGAATCCCAGCCAGGCGCCCACTGACTCGATACAGCAGCTCGGTTCGGCGCTCCTTCTCACGCGAAAGGCTTATCTGATCTCGAATCCGCGCGGTCAGCGCGCTGACGACGAGGGTGATGACGAGCATGACGGCGAAGGTGTAGACGTACTCGGGGTTGTCCACCACGAAGGTAAGACGAGGAGACGTGAAGAAGAAGTTGAACAGCAGGACGCCCGCCACGGATGAGAGGATCGCCGGGCCGCGGCCCAACCGTACGGCGGAAACGACGACCGCCAGGAGATACGTCATGACCAGGTTGGCGTCCGTCAATCCGATCCGGTCGAAGAACGATGCGACGCCCGTCGCGAGCACCACAAAGCCGATGGCCCAACCGAAGTTCACTGCGGCACTGAACCGTCGAGCCGTGACGACCGTGGGCGGGACCGGCTCTTCCGCGCTGCGGATGACGTACACATCGATGTCGCCGCTTTCTGAGATCAGGCGGTCGGCCGGCGATCGGCGCCAGAACCGAAGGCCGCGATCCCGCGCTCCCTTTCCAACGACGATCCGTGTGACATTGCGCGATGCAGCGTAGTCCAGGATCTCGCGAACGATGTCCTCGCCGGTCAGCTTGACCGTCTCGGCTCCAAGCTGCTCGCTCAGCCTGAGGTTCCGGTTCAGGAGCTCAGCATTTCGCGTATCCTGCTTTCGAAGAGGGGCCTCGGGATAGACGACGATCCATTCCGCGTGCATGGCGTTTGCCATCCGCTGAGCCGCGCGGATCAGCTTGACGGAATCCGGTCCCGCTTGGAGATAAACCAACAGCCGCTCACTGGTGGACCAGGCACGGGAGCGGGCCTCCTGCGGGCGTACCTGAAGATCTTGTCCGGCGCGATCGGTCACGCAGCGCATGGCGAGTTCGCGCAGCGCAATCAGGTTCGGTTTGCGGAAGAACGCGTCGGCATCGCCGGCCAGTCGCTCGGGGACGTGGACCTTTCCGTCGCGGACTCGATCGAGCAGCTCGTCGGGTGAGAGATCGATGAACGTGATCTCGCTCGCCTCATGGAAGAAGCGATCCGGCACGGTCTCCTGGGCGATGACGCCGGTGATCCTCGCCACGGACTCGTTGAGGCTTTCGACGTCCTGGACATTGAGCGTCGTCCATACGTCGATGCCTGCAGCGAGGAGTTCTTCGACATCCTGCCATCGTTTCCGATTGCGGCTCGCTGTGGGGTTGGTGTGCGCCAGGTCGTCGAGAAGGATCAGGTCGGGTTCGCGGGCCAGAGCCGCATCAATATCGAACCCGTGAGGATGCGCATCGTCCCACGATCCCGGCTCCTCGCGAAGGACGTCATGAGGGCGCACCAGATCGGCCAGATCCGGGCTTCCGTGCAGCTCGGCATGGCCTACCAGAACCCGCTTGCCCGCAGCCCTGGCCCTCGATGCCGCCTCGAGCATGGCGTGCGTCTTTCCGACCCCCGGTGCATAGCCGAAGAACAGCCTCAGCCTTCCTTTGGCAGGTGCCGTCCTACTAGGCGGTCCCGCGACGGAGGGCTTGTCCCCCGCTCGCTCATCGATGCCGGGTCCACGGGATTCCATGATCCACCTCCGGTGCACGGTCCCATTCTCTCACACTTCTCAGGCTTCATTCCAGTCTCGGGAAGACCGCCGTCCGCGGGGGCTGCACGATTTCGTGGAAGCGGAGGTCACCTGGTACCCTGTTCGCAAGGAGGAAGCATGGCGCTTCGCATGGTGGAGATCGTGGTTCCTGCATCGTGTGCCGATCGGATCGTGTCGAGGTTGGAGGATGAGGAGCTGCCCGAGGTCCTCGGGAAATGGACCCATGAGGTCTCCGAGGACCGCCGCTGCATCCGGGTGCTCGTCGAGGCGGAGAATACGGAGACGCTGACCGACGCCATTGTCCAAAGCTGTGGAACGTCGGACGGCTTCCGGATCGCCCTCCTCCCGGTCGAAGCGACCCTTCCCAAGCCCGAGGAGCGGGAGGCCGAGGATTCGGAGAGCGCCGAATCGCCCCAGAAGGGCGGCCGCATCAGCCGGGAGGAGCTCTACGCCGACGTCTCGGACTCGGCGCGGGTCACGTACGCCTTCCTCATCATGGTCGCTCTGTCGGCCCTGGTGGCGGTCATCGGGCTCACCCGAAGCAGCGTGGTCATCATCATCGGCGCGATGGTGATCGCCCCGCTGCTCGGGCCGAACGTCGCCCTCTCCCTGGCGACGGCACTGGCCGATGTGAAGCTGGCGTGGAAATCCCTGCGCTCGCTGCTCGTCGGGTTGGGCTTGTCGCTGGCCGTCGCTGCGGTCGCCGGTCTGATCCTGCAGCCGTCGCCGGACATCCCGGAGATCGCTTCCCGAACCTCGGCCGGATGGGGCGACGTCCTCCTCGCAATCGCCTCCGGGGCAGCCGGCGGGCTGACCTACACGACGGGCATTCCCACCGCGCTGGTCGGAGTGATGGTGGCGGTGGCGCTGCTGCCTCCGTGGGTTGCGTTCGGGATGCTCGTCGGAGCCGCCGAATGGCACGCCGCACTGGGAGCCCTGCTGCTGACGGGACTCAACCTGATCTGCCTCAATCTCACCGGGGTCCTCACGTTTGTCCTTCAGGGGGTCAGTCCGTCCAGATGGTGGGAAGCGAAGAAGGCACGGCGGATGTCGATCATCGCAATCTCCGCCTGGGGCGGCCTGTTGGCCGTGCTGATCTTCCTTCTGTTCCTCGCCAGGCTTCCGTGAGAGGTCGCGCCCATCGAAGGGAGAGCGCAGCGAATTGGCGGGCCGTTCGCGTCTTCAGCTGCCGGGTGAGGCGGCGACGACTTTCTCGTCGACGTCGACCTTGAAGTCGAGGCGTCCCTGAGGGGCGAAGTCGAATGACACGTCCTCCGCGCCGAACGCCTTGCTGATCGACTGCAGGGTCGCCTTGGCTGAGCTCTGCACCTCGGACTGGAGGTTGCCGATTAGCTCGGCGGCCTGCCCCTCGGCGTGTTCGCGCGCCGCACTGACCAGGCGGTTCTTCTCCGCCTCGGTGAACTGTCCCCCGACGAACCCGGAGACGAGATCGGGCAGCAGCCATGGGAGGAAGCGGGATCGCTGCTCGTCGTAGAAGCGGATGTCCCGGATGTGCACCTCATGGAGGCATGGCGGCATCTCGATCACGTACCCGCCGTCCGGCTGCTCCCGGATCTGGAACTCCGGCCGGCGCAGGTCGTAGCGGAAGTCGATCTCGAACTCGAAAATCATCGCCATCTTTCGACCGGAGAGCGCCCAGCTCAGGTACTTCGTCCCGAACTCGCCCCACGTATGGTCCATTTGGGTGACGATCTCCTTCGTGTAGACCTTGAAGACGGACAGATGGCCGATCGAGCGCATGTGCTGAATCGTGGAGTGGATCGTGATGGTCCGTCGCGCCCTCCGGCTCCGGAGAAGCGCGTACAGCGCGATTACCAGGCCAACCAACAGGACCGCGATGACGACGAAAGCGATGGTAGTCCCCACAGTTCACCCTCTTGTTGCGGAAGCCGCTCGACGCACTCCCTCGCTCGCATGATACAGGCAGACGCGCAGCGTGAGTAGTCGACCGCGAGGACGCCGTGCCGACCCGCGGACCCGAGCCACTGGACGCGAGGGGAAATCCACGCTACCGTGAAGCATCGGAAGCCGTTCGGCGTCCGGGCTCAGGAGCCGAGGACGTCCTCCGATCGATGGTCGAAGATGGGTCGCGGGGGGCCGGACGACAGGACACATACAGGAGGTGGCTCAGAGATGGTCTCTCTATCCACAGGACAACTCAGCGAAGAGCAGCTGGACAGGATGCTGACGCGCTTGCCGGTCGATCTCAGCTTCGTCGATGCGGACGACCGTGTGAGGTACTACTCCGAGACGCCGAATCGCATCTTCCGCCGAACCCCGGCCGTGATCGGGCGGAACGTGACCGACTGCCACCCGCAGAAGAGCGTCGACAAGGTGGTCGAGATCCTCACCGCCTTTAAGGAGGGCTCGCAGGACGAGGCGGGGTTCTGGATCCGGCTGGACGGCCGATTCATCCTGATTCAATACCTGGCGGTGCGCAGCGAGGATGGGCGGTACCTCGGCTGCCTCGAGGTCTCCCAGGACGCAACGGAGATCCGGGCGCTGGAGGGGGAAAGACGGCTCCTGGACTGGGGCTAGTCGCGGAGGCGTCCGGCCTCAGGCGACGGTGATCGCGTCACAGAGGTAGACGTCCTGGATCGTGTGCAACAATGCGATCCCCTGGTCGGTGGGGCGTTGGAACGCCTTGCGGCCGCTGATCAGACCGATGCCGCCGCCGCGCTTGTTGATCACCGCCGTTCGAACCGCGTCCGCCAGATCGTGCGCACCCGACGCACCGCCGGAATTGATCAGTCCGATGCGCCCCATGTAGCCGTTGACGACCTGGTACCGGACGAGATCGATCGGATGATCCGAGCAGAGCTCCGTATACATGCGCTCGTCGTACTTCCCGTAGCTCGCCGCCCCCTCGTTCAGACGCTCGTATCCGCGATTGACGGTCGGCAGCTTCTGCTTCACGAGATCGGCCTCGATCGTCACCCCCAGGTGGTTCGCCTGGCCGGTGAGGTCGGCGCTGGTGTGGTAGTCGGCGGCTCCGATCTTGAAGCCGCTGTTGCGCAGGTAGCACCAGAGGACCGTCGCCATTCCCAATTGGTGTGCATGAGCGAACGCCTCGCTGACCTCGCGGATCTGCCGAGTGCTCTCGTCGGACCCGAAGTAGATCGTCGCTCCGACGGCGACGGCGCCCATGTCGAACGCTTGCTCGACCCCTGCGCAGGGGACCTGGTCGTAGCGGTTGGGCAGCGACAACAACTCGTTGTGGTTCAGCTTAAGGATGAACGGAATCCGGTGGGCGTATCGCCGGGCCACCGCACCGAGGACGCCGAGCGTCGACGCGACCGCGTTGCAGCCGCCGTCGATCGCCAGGCGGACGATCGCCTCGGGGTCGAAGTACGCCGGGTTCGGCGCGAACGATGCGCCGGCGGAGTGCTCCACCCCCTGGTCCACCGGTAGGATCGAAAGGTAGCCGGTGCCGCCGAGCCGGCCGTGATCGAACAGCGCCTGCAAGCTTCGCAGGACCGGAGCCGGCCGGTCCGTCGCGGCGAAGATCCGGTCCACCCAATCGGGTCCGGGGAGGTGCAGCCGGTCCTTCGGCACCTTCGGCCGGTCGAACGCGAGCAGCTCCTCGGCGTCCTCTTCCAGCAGTTCCACGATACGCGCAAGATCCATCGGCGGGTCCTCCTTGTGATCCAAGTGATCCTCGTGGGCGCACACCGGTTCCCAGAAGGTCCAAGCGTCCCACAGTCTATCGATCCGCCTTGGCCCCCACCAGTCGCGGCGTCGAAGCGAAGGATACGGTGTCTAAGGACCGAAGGTCGGATCCGTGTGCTGAAGATAGCGGAGGAGGCCGTCGTAGATGCCTTGCGCGATCGTCTGCTGATAGGCGGGATCGAGGAGCTTCGCCCGCTCTCCGTCGTTGGTGAGGAAGCCGACCTCGATCAGCACCGCGGGCATCTCGGCGCGATGGAGGTACAGGTCCTGGGAGCGGACCCCGCGGTCGCGAGCTCCGGTGGCATCGGTGACGGCGTCCTGGAGGATCTCGGCGAGCTGCCAGCTTCGATCGTCCGGGGGGAGCCGGTCCGACACCAAGCTCACCACGCCGGTCGCCTCCGGGTAAGCACACGCGTTGCTCTGAATCGAGAGATAGGCCGTCGCACGGCCCTCGTTGGCGACGGCGATCCGATCCTCCAGCGATACGGTGATGTCGATCGCGCGCGTCGTCTCGACGTCCAGTCGTTCGTCCGCCTCGATCCTCTCTGCGATGCGCCGGGCGATGGCGAGGTTCACATCGGCTTCCTTGACGTCGTCGCAGACGGCGCCGGGATCCCGTCCGCCGTGCCCCGCATCGATCACGATCAGGATCCGGTCGTCCTCCCGCGCGGCGTCGCGCCCGCCGACCAGCAGGATCGTCCCCACGGCGACGACCGCAACGACAAGCACGGCACATCCGATCCAGAGAAGACGGGCGCGCATGCCCCTAGTATCGCCGGTTGGGGCTTCCCGGTCGAGGAAGACGCCGAGAAGGCCGGGCTACTCGTCCGCGGACATCGCGATCCGAAATCCCATTCGCTTCCGACCGCCCGGCCAGCCGTGGCGGCGGCCCGAGATCCGGGAGAAGAACGCGTCGTATCCCCACCGCCCGCTGCGGACGACGCGGTACTCACCGGACGAGGGACCTCGCGGATCGACGGTCGGCGAATTCGCGTAGTAGTGGCCGTCGTAGCGATCCCAGCACCACTCCCAGACGTTTCCTTCGGTGTCGTAGACTCCGTATCCGTTGGGGGCGAAGCTGCCCACCGGACTGGTGTAGGGGTACTCGCCGTCATCGTAGTCCGGATGATGTCCCCGTGTCGCGCCGGTGTCGTAGGCCTGATCGCCGCTGCTCTTGTAGTTCGAGCGCGTGTGTTGAATCGTGTCGGTGTCGCTCCACGGGAAACGACGTCCGGTCGCGCCTCCGCGCGCCGCCTTCTCCCACTCCGCCTCCGTCGGGAGCCGGTACCCGTTGGCCGACCAGTCGCAGCTCCAGTCGCCAAGGTTGTAACACGGGGTCAAGCCCTCCTTCTCACTGCGATAGTTGCAGAAAGCCACCGCACCGTACCACGTCACCTCCACGCACGGATAGCCCGACCCTTTCGCCGGCTTCATCCCGAAGGCGCGCCCGTTCCAGGTGATCCGGCACTGGTCCTCATCCAGATGGAGCAGCTCCTTCGGGTCGCCGACCGCGTTCTTCACCGTCGAGGGCGTCACCTCGAGCCGGCCGTTGTCGTAGGCCCACTGCAGAACCTCCGCCATCTCGTCGTTGGTAACCTCGTAGCGGCCGATGTAGAACGCGCTCACCGTCACCGTGTGGACCGGTCGTTCGTCGGGGCACCCCTCGTGGAAGCTGTCGCCCATCTCGTAGCTGCCCGCCGGGATGTGGACCATGCCCGCGGGGGGGCTTGCCTCGTCGGGGATCGCAGAATCCGAGCCGCTCTGGGCGAGCCCCATTCCGCACATCGCGCCGAAGACCAGAAGTACCGTCACCAAGGCCCTTCGAGACCACCGCATCTGCGTGTCCTCCCTTCGATGGTCGAGCCGGCCGCGTCGCTCCGCGGGCCCCGCCTGCGACGGGGCTCGCCGGAGACGAAACCGACCCTGGAACGTCGCCCGACCTGTGCCACACGGCATTCTAGCGCACGGCCTGGACGCGAACAACGTGCGCACCGGCTCCAAGACCGGCGGGATGGGCTGCGCCGATCCTCACGACAGGCGGAGTGAGGGCCCCTCGATCAGGGCCTTCCTCTCCTCGTCGACGCCGCGGGCGGTCGGCGGGCGCCGCCCGCCAGCATGACGTGCTGCGCCGATTGCACTAGAATCACCCCCAGCGTTTCGACTCAATCCGCAGGAGGACGGAGACATGGGGCAGCGATGAATGCGGAAGATGCCAACACCGAAGGGCTCGACTTCATTCGGAGGATCGTCGCCGAGGATGTTGCGGCGGGGAGGAACGGAGGGCGGGTGCATACTCGTTGGCCGCCCGAGCCGAACGGCTACATCCATATCGGCCACGCCATGGGCTGTTTGCTCGCCTATTCGATCGCCGAGGAGTTCGGAGGCCGGTTCAACCTCCGCTTCGACGACACGAACCCGGCCGCCGAGGAGCAGGAGTACGTCGACGCGATCATCGACGACCTTCGCTGGCTCGGGGTCGACTGGGAGGATCGGCTGTTCTACGCGTCGGACTACTTCGAACAGCTGTACGAGTGGGCGGAGTGCCTGATTCGCGCGGGCAAGGCGTACGTCTGTGACCTGTCGGCGGAAGAGATCCGCGAGTACCGCGGAACCGCCGGCGGACCGGGACCGGACGGAATCACGCCACCCGGAAGGAACAGCCCGTATCGAGACCGATCGGTCGAGGAGAACCTTGATCTATTCCGGAGGATGCGCGACGGCGAGTTCCCTGATGGATCGCGCACGCTTCGGGCGAGGATCGACATGGCGCATCCGAATCTGAACATGCGCGATCCGGTGATGTATCGGATCCTCCGCACGCATCACCATCGTCAGGGCGACGCGTGGTGCATCTACCCGACCTACGATTGGACGCACGGCCAGTCCGACGCGATCGAGGGGATCACCCATTCCACGTGCAGCCTGGAGTTCGAGAACCATCGGCCGCTGTACGACTGGTTCCTCGACAACCTCCCGGTGGTTCATCGGCCTCGCCAGATCGAGTACGGTCGGATGAACGTTGCGTATACGGTGATGAGCAAGCGGTGGCTGAGGCAGCTGGTCGAGGAGGGGCACGTCGACGGATGGGATGATCCGCGGATGCCGACGATCCGCGGGATGCGTCGCCGCGGCTACACGCCGGAGGCGATCGCCGCCTTCGTGTCGGAGATTGGCGTGACGAAGTCGCAGGGGTTCATCGAGATGGCGCTCCTCGAGCACTGCCTCCGTCAGGATCTGAATGTGTCGGCGCCCCGGCGGATGGGGGTTCTCGATCCGGTGCGAGTGGTCCTGACGAACTACCCCGACGACCTCGTCGAGGAACTCGACGCGATCAACAACCCGGAGGACGCCGCGGCCGGGACGAGGAAGGTCCCGTTCTCGAAGACCCTGTTCATCGAGCGCGAGGACTTCATGGAGGATCCGCCGAAGAAGTTCTATCGCCTCGCGCCGGGACGCGAGGTTCGGCTTCGCTACGCGTATTTCATCACCTGCGAGGACGTCGTCAAGGACGAGAAGGGGAACGTCGTCGAGCTGCGCTGCACGTACGATCCCGAGACCCGCGGCGGCAACGCGCCCGACGGCCGGAGGGTGAAGGCCACCCTGCACTGGATCTCCGAGGCTCACGCCGTCGACGCGGAGGTGCGCCTGTACGACACGCTGTTCTCCGTCGAGAACCCGGCGAAGGTTCCGGACGGCGGCCGGTGGCTCGACAACCTCAACCCCGAATCGCTCGTCGTGCAGCGGGGATGCAAGGTCGAGCCGAGCCTGCGAGCGGCGCGTCCGGGAGAGCGGTACCAGTTCGAGCGGATCGGGTACTTCTGCGTCGATCCGGACGCGACCGGCGCCCACCCGGTGTTCAACCGAACGGCCACCCTTCGCGACACGTGGGCCAAGCTGAAGTCCCGGCAATAGGATCCGTCGGCTTCCTCCGCCTCGCGTCCGAACCCCATCCGACCACTATAATGGGTCGACGCATCGCAATGGAACCCAAGGGGGGATGATGACGAAGAAGCTCATTCTGGCAACACTGGTGTCTTGCCTGCTGTTCGGAGTTGCCGCCGAGGCGGCGTCGGGGGAGTTCCTTGGGGTGGAGATCGAGGTCTTCCGGCCATGGGGATTCCTGGACTGGGGCCGGTGGGAGTCTCTGGACACACGGTTCGTCACCTCACAGGTCGCACCGATCGGAGGGGAGGACGGCGAAGCGATCGCGGAGCTACGATCGCTCTGCGCCGTCGGAGCAGTGGACGTCGAAGATACGGCATGTGCCCTGCTGGACGGGCTGCGGCATGTCTCGGAGACGTCGTATGCGCTGTCTTCGGAGCTCGGTAAGGAGTATCGGGTCGTCCTGCACAACATGACGGACGTGTCCTTGGGCGTCGTTCTGGCGGTGGACGGACTCAACACGAACGGCAATGCCACCGTCTCAGGCAACGTCTCGGACCGGAAGTGGGTCCTCCTCCCCCGGCAGACGGTTCGGATCGCCGGCTGGCAGGTTTCCGAGGACGAAGCGCTCCAGTTCCGTTTCACCACCCCGAGCAGGACGCACTCGCCGTTGATGCAGCAACACGGCGGCATCGTCGCCTACGTCTATCTACCTGATCCGCTGGGAACGGCGGGAGTACGGGGGACGGAAGCAGGTGCGATCATCGGGCAGCCGACCGTTCGCATTCCGTTCGCCCCGGCGACCTTCGAGCCGGTGGAGACGATCGCGCTCGACTACTCGACCGGCTCGGTCCGACTCGGCATCCTGTGCACCGAGACCGACGGGCCGGGCGTCCGGATCGTGAGCGTGGTCGAAGGGACGATCGCAGCGCTCAAGGGGCTGCACGCGGGAGACGTGATCACCTACGCCGATGCCCGACCGATCAACAGCTGCCGGGATCTCGGCGATTTGCTGGCCACGAAGGCGCCCGGGGATCGGATGGTCATCAAGGTGCATCGCGAAGGGCGGGCCTTCCTGCTGACACTGGAGCTCGGCGGCTAGGGCGAGCCCTCGCCGACGGGGGAGCACAGCGGTGGATCGACCGGCGCAACCGAGTCCCCTGCTTGAAGCCCTTCACCGTCGACGATGCGGCAGGCGGCACGATCCTCGTCGAGCAGCTCGGTGACCTCGAGGACCGGCGCGGTCGGACCGCCCACGTCCGGCGGTCGATCGAGGCGGAACCGATCCCCGATGCGGACCCCGTTGCGGGCGCCCAGGGAGACGATCGCGTGGTCCGCCTCTTCGTCGAGCGTTTCGATGCAACCGCCCGCCTCGACCCGAACCTCGATCCAGGCGTCCGACCGGCGGCCGGCTTCGTCCTCCACCACCAGCGTCACCTCGTAGGCGCCGGGCTCTTCGTAGGCATGCACGATACGCGCACCGCGTCCGGTCGTTCCGTCTCCAAAGGACCAGATGCGGTTCGCGAGCGCCGAGGCGACCGACTCGTCGATGAAGACCATCGCGCCCCCTGCATAGGGAACGGAAGGGCAGTAGGAGAACGCGGCCTCGAGCGGACGGTCCCGGACGGACAGGATGATCCGGGTCTCCCCCTCCCCGAGGAGCTGCGGGCGCTGCGTCTCGCCGCGTTCGGCCGCAACGAAGTCGGGGACCCGAGCCGCGACGTACTCGTACAGCTCCCAGACGGTAACGTGGTAGTCGCCGTTCAAGTCGGCCGCCCCGTCGAGCCCTTCGAGAAGGAAGTGAGTGAACACGCCGCGCTCCAGCTCGGGAGACTCGAACGCCTCCTCGCCCTCGGACGCCGCCGACAGGACGAGGCGCCCTTCCAGTCGGAGGTCGCCGAACCAGTCCTCGTCTTCGCCCACGGCGCGTCGGCCCGGGAGGAGGCTTCTCGACAGCCCGCCGGAATAGCAGCTGTCGAAGAAGACGAGGACGTGATCCGAACCGATCCGGTCGAGGAAGCGCCCGAATTCATCATCCCGCAGGGCCGTATCGTCCTTCGCGGCCGCGCGCGTATCGAGGAGGACGAAGAACTCATCGACGCCGTCGACCTCATCGACCCCGTCGTCGGCCCCTTGGTACCCGTGTCCGGAGAAGTGGATCACGACCAGGTCGTCCTCGGCCGCGACCCGCCGTAGCCAGCCGAGCCCCTCCCGGACGTTGACGAGCGTCGCCTCAGCGGATGGCGGACCCGCCGGCGTCGCGAGCTCGCCTTCTCGATCGCTCAGCCATCGGATCTGTTCAGGCGGGACGCCGTGCTCGACCAGCCAGCCCACGATCGCCTCGCCGTCGCGGCGCGCATACGGCAGATCCTCCACTTCCTGATAGTCGGAGATCCCGATCACCAGGGCCCAGACCTTGTCGACCGGGACGACGTCGGGGGTCCGCTGGACCTCGAGGTTCTCGAGGTACGTGTCCCTCAGCCCCGTCGAATCGGTGACCGTCAATCGGACCTCATAGCGCCCGACCTTCTCGTACCGGTGGATCGGCTCCGGCTCGCGAGACGCGTGGCCATCGCCGAACAACCATTCCCACGAGATGATCGACCCGTCGATTCCCAACGATCGATCGATAAACCGGATCGGATCGTAGATCGAAGGCGTCGCAGGCGAGACCGAGAACGCGGCCTGGGGAGGCTTCGGCTCCTCCACCCTGAGCACGCGCATCACGGCATCGGCCCGCCCCCCGTCATCGAGCACCCTCAGCGTGATCGGCCAAGTCCCGGCGTCGAGCGGGTCGATCGACGCACGGGGCCGGTCGGTGATGAGGTCGAAGATCCCGTCCGATTCGAGGTCCCAGGCGAACTCGACGATCGTGCCGTCCGGGTCGTACGACGAGCCGGCGTCGAGCCCCACCCGGTCGCCGGCCCGGAGCGGCCGCGGCAGGCTTGTACCGGCGTCGGAGATCGGCTCCCACGTGAACGAGGCCACGGGCGTCGTGTCCGCCTCGAGGATGGTCACGGATTGCACGAGCATCGTCGTGTCCCCGTCGTCGTCCGAGACGGTCAATGCCACCTCGTACTCGCCCGCCGCCGCGAACGCATGGGTGACCGGGCTGCCCAGATCGACTGTTCCGTCGCCGAAATCCCACCAGTACTCCATGACCCTTCCGTCCTCGTCTGCGCTCTCGGCGCCGTCGAAGACCACCGGCTCGCCCGCCTCCGGCTCGTACGGGCCGTAACTGAAGC
>Ga0180433_10005083_pt1 | contig 18041 bp, 17 predicted proteins | sample SS_ome_8_FD_132980 | JGI IMG/M metagenome (GOLD analysis project Ga0180433, IMG submission 132980) | Hypersaline lake sediment archaeal communities from the Salton Sea, California, USA - SS_1_D_1 metaG | ecosystem: Environmental > Aquatic > Non-marine Saline and Alkaline > Hypersaline >... | reverse complement strand
GGCGCCCTTGCTGAAGCGATTCAAATCCCGGTGATTGCATCCGGAGGGATTTCCTCAATTTCGGACGTTATTGAGCTGAGCCGTCTTTCTGAAAAAGGCGTGATAGGCATGATAATCGGAAGGGCCCTTTACGATGGGAGCCTGAATCTGGGTGAAGCAATAAAAAGTGGAGAAGCCGGTCATCCGTAACTTAATTATTTCTTGACATTCTTTCAAAAAAATATAATTTTAAATGTTTAGCTTACATAAATAGATTACAATTCGTCTCTAACCGTCGCGTTTTTGAAGTTTCCCCTCCAATTGATGAAGCCATGTCACTGAATGAGAAAATCGCCCAAGATTTGAAAGCCGCCATTAAGGCGAAGAATCAAATTCGAGTTTCCTGCCTGAGAATGCTGAAGACTTCGGTGAAGAATAAGGAGGTTGAAAACCGCCGGAAACTAGAGGATGAGGAAATCCGTGCTATTATTTCTTCTTCGGTGAGGAAGAGCAAAGAGGCGATTGAGGAGTTCAGACGGGGAAACCGTGAGGATCTGGCTCTCAAGGAAACGGAAGAGATCAACATCTTGTATGAATATTTGCCCCGGCAATTGTCCTCAGAGGAGATTGAAGAGATCCTGCGAGAAATCATTTCAGACCTCTCGGCGAGTGGCCCGAAGGACTTGGGAAAGGTCATGAAATCGGCAATGGCGAGAATGGCAGGAGAAGCGGAAGGTGGCGCTGTAAACGAGATCGCCAGAAGACTTCTCGGGTAAGCGTTTTTTTGGATTTTTAGCGCCTGCCTAAAAACATGTAGGCAGATGTTATCCAAAATTGGGCTCCTGTCAGGCTGCCCGTTTTGTTACGCTTTATGCAAACTGTCCGGGGGCAAATCCGTTTATATATTACTAAAACCATCGAATGAGTCAAGGTTTATTGACAACGAGCTAAGACCTGCTTCTGAGATAGGGCTTATTTTTAAACGAAAAAGGTCGTGTTATTGTCAGATCTCACCCAGATGATGTTGTTTCAAGTCAACCTCGTATCCGAGGAAGTCACCGGTTCCAGGTCCAAGTCGGCTTTTGTCTGTTTCCGAAGCCCCTGCGGCATCCCAACAAAAAACTGAATACGTAACGACGTTGCGTTTATTTCCAAAGACTCTATGAAACAGGATTCGAAGTAACAGAATTTCCATGCGAGAATTTTTGGGTGGTACCTTCTGAAAAAATGTTTAATTTATTTTTTGTGATAATTTAAGAAAAATGCCGGCACCACACGGAGTATTTCATTGTCTGGATTTTCGCTTCAGTTTATCCCCCAATTGGTGCGGGATCCGCATGACGTGCGTTTGCCCTCAATGGCCCTTCCGGCGAATCCCGGATCGGTGTACGGAACAGGCGCCTGATTCCAGGGGCCTCACCGTGACTTATTGAGATGAGAACCAATCGGCCGAGAAATTAACATTTTCCGGGCCGGAACGCTGCACTTGCTTCGAGACGGTTGCTTGAAGAACTCTCAACCATCAAAGAGATGCAAGTGCCGATTTTGGAGGATCGAAGGCCTAAAGCGTCACGCAAATCATCATGGCTTATCAAGAATCGGCTAAGGAGGAGATCAAAAGAACCGCAGACATTGTGGAACTGGTGGGCCTATATGTCCAGCTTAGGAAAGCGGGACGAAACTATGTAGGACTTTGCCCGTTTCATGCCGAAAAGGCACCTTCTTTTTCGGTGAACCCGGAAAGACAGACGTTCCACTGCTTTGGATGCAAGAAGGGGGGGGATATCTTTTCCTTTTGGATGGAATATCACAGTACCACATTTCCGGAAGCCATAAGGGATCTGGCGGAAAAATATCAAATCACGCTCTCTGAAGGCTTCGACGCGCCTCAGGAAAAACGGAAGGCGGCTCAGAAGCGAGCCTTATTTAAAATCAATGAAACGGCAACAGCCTACTTTCAAAGGGCATTGACCCACCCAACTCACGGCAGATCCGGTAGAAAATACCTGACTCGCCGGTCGATTTCAAACGAAATTATCGGTGAGTTGCGGCTGGGTTACGCGCCGAATGAATGGGACGGTCTGGTTCGAATACTGAAGGATCAAAAGCTGGAACTGGAAATGGCCGTTCAGGCGGGTGTGATTATTCCCAATAAAAGCGGCGGCTATTATGATCGGTTCCGAAATCGTGTTATATTTCCGATTTTTGATTTACGGCAACAAATCGTTGGTTTCGGCGGCAGGGTGCTGGATGATTCACTCCCCAAGTATCTGAATACCCCTGAATCCCCCATATTTCACAAGGGGGAGTTCCTTTACGGGTTGCATGTGTCCAACACGGAGATCCGGAAACAGGGCAGGGCAATCATTGTAGAGGGGTACATGGATTGGTTGGCATTAAGAATGCACGGAATAAAAGAGGTCGTCGCCACACTCGGTACGGCCTTGACCGCCGGACATGTACGAAAACTGAAAGGGTATGCAAAGGAAACTGTGATTGTTTTCGACTCTGATGAAGCAGGAAAAGCCGCTACTTTGAGAAGCCTGCCGATCTTTTCGAATGAGGGTGTCTCCGCCAAAGCTGTCGTTTTGCCGGCTCCTCACGATCCCGACAGTTTCGTAAACGCGAATGGGGCCGGCGCGTTTTTGGATATGTTGCGTCAAGCGCCGCCCATGCTCGATTTTTATTTGGAGCAAAAATTGGCCGAAAGTGGGTCGGATTTGGAAGAAAAGATTGGTCTTCTCAAAGACATGTATCCGGTGTTGTTTGAACTTCAAAGCAGCACCCAGCGCGCGTTGTATGTTCGGCGTCTGTCGGAACGTATCGGGATCAAGGAACATGTGGTGTGGTCTGAACTTTCAAAGTCTATCAAGCAGCGGGAGCGAAAGACCTTCAGCAGGAATTTAAAGAACCGTATGACCGCCTCAAAGGTTGAAAAGCGGTTTAACGAGTTGCATTTGCTCAATCTGCTGGTTCACCACCCCGAAATCCTTTCAAGGCTTGTGAACTACGAATGGGAAAGCCTTCTCTCAGACGCTGTGATTTTGGAGATCGTCGGAACGCTTTTCGATACGTATTACAGGGAAGGTGCGTGTTCTGTGGACGATTTAATGGAAAGCCTCGAAAATGAGCCGGCCCGGAATCAGCTTCGGGAGGTAATGTTTGAGGATTCACACTTCTCGGAGCAGGAGGTGGAACAGGCGGTGACAGAGATCGAGGAAAAGGTTCGCCGGCTGAGCATTTCGGCGTCTTTTCGAAAAGTTAAAGGGGATGTCGAGGCCCAGAATAAGCTTTTAGAATTGAAGAGATTGAAAGGCCGAGGGAGTCTTGGGATCGAAATTTAGGCAGCCGGGAATCAATCCTTGGTTGAAGCAAAAAACGATGCGCGGGTGTTGGACGAAAGATCCATCCGAATTTAATAGCCTTCAGGAGGAAGCATCTTAATGAGCAAAAACACCGACATGGTCAATTTGAAGCGGTTGATCGATATTGGTAAAGATAAGGGATATATTACCTATGAAGAGTTGAACGACGACTTGTCCGATGAGATTGTCTCTTCTGAGGAACAAATCGATGACCTGATGATGATGTTTGAAGAGTTGGATATTATGGTTATCGATGAGGCGTCCAAAGGTGAAATCGAGAAGGCCAAGCGCGCGAAGAAACAGCAGGAAAAGGCGGATGGAAAAGATAATCAGCGTCTTGAGATTGCCGAGGCACCGTCCCGCGTATCCGACCCTGTGAAAATGTACTTGAAGGAAATGGGCTCTGTTTCGCTTCTCACCAGAGAAGGTGAAGTTGAGATCGCCAAAAGAATCGAGACCGGGGAGAGGAATACGCTCAATGCACTTTTGGACTGCTGCATCGGCGTCGAACATATCATAGACCTGGGAAACCAATTGAAGGAGAATCACATCAAATTGAAAGATGTGATCAACGATCTGGAGGATGAAGAGAGCAATTATATGCAATTGGGAGAGAGAAAGGAATCTCTCGGAAAACTGATCGATGAAATCCAGTGCCAATATGAAGATATCCGTCGCAAAAGGCGTGAGATTCTGGATGGGTGCTGTACGGATAACAGGAAGAAAAAGCTTGTATCAGAGATAAAGAAGAACCATGAGAAAATTATGGCGCTGGTGAACTCCTTTAGTTTGGAAAAGGGACAACTCGAGCAGATGGTTGCCCGATTTACGGACCTGATCGAAGAAATCGAAGCGTCAGAGAAACACCTGGCTGAGTGTGTTTTGCAGGCCGGAGGGAAGTCAATTTCATATTTAAACAAGTGCCTGTCAAAGATGCCGCAGTCTGCAAATGATGAGGAAGTCGTCCTGCCGATAGGTTTGCCGAAAGGCGAACTTATGGCCATGAAAGCCAAAGCGGAAAACGCCCAAAATGTTATCAAACAAGTCAGAGAACGCACCAATATGACCCCGCGTCAATTGAAGGCGAAATTGAAGCGGGTGCGAGAAAGCCTCGAAAAGGCTGAGCGGGCAAAATCCGAACTCATAGAGGCCAATCTCAGGTTGGTGGTTAGTATCGCGAAGAAATATACGAATCGAGGCCTTCAGTTTCTTGACCTCATTCAGGAAGGCAACATCGGGCTGATGAAAGCCGTAGACAAGTTTGAGTACCAGCGCGGCTACAAATTCAGTACGTATGCAACCTGGTGGATCAGACAGGCGATCACGCGGGCGATTGCCGACCAGGCTCGAACCATTCGGATTCCCGTTCATATGATTGAAACGATAAACAAGCTGATTCGTACTTCTCGTTACCTTGTTCAGGAGCATGGCCGCGAGCCGACCCCTGAAGAAATCGCTGAAAAGATGGAATTTCCTCTGGAGAAAGTGAGGAAGGTACTAAAGATCGCTAAGGAACCCATTTCTCTTGAAACTCCCATCGGGGAGGAGGAAGATAGCCATCTCGGAGATTTTATAGAAGACAAAAAGATCCTTTCTCCCGGCGATGCCGTTGTCAACTACGGGCTGGCGGAACAAACGAGGAGAGTGCTCAGGACGCTGACACCGAGAGAGGAAAAAGTTCTCAGAATGAGATTCGGCATCGGCGAGAAAGCGGATCATACTTTGGAAGAAGTGGGACGTGATTTTAGTGTGACCCGTGAACGCATTCGGCAAATCGAGGCGAAGGCTCTCAGGAAGTTGAGGCATCCCAGCAGGAGCAAACGTTTGAAAAGCTTTGTAGAAGGCAAAGAGCTTTGAGCGAAGAAGGGGAATTTTTCTTGACAATTCGTTGTCAAACGCGCATTTTCGTTACTCATGGATTAATGCGGTCGGGCCTATAGCTCAGCTGGAAGAGCCACCGGCTCATAACCGGTAGGTCCCTGGTTCGAATCCAGGTGGGCCCACCACCACGATTATATTACAGCACGATTTTAAAGAATGGTATTGATGGCGTTTCTCAAAACTCGACTTTTACGTAACAGAAGGGCGCACTTTCAGAAAGTGCGCCCTTCGAGTTTTGACTGAGGGGCACGCGATGTTGCTGCGCACACCACAGACGTCACGCATTGGAGGCTAAAGCCGGTCGCTAACATTTTTTGAGCCGGCGGCGGGTTTTCGCAGGTGACCGGGGGGAAGGTTATGTTTCCCGTAGTGAGGGAATTTCTGGAGCTTTTGGAAGAAATTGCGCCGACACGCCTCGCTGAGCCTTGGGATAACCCCGGACTTCAGGTCGGCTCATACAATCAGGAGATTCGGAAAGTTCTTTTGGCCCTTGATCCAACCTTGAAGTCTCTGAGCATGGCCAGAGATTGCGGTTCTCAGCTTCTGCTTACCCACCACCCGCTTATTTTCAGGCCGTTTTCAAAGCTTGAGGTGGACAGGTATCCCGGTAATGTGGTTTTCGAAGCAGCAAGCAGTCGCATCTCCGTCGTCACTGCCCATACCAACTTGGATATGGCGAAAGGCGGCATAAACGATATCTTGGCTGACATGCTGGGGCTTCAACGGGTGAGTGTGCTTAAGGAGGTGAATGGGGAGGTGGGCGTGGGGTTGGGCAGAGTCGGAGACTTGACCCAACCGGCTCCACTGTCGAGTGTGGTAAGCCATATCAAGAAGATCTTGGGTGCAAAAACGCTGAAGATCGTGGGCCGGGGAAATTCCCTGATTCGGCGCCTTGCCGTCGTCGGAGGGTCCGGTGGGGGAACAGTATCGGTGGCCTTTCAGAAGGGTGCAAACCTTCTCCTGACAGGGGATATCAGCCATCATCACGCGCTTGAAGCGGAGCATTTGGGAATTGCCCTGATTGACGGTGGACATTTTTTAACGGAAAGTTCGGCTTTTAGACACTTCGCAAATCCTCTGAAAGATGCAATAAAATCAAGGGGATGGAATTTGACCGTTCTGGTGGATGCGGATGCGATCAATCCCATGCAAGATGGGTAGACATATTGACAAAGTCAGTTTTCTCGAATTGAGGTGAGTAAATTGGAAGCAAGCATGAAACTTTTGATTGGACTCCAGGGTTGTGATAATCGGATACGTCTCATTCAGAAGAAAAAGGAGGAGGCCCCCGCCAAAATAAAAAGACTTCGGGAGGCACTTGAGGAAAAGCAAGCCCGGTTGGATGGGGAGCTACATCAGGTGGAGGTTTGCCAGCGTGAAAGAAGACAGACCGAAAAGGACATCGAGTATCTGGAGAGTCGAATAGAAAAGAGTAAAATCAAGCTGAATAACATAAAATCGAATAAGGAGTATAAAGCGGGCCTGAAGGAACTCTCTGAGCTGGAAAAAGACAAGTCTCTTTCGGAGGATAAGATCCTCGAAATCATGGAGCAATTGGAAGCATTCGAAGGCCGATGTGCTGCCGGCAAGGCGGAAAAGGAAGAACTTGAAGTGAGCTTTGAAAGGGAGCGTGACGAAATTTTGAAAGAAATTAAAGCACTTGACGAGTCCCTTGAAAGTCTTGAAAACGAGCGGACTCGCTTTTGTGAGTCGATTGACCCGGATCTTCTCAAGCGGTATGATATCTTGAGGCAACGAAAAGGCGGACTTGCTATCAGTCCGGTCATAAAGGGGGTTTGTCAGTCTTGTCATATGGGCATTCCGCCGCAGAAGTTTAATGAGCTCATTCGAGGGAATGCCTTGATGGCTTGCCCCAATTGCAATCGCATTATTTATTGGGGCGATGATGCACGGTTTCAATAGGCGGGAGAAAAGAGTTCCGGGTATGTCAGAGTAGAACAAATGACCGCTGCTTTGCCTTTTGGGTAAGGGGGAGGAAAGTCCGGGCTCCACAGGACAGGGTGCTGGGTAACCCCCAGTCCCGGCGACGGGAAGGAAAGTGCCACAGAAAGGAAACCGCCCCGTTGGATGTCCGTGACATCTGACAGGGTAAGGGTGAAAGGGTGAGGTAAGAGCTCACCAGTCCATCCGGTGACGGATGGAGCTAGGTAAACCCCGCCTGGAGCAAGACCAAATAGGGGGGCGCCCGAGGGTGGTCCGCCCGAGTCCCCGGGTAGGTCGCGTGACCTCGATGGAAACATCGAGGCTAGATGAGTGGTCATTGTCCCGAACGTGGGTGACCGCTTCGGGAAACAGAACCCGGCTGATGTGGTGCTCTGACATACCTATTCAATTTGAAACATCCCTCTTGCTGTGATGCGTTCTGATTGCAGCCTTCCAAAAGAAAGCGCGGTAGTCCATATCAATGGATGTCAAATCTCTGAATGGGCGCGGGAATGCCATGGAATGGCACGATTCGAGTTTTATAACGAAGACCATAACCAAGGATGCGGTTCTTGTCATCGGGGCGGGTCATTTTGGAAGCCGGGCGGCACGGATTATCAGCGAAAAAGGCAGTTCGCAGATTATCGTTGTCGATATCGATGCGAAACGCCTGTCTCAGACAAACGGTCTAGGCGTGGAGCAGGTTCCCTGCGATGGAATTCGATTTTTGGTCGAAAATTACCGTCGTTTGAGTGATGCAAATATTGTTATTCCAGCAATCCCGAAACACCTGGCTTTCGAGTGGCTGCGGGGATCTCTTGCGGGTGCATATCAGGTAGAGAAGATATCCGTTCCGGAGGAAATAATCTCTGATTTGCCGCAGACTTGGCCGGCGAGCGAAGGATCCCTGCTCATCAGCTATGCCGATTTCATCTGTCCGGAGGATTGCGCGGAACCTGAATACTGCACCGTAACAGGGGAACGGCGTGATCGTCCGCTGTATTCGCTCTTGCGTCAGTTGGATTTAAAGGGGTTTCAAGTCCACATTATAAGAAGCCGCCAGCTTGCTCCCGGTTTAGGGGGGTATCCTTTGAGCGACCTTTTGGAGGCGGCCCGAAGGGTCACCCAGGGTAGAAACGAAAAATGGCTGCTGGGCACTGCCTGCAGATGCCATGGGATTATCACTGCATTTGGTATTTCCCCCCTTCTTGGGAGAAGGAACCCAGCAGGTCAAACACACGAATGACTCGCGAAAAGGAGTCTATATGGAGGTACGTAGACGCATATGTTTGTTATAGGGAATTTCCTGGCCGCAGTCGCTCGGATCATTGATATCGGATTGAGTTTGTATATGTGGATCATTATCGCTCGGGCCGTCATCTCTTGGGTGAATCCGGATCCGTATAATTCCATCGTTCGCTTTCTTAACGCCGTGACCGAACCCGTACTGTACCCGATCCGCAGAAGACTTCCCATCAGTTTGGGAGGACTGGATTTTTCTCCGATATTGGTAATCCTGGGCATTATCTTTGTGCAGACCTTCCTCGTCCAAAGCCTGATGCAGATCGCTGCACGCCTCGGATGATCCCGCGGTGAGATCATAAAAGCAATTGAATTCGCCGGAACAGGCTGAACTTATGGGCTGCCAGACAAATTGCGAATCAGTCATCCGGGTGAAGGTGGTGCCGAGATCTTCCAGGAATCAGATTGTGTGCGAAGCGGAGGGGGTCTTCAGGATCAAGCTAACCGCCGCGCCGATTGAAGGACAGGCCAACACAGCCCTCAGGCAGTTGCTCGCAAAGCGACTCCATGTGCCCAAAAGGAACATCGAGATAATTTCAGGAGAGCGGGCACGGCTAAAATCAATTCGAATCCAGGGCCTTTCTGCTGAAAATGTTGGGAACCTTTTAAGGGAGGAACCTTAAACGGCGCTATCCATTCCTTGGGGTTCCTCTGAAGTGGCATGACCTGGTTCATCGGTTCAAAATCTCTATCATGGTTTTATGAATGAAAGGGTTGGCTGCCACAATGGTTCTTCGGTAAGGTGAATAAGTCTCCCCGGCCATTGTGGTTACTTTTCCGCCCGCTTCATCGACAATCAGAAACCCGGCCGCAGTGTCCCAAGGCTTCAGCCCCTCTTCCCAGAATCCATCCAGTTTCCCTGCTGCAACGTAACACAAATCGATGGCCGCAGATCCCGGTCTTCGTATGCCCTGTGCCCTGACGATCATTTTCTGAAAGCGCTGTAAAACCTCATGAGGGTTTTCATGGATATCATAAGCAAAACCGGTGGCCAAAAGCGATTCTTCCAAATTCGATATTTTCGAGATCTGGATCGACATCTTATTCAGATAGGCCCCCCGGCCTTTTACAGCTTCGAAATGCTCATCCATCAGGGGATTGTAGACGACTCCAAGCACAATCTCCTTTTCGACCTCCAAAGCGATGGAAACGGCAAAAAAAGGAAATCCATGGGCAAAGTTGGTTGTGCCATCCAGCGGATCGACAATCCAAGTTCTTTCGGAAACTTCCGGCTGTTTGCCGGCTTCTTCGGAGAGGATGGTGTCTTGCGGGAAATTCCGACGGATCGTCTCCAAAATCGCTCTTTCGACTTCAAAGTCCGCCTCAGTGACAAGATCGATGTCACCCTTTTTTATGATATGATTTACATGCCCGAATAAACGCCTTAGAATCTTTCCAGCCGCTTCGACACTGCTTCTTGCTGTGGTCAGCTCTTTTTCCCACATCATTGATGTTTTCTCGCTTTCGGAATATCAAATTGCTTCCCGAGAGCTCACGGAGGGTGGGAAGCTGGTTGGGTCATCCATGCGGACCTGGTTTTTGTACCTGATAGGGGGCCACAATGTCAATTGGCGAAGGCGAAACCTCTTTAAAATCTCTTGACAACGCAATAAGGCGATGTTATTTGACTAAATTTTTAGGTGCTCCTTGTTCCTCGAAACCCGGCCAATCCGTCTGAACACCTTGACCGAAAAAGCTTTCTGAGGATCCAAAGCGAGGTTTTCATCGAATCAAAGTCCGAAAGGAGAAAGAAGTGATGCGGCTTTATGAAACCCTTTACCTTGTCAACCCCGATTTGGCTGATGAGGATTACAGGGGCGTTGTGGATAAATTTAACACGCTCATCGAGAAGAATAACGGCGTGTTGATTAAGGTGGACGAGTGGGGGAAAAAATTCTTGGCTTATGATGTAAAGAAATTCGACAAAGGCTTTTATGTATTACTCAATTACTGCGGAGAGCCGAATCTTATTTCAGAGCTTCGACGAGATTTCAAGTTGGATGACAGGATTCTCAAGTACCAAACAATCAAGCTCAGCGACAAGGCAGACCCGGAGGCGTTAAAGGCAAAAACGGAACAAGGCGGCGTCAAATCAGGTGATGATTTAGAGAGAATGGAAGAAGTGAGCCGAGATCCAGAGAAAGCAATGGCAGAGAATCAAGAGGGTAAAGATGGCATACAATAGAACACATCCCCATCAAGATGCCAGGGGGGGTAGATTTAAAAGAACATATCAAAGAAGAAAAGTATGTAAGTTTTGCGCGGATAGCAGTTTAGTGATCGATTATAAGGACGCCAGAACCCTCAGGTATTTCACAACGGAACGTGGAAAAATCACGCCGCGCAGAATCTCGGGCAACTGCGCCAAACACCAACGTGCCCTCACTCTGGCCATCAAGAGAGCCAGAAATATGGCTTTGCTGCCTTTCACCACATCTACCGTTAGATAATCCTAACTCCCTGGAATGAAAACGGATTATATCTCGCATTCTCGGGAGTTTTAGTTCTACTGATATCCCATGAAAATATCGGACGTGCTGGGGTGTGTGGGATGGGCAGTCTTCGTTCTGATAGGTTCCGCCTTATTGCCATTTTTGGGTCCGTTTCTGAGTTTGCTCACTCCGTTGCCTTTTCTCTACTATTCAACAAAGCTGGGTCCTTACCAGGGTCTCAAGCTTGCCGCTTCGGCAACTTTGATCATTGCCGTATTCGCGAAGCTTTCAGGACATCCTGAAGTTGTCATTTTTTGTATTGAGTTTAGCTTGTTAGGGGTTTGCTTATCCGCCCTTTTTAAGAAGGGGTTCGGTCCCGCACAAACGATTCTCTTCGCGACCGGGTTTGTGCTTTCTGTGGCGCTCGGCTTTTTCCTTTTTCTCGCGGTAATAAAGGACATAAGGCCGAATGAAATGCTGATGAACTATTTACAAACCCAGTTGACCGCAAGCATTCAGGCATATGAAGAAATGGGTATATCGCAGGAAAGCGCCATGGATTTTCAGGTGTATGGGAAGGTTTTTGTGGATGCTATTTTAAAGGTTTATCCATCGCTTATGGTCGTCGGTACAGGTTTGGTTGTTTGGCTCAATGTCGTTCTGGCCAAACCGCTGTTCAAAAAAGGAAATCTCAAATATCCCGCATTCTCACCTGTGGATCGCTGGCAGGCACCGGATATTTTGGTTTGGGGTCTGATTGTTTCAGGTTTTGCTTTATTTTTGACATCCGGGGGTATAAAGTTATTGGCCGTGAACACGGTGATTATTCTGTTTTTTGTATACCTTTTTCAAGGGCTATCAATCGTTTTGTTTTTCTTCAATAAATATAAACTACCGGCCTGGATGCGGATGGGTATATACTTTTTGATCATTATCCAACAGCTCTTTCTGGCCGTTGTGGCCCTTGCCGGGCTGTTTGATCAATGGGTCGATTTTAGGAAAATTCATAGACACTCGGAGAGCTAATTTCGACGTAAACGCCATCTTGGATAATATGCCGATCTTTGCCGGGAAAAGGTCCGGCAATGGTAAGAAAACTCGGACAGCCTCTGAGCTGATCTTGTTGAGGGAGGGAATACTCATGAAGGTAATCATGCGACAAAATTTTGAGGAACTCGGTCTGGAAGGTGATATTGTAGAGGTGGCCGGAGGTTATGGGCGAAACTACCTGATTCCCAGGGGGTTTGCCCTCGAAGCAACGCCTCAGAATATAAAACGCTTTGAGCTGATTCGAAAAAAGATAGAATTCAGAAGGGTTAAGGCCAAGGAGGATGCCGAGAAATTGAAACAAGAGGTGGAAGGGTTGGTGATCACCCTTGCACAGAAAGCGGGTGAGGAAGGAAAATTGTATGGTTCAGTGACCGGTATGGATATCGCCGCTGCCCTCGAAAACGCGGGTTATGTGATTGATCGAAGAAAAATTGTTTTGGAAAAGCCCATAAAGAAGTTGGGGGAATATGAAGTTCCCGTTAAAATCTACCCTGGGGTCACCGGCTCCATAAAAACAGTCGTCGTCTCGAAGGAGGAGAAGGAAGGATAAAAACAGTTGTGGCGCATTCTTTATGACCCTTCAAATCCGCCGACTTCCTCAAAACAGGCCAATGCAGCAAGGCGGATCAAGCGCTGAAGAAAAATAATTTCGGAAAAGCACGTTGACATGCTCCAGCCAAAAGAAAAAACAGCACCTTCGATTTTAAAGGTTCCACCCCATAATGTTGAGGCGGAACAAGCCATATTGGGGGGGGTGTTGATCAACAATGATGCCATCAATCAGATCATGGATCTCCTGTCGCCGGATGACTTTTACCGCGAAGCCCATCTCTCCATTTTTCAAGGGATGATCCAGTTGTATGACCGCGGTGAGCCCATCGATATCATTACTCTCTCAAACTATCTCAACAAGAATAGTTCTTTGGAGAAAATCGGAGGGACCGATTATTTAGCCTCTGTGGTGGATGCCGTTTCCACTTCTGCCGGAATTTTCTACCATGCTCAGATCGTCAAAGATCTGGCCGTTCGCCGGAAATTGATTGGTCAGTGTGCCGTCATATCCGAATCTTGTTTTCAGGAGTGGGAAGAAACCGAAGACTTGCTTGAGATCGCCGAACAGTCGATTTTTGATATTGCAGAGGAACAGATCCGGGAGGGCTTTCAGAGTCTCAAGGAAGTCATTACAACCAGTTTTAAGAAACTCGAAAGCGCTGCAGCATTTGAGGGGTATGTAACCGGTGTCCCTACCGGTTTTGATGATTTTGATCGTCTGACAGCAGGGCTGCAACCTTCCGACCTCATCATTATTGCCGGCAGACCCAGCATGGGCAAGACGGCCTTTGCACTGAATATTGGTTACAATGCAGCGAAAAGGACCCGGAAAGCAGTTGCTGTTTTTTCCCTGGAAATGTCTAAGCCCCAGCTGGGTGTCAGACTACTCGGTTTCGATGCCGGATTAGACGCCACAAAGCTCAGGACCGGTTTTTTGAGGGATAAAGAATGGACCCTCTTGACAGATGCGGCCAATCGCCTTTCCGAATTGCCCATTTATATTGATGATAGCTCGGGGATCAGCGTTCTTGAGATGAAGGCAAAATGTAGAAGGTTAAAAAAGAAAGAGGATTTGGCACTGATCATTGTGGATTATCTTCAACTCGTTCAGGGAAGGAGATCCGCCGAATCCCGGCAACTGGAGATATCGGAAATATCCAGGCTATTGAAGGCGATGGCAAAAGATCTCAATGTGCCTGTTTTGGCGTTATCTCAGCTAAACAGAAAGGTTGAAGACCGCCCCAACAAAAGACCCCAGCTGGCTGATCTCAGGGAAAGCGGCGCCATTGAGCAGGATGCGGATGTGATCGCCTTCATTTACAGGGACGAGGTGTACCATCCCAACTCAGAAGAGAATCGAAATATTGCCGAAATCATCGTCGGCAAGCAGCGCAACGGACCCACCGGCTATTTTAAATTGACTTTTCAGAAGGAATTGACTCGCTTTAGAAATTACACGGAGGAGAGTTTGTCCAGGTAAAGGCCCGATCGCTCCGCCTTCTTGGATTGGATTTCATTGAGTGCTTCGGTGAGGGTCCTTGGGCGTAAGGGCTGTGGAGCGGATCGGATGCAAGCTCAATGATCCGCATGTTTGAATCATAAATAGGGTGTCTTCCATCGAGAAGGTATACGGTAAAACGGCCGGCCTCAAGGCCGGCCAGAATCAACGACTTCAAAAGCTTTATCGGCGCAGAATCTCCGGTCATGAGATTGTTTCTCATGAACTCACCCGTCAGATTTCTTCCATTTCGTGCGAAATCAAACGACAAGTTGCCGTGCTCATCACCCGGAAAGGGGAGGTGGCCTTTGTAATCGTGGGCGATAACAAGCATGTTTCAATTCCCGACTTGAGCAAGTACAGGCTTGGCGCCGGCCGACTCAAAGGGCTCAGATGCATCCACACGCATCTCAATGGAGAACCGCTCTCCGAGGAAGACTTAACCGACCTGGTATTGCTGGGCTTGGACCTCATGGTGTGTGTGCAAGTTGATGATAAAGGCATCCCAGGGCACATTTCTTTTGCCAATATTTTACCCGATAATCGGAATGGTAAAGGATGGATGGTTAATCAGGTCACAGATATCGGGCAACTGGACTTGAATTTTATGGAAATGATTCAGTCCCTGGAAACGGAATTGTCAAGAACTCGCATCGGACGTTCGCTGAAGAAGAGGGAAAGAGCGCTCCTCGTCGGGGTGACAACCGGCCCGAGATGGCAGGAAGAAGGGTATTTGGATGAATTGGAGGATCTGGCGAAATCGGATAAAATTGAGGTGGTTGGAAGGGTTGTTCATCTAATCAAAAGGGCGGATCCCCGGTTTTTGATACGAAAAGGAAAGCTGGGCGAATTGGCACTGCAATGCCTTCAGACGGGATCCAATTTGTTGATATTCGACCATGAGTTGACACCCGCACAGGTGAAAAGTCTAACGGATTTTACAGAGCTAAAAATCATTGATCGAAGCCAGCTTATCCTGGACATATTCGCCGAACGCGCTGTGACGAGGGAAGGAAAAATCCAGGTGGAGCTGGCACAGCTCAAGTATTTGCTACCCAGGCTTGCCACCAAGAATACGGCAATGTCCAGGCTCACCGGAGGAATCGGGGGAAGAGGCCCGGGAGAGACAAAGCTGGAAATCAACCGACGCCGAGTTCGAGAAAGAATCGGACGGTTGAATCAGGAGTTAAAGGAGATCAAACAACAGCGAGAGGGACGAAGACGGCGAAGGGCCGTGAGAGGGACGCCGGTGATATCGATTATCGGGTATACCAACGCAGGGAAATCAACGCTGTTAAACACGCTCACTCACAGTCACATCGGTGCCAAGGATCGCTTGTTTGAGACACTTGATCCCAGCAGCAGGAGGCTTCGTTTTCCCAGAGACCGGGAAGTGATCATTACGGACACCGTCGGTTTTATCAGAAATCTCCCCAAAAGCTTGATGGAGGCATTCGCCTCCACGCTGGAAGAACTCCACGATGCGGATCTGTTGCTGCATGTCGTAGATGCGGCAAGTTCTCATCTCGAAGATCAAATCCACACAGTCGATGAAATTCTTGTCGGTTTGGAGCTCCAGAGAATCGCCAGGATCTTGGTGCTGAACAAAGCGGACCTGTTGAACCTCAACGAGATCAATGCCCTGTCAAAAACAATGGGAGGGGTCGCCATTTCAGCGATTCACCCTCCCAGTCTAATCAAACTGATGGAAAAAATCGAAACCCTTATGTGGCCGAACTTTTCCAGCCTGGAGACTTAACTATTTTACCTTTCTTAGCGATGATAAAACATTCACAACCGGGAATGGAACCAACGAAATGACTTGCCTGGGTGGGGTTCATGACAAAAAGACTCGTCGAAAGGGCATCGGCATCCATCGCCGTGCGGGCGATAACCGACACACTGATGTTCAATTCGGGAGATACACCGGTCTTGGGGTCCACAATGTGATGAAACACTTTTTCCCGGTCGAAATAAATCTCGTAGTTCCCGGAAGTGGCCACAGCTGCATCGGTTAGATGGATGACGTCCGGATAGTTTTGTTTTTTTTGGGGATCCTGAATGGCAACGGTCCAGGCTTTTTTTTCGCTTTGAGATCCCTTGGTGCGAATATCCCCCCCGGCGTTGATCAGGTAATTCTTAATTTGGTGGCCGGCAAGAATCCCGGACGCCCTGTCAACGATGTATCCTTTAGCAATTCCATCCAGGGTGATTCCCATGCCCGGTTGCTTGAAGCGAATACTACGCCCTTTCACACTGATTTTGTCTGACCCTACCAATTCGAGCGTCTTTTCCAATTCGTTCTCACAGGGCGGTACCGGATTGTCGCCGGTAAACTTATCCTTAAACAGATCAACGACCGGCTTTACCGTGATGTCGAAACGCTGCCGGGTGAGTCGGTAATAGTCCATTGACCTGGCAACAACCTGCGTAACCTCTGGTGGGAGGTCCTTTAGGGATCCTTCCCGATTGAGTTGCGCCACCGCAGCGGTCGCATCGAAGCGACTCAGGGATTGCGAGAGCCGCCTTATTTCCTGAAAAGCCTCACCCATGGCCTCCTCCGCCCGATCTCTGGATGGGTGGATGAGGGTCATGGAGACAAAGGTCCCCATGGCCAAACGGGTCGTCGAAACCTTATAGGCGTTGCGGTTGAATTTAAGCGCCTCGGCCGATGTGGGGATGATACCGGGCGCGGCAAGGCCTAAGCCGAGCAGACCGGAGAGTTTGAGAAAGGATCTTCGGTCAAATGCCCCGTCCGGTTTAAATTTGATGGGTTTTCCTTTCATTTCATACTTCCACCGTATATTGTCTGAGGTCTCAAAACAAAATCCTATTATTTAACCGGTTAAAGCTGCAGCTGATCCGGCGTCCCAGTGCGCCGGCTCCTTTGAAACTCCTTTGATGAAAAATCCAACGAAAAATACTTTTACACATTTTCCGTAAGAAATGCAAACCATTATGTGTACAATTATTTCAAGACTAAGCGAGGGCTTCTAAATTCTCAAAGATTTTTCTTGCCTGCGCGATGTCCAGCCCGATCTGGTCAGCCAATTCATGAATCGAAGCATACTTTTTTTCTTCCCTCAGGCGCTGTGTGAAATTAATTTTTATACTTTTGCCCAGTACGTCTTCGGAAAAATCCAGGATATGGGTTTCCACCGATAATACGCCGTTTCCAAATGTGGGGTTGAACCCAATATTCGTCACGCCTTTGTAAGTCTTGCCATTCATCAGCACTGTAACCGCGTATACCCCACTTTTCGGTGTCAGCTCGTCAATCAGCTCCAGATTTGCTGTGGGAAAACCAAGGAGCTTGCCTCCCCGGCTTTTGCCGCGCACCACGGTTCCGGAAATTTGGTAATCTCTCCCCAGCAAGGCTTTTGCTTCGCCGAGATTGCCCTCTTGAATCAACTTTCGGATGGAGGTGCTGGAGACCAGCTTGTTTTTAATATGGATGGGCTTCACCTCATGAACCGCAAAACCCAGAGTCCTCCCCATCGCTTTGAGAAGCTTGATGTCGCCTTCGCGCTGATGACCGAAGGCGTAATCATACCCAACCACGAGTTCCTTCATACCGATTTTTTCAAGCAGGATCGACCGTACGAAACTTTGTGCTGAGATGGCGGCAAATTGTTTTGTGAAAGGTAAACAAAAAATCACGTCAATGCCGGCAGCGCTTATCAGTTCCAGTTTTTGATCTATCATGGTGATCAACGGGGGACCATTGCCGGGCTTCATCACCTTAATGGGATGGGGCTCGAAGGTCATAACGGCTGACTGCCCTTGGATGAGACGGGCTCGCGCTTTCACCCTGTCGAAAAGGGCTAAATGCCCTCTATGAACACCGTCAAAATTACCGATGGTCAGCACCGGATTCATCAAAGGATTTTCAAGCTGTCCCAAATCACGTATAAGCTTCATTTTTCGATAAGCTACCTATAAAATTGAAAAATAAGAAACGAGTGATCCCGGGGAGGATTCTTATCCAAATAGACAAAAAAAGTTGACACCATTTTGAACATTACTATAATGTCGGCC
>Ga0180433_10005082_pt1 | contig 18043 bp, 13 predicted proteins | sample SS_ome_8_FD_132980 | JGI IMG/M metagenome (GOLD analysis project Ga0180433, IMG submission 132980) | Hypersaline lake sediment archaeal communities from the Salton Sea, California, USA - SS_1_D_1 metaG | ecosystem: Environmental > Aquatic > Non-marine Saline and Alkaline > Hypersaline >... | reverse complement strand
TCCTTATTAAGAATTTTTAAATATTAGCAAATAAAACCATTATTAACAAATTAAAAATATTTGGTGTATTGAAAATTTATTATCGTGGATATATATTAATGCGAGTGAAAGTTATTGGGAAGGAATGGGATATTGTAAATAGGCTAAAAGGAAAAAAATCAACCGAAGCAGGCGAGGATTGGGAAATAAATTACGCCACGCCAATCTATGGTGGGTGGGACCTCATCGTTGAATGTAAATTTAGCAAGCTAAACGATTTGGATAAGATCGTCACCTTTTGCCGGGTTGATCCCGAACTTAGTTCTTGGATCGAAGAAACAACTACTTTAACTGGGACAAAAAACGATTATCCCTCATAAATTCTAAGGTTTTTATTCAAATTTAATGTATTTGAAGTTCATTCACCTCTTCTTTTCTCTTTTCAGAAGCATTCAATGGGAATGAAATAATTTTAGATTCATTTTTTTACCAGTAAATATTGTAATTAGTATTATTATTATAAATGAGTGATAAAATGAGTAATAGAAGACAAAAAATAGAAGAAGAACGTTATAGGTGGTTAGGAGAATTTCCTACTAAAACTTTTGCGGGTGGTGCCGCACTGTGTATTGGTGCAATGGGCACGTCGGCAGTTTTTGAAACGGACGAGGGATTGGTAGTGTTTGATATTGGAACAAATAGACACGGTCGACGAATCTTTGCCGAAATGAGAAAATTCTCTGATAAACCCATTAAATACATAATTTATTCACATGGACATTTTGACCATTGTTTTGGTTATAAAGAAATTCTTGAAGAAATCGAGGAAAAAGGGTGGGAGATGCCTGTCATAATAGGACACGAAAATCTATTGCACAGATTTGAAAAATATAGGATATTGGATAAATATCACGAATGGATTAATTCCATGCAGTTTGCCAGTATTACGAAGAGAGGTGCAGGGGTTTCTGCTCACGAAACTCTCGATCCTAATAAGGTTCTTCAAGGAAATGAGACATTTATATTTAAATTAGGTAAATATACCTTTGAGATTTATCACGATATGGGCGAGACTGACGACTCTCTCTGGATGTACATACCTGAGCTAAAAATAATATGCGCAGGAGAGTTAGTAGCAAACACTTATCCAAACCTCGGAAATCCATATAAAGTTCAGAGATATCCAAAGCATTGGGCCATTGCGATGGAAAAAATGTTGGAAAAGGATGCTGAGTATCTTGTTCGCGGACACGGTCCTTTTATCGAAGGGAAAGAAAATGTCAAAGAATGCTTATCAGTATTCAGGGACGCCATGCATTTTGTCCACGACGAGGTCGTCAAGAGGTTGAACGAAGGGAAATGGTTTGAACAAATTTACCACGAAATGCTCGAAATCTACCCCGATAGGCTCATGAACAGTGAATATTTACCACCTATTTACGGATGTTATCGATTTGCAATACATGCCGCTTATAGACTTTATCATGGGTGGTACAATACGGGGAATCCTACTGATCTCTTCCCAGCGAAGGCTGCAGACATATCAAAGGAACTCTTGAAGCTAAACAGTGCTGAAACGTATCTTGAACACGCAAAAAAGTTAAATGAAGAAGGAAAATTACAGTTAGCACTTCACATTCTCGATATTGTGATAAAGAGCGAGGATGAAATTAGTTCTGATGAATTAATATTTAAGGCTTTTCAATTAAAATCTAAAATTTTAAAACAGAAAGTCAAGGATGAGTCGTCTTTTATTGCCGCAAATATAATAAATGCTGGAGTAATCCAACTGAAGCCAAAGATAAAAGAATTAAGAAAGAAATTAGGATGAAAAGGAGAATTAAAAATGAGTAAAGAACAAGGATCAGATATAAAGAACAATATTGGTGGAATTAACATCCTTAATGCGAGAAATCCTGTTTTTAAAGATCCATTAGAAGACGTGCATACAGCAAATCTTCCAATCGCCGGATGTGGGTGGATTGACACCAAGGAGGGTGTTGTTTTAATAGACGCATTAATCGATCCAGGGGCGGCTGCAAAAGCAATGGAACGAATAAGAGGTACAATTAAATATATCATCTACACTCATGTACATTTCGATCATGTCGGCGGAACAGCAGCCTTCATGAAAGATAACCCTGAAGTAATTGCCAGCAAATATTTACCCGATCGACTTGACAAGTACGAGATGTTAGCACCATACCGAGCCCTCTGTACTGCCATGCAATTTAATATCCCTAAAATTGAAAGACCCATAAGAAAAATAATTCGCCCGACCAAGACTTTCTTAGGAGACATGACTTTCACATTGGGGGATAAAACATTCGAACTTCATACTGCGCGCGCAGAAACTGACGATGTATGTTGGGTTCACGTTCCAGAGCTGAAAGCTGTATTTATTGGAGATTTAATAATAGGAAATCAATTTCCAAATGTAGGAAATCCTTGGAAACCAACTCGATTTGCATTAGATTGGGCAAAAGAACTTGAACGAGTGAGAGCGCTCGATCCGGAGCACGTGTTTTGTAATGGAGCAGCCATTTACTATAAAGGGAAAAAAGCAAAGAAGGCATTAGATGCAAACATTGAAGTCATTCATTCTATGCACGATCAAGTAGTTGAGTTTATCAATCAAGACATGCACATCACGGAGATGATCCACGCCGTTAAAATTCCCGAACACCTCAAGAGGAATCCACAGTTAAAGCGTTTCTATTCGAGACCAGAATTTTTCGTATTTAATGTATACAGGTGGTATCACGGATACTTCGACCACAATCCTGCTCACTTGCTCCCGCGACCAGAAAAAGAAGTAATGAATGAAATTTTTAACCTTATCGGAGATTCAGAGAAAATACTTAAAAAGGCGGAAGATCTTCTAAGTAAAGAGCAACCACAACTTGCATTAGAGGTTTTAGATGTGTTGATTCAAGCAAAACCTGACAATATCGATGCATTAAAGCTACGAATGAAGCTTCTTAAAAATATCGGAGAAAACGATAGATGCTTAATGTCTCGTAATTCATGGCACTACTTCATCAATCAAGATAAAAAAACTATTCGTTCATTGCGTAAGAATAAATAGTATTAATTTAAAAAAACCTGATGTGATTAAAAGATGAGAGAAATTAAATTTCCAGAAGGATTTATTTGGGGCACCGCAACTTCAAGCTATCAAATTGAAGGGGCATGGAACGAAGATGGCAAGGGAGAAAGCGTGTGGGACGCTTTATGTCACAATACAAAAGTCGTACATGGTGGAGATACCGGCGATGTTGCGTGCGATCACTACCATCGATATAAGGAAGACATACAATTGATGAAAAAAATGAACCTTCAAGCGTATCGATTTTCGGTATCTTGGCCTCGGATTTTTCCAACTGGTAAGGGAAAAATTAACCAAAAGGGTGTTGAATTTTACGATAACTTGATTAACGAACTACTTGCGAACGACATAGAACCATTCGTGACGCTTTATCATTGGGATTTACCCCTTGTTTTTAATGAATTAGGAGCTTGGGAGAGCCAAGAGGTTGTGAACGCATTTACCGAGTATGCGAGATTCATGTTCGACCATTATGGAGATCGCGTGAAAAAATGGATCACTTTTAACGAACCATTGGTATTTGCCGTGTGGTTTTACGTGCTTGGTCTTTACAGGGGAGGGAATATTGTTTCGGGTTATCGAGCAACCCATAAAGTCAATCTAGCTCACGCAAAAGCCATAGAGGCGTATCGAGATTCTGATAATTCCGATGGTTTGATTGGTACGACTCTCAATTTAAATTCAATTTATCCTAAGACGGACTCATCATTGGACAAGGAGGGTGTCACTCTCGTTGATGGCTTTATGAATCGTTGGTTTTTAGATCCCGTCTTCAAGGGTGAATATCCTAGCGACACTTTAGCACTACTTGAAAATAAATTTGATTATCCTCCAATACCAGACGATGATTTACAATTACTCATGGACAATCCAATGGATTTTTTAGGTATTAACAATTACTCCTGTACTCGCGTGAGTTTAAAAAAACCCATCAAACGACAATCAGATATTTTTAAAGTTCTTTTACCGGGGAAACCGGATAAAGGAGTAGAAGTATCTGACGTAGGCTGGGAAGTGTATCCTGATGGATTATACGATCTTCTAAAGCGGGTGGATCGGGACTACGATCATCCTATTATATACATCACGGAAAATGGAATGGCATGCAAGGACGAAATCATTGTTGATAAAGTAGTACAAGACGACGATCGCTTAAGTTATCTCCAACGTTATTTTGAAGCCGCACATAGAGCTATAAATGAAGGCGTAGATTTGAGAGGTTACTTTGTGTGGTCATTGATGGACAATTTTGAATGGATTGAAGGATATTCCAAGCGTTTTGGGATAATCAGGGTTGATTACGAGACACAAGAAAGAACGTGGAAAAAGAGCTCTCTTTGGTATAAAGATGTAATAGCGAAAAACGGTTTTGACTTTTAAGGTTAAAAAATCTGTGTTAATTATAAATATACATACAACAAAGTTATATTTATTATAATTTTAGGGAAATGATGAATGTATGAATGACGAGACGCTTGACAAATTAAAACACCTTTCAGCTGTTTTAACTTTAATATCTGGTATTTCTCAAGTTATTGCAGCACTATTATCGGTGGGCATAATAACACCTTTAGTAACTTTAATTCTTTTTGGACTTTTTTTAATCTTTATAGGACTTCGGGCATTACAATTGATAAAAAAGGGAGAGCTAACAAAGGATAAGGAGATCGTTATTATAGGAACGGTTGTTCCTTTTCTTAATGCATTTGCTAATCTTTTCTTATTGTTATTTGAAATCTGTGAAAGACCGCTAATAGGAATTTTCTTGATTGTTCACATTGTCTTTTCGACAATAATATTCCCGATTAATTTCTATGTAAAAATGAAATTTGATGAAATGAATAGGTTCGACGCTATAACATATTGGGGTATTATTCTGACGAGAGGATTAGGGCTTAATTACTTGTTTCAACCGCTCGCGTGGATACTACCAGATGTCTTTAATCCAACTATGATTATATATTTACTGGCATTTGGATTCATAAATAGTATTATGGGGCGTAAAATTTACAAGCAAAAGGAGAATAAGCAAATACAAGTAGCGGCTATTATTTCTGTGGCTGCTTGTGGGCTATTAGGATTAATTTTTGTAATTATATGGCCCACGCCAAACCAAATTCTATTTGTAACACTTGCAGGAATAGATGTTCTAATTCGAAGTTATTATGTAAAAAAGACATTTCAATAGAAATTCCCTTTTTTTTCCTCATCTAAAATATTTTAATTTAGATTGCGCGATATCTTGTTGTTGAAGCTGTACTTTCAATGATTCGACTTCTTCCCCAACGAGAGCTGCTGTTGCACTAATTTCTTCCATTGATGCAGTTTGCTCTTCTGCAGCTGCGCTTATTTCTTCCATTGCTCTAGAGACTTCCTCGCTATTTAGTGCTGCTATCTTGATTTTTTCTAGGATTGAAGCAACAATATCTACAGTCTTTTCCACGGAGTTTTTAGACTCTTCAGCTAATTTTTGTACCTTTTCGGCAACAACAGCAAAACCTAATCCCGCATTACCTGCCCTTCCCGCTTCGATACTTGCATTAAGCGCTAAGAGGTTAGTCTGTTCAGAGAGATTGGTGATCATCTTCGTGATGCGCCCAATATCTTGCGCCATTGCATTAATTTCAGATAGTGCCTTAGCTTGATCTTTTGCTCTTAGCGTTACTTCCATCGTAGTGGCAGCAATTTCTTCTGCAGAAGAATTCACTTCGTTAGCACTTGCTGCTAATTCCGTGGTATTATTTGATACATTTATGGATGCTTCAGAGCTGGCTCTAATGATATTAAGAGAATCTTTAGCTTGTTTATTAATTGTGATAACTTGCTTATTTAGATGTTTGATGGTATAATATGCCACAATAAAAGATAAGATTGGAGCCATTGGAGTGAAAACTGCTATTGCTATTATATTATTTTGGAATAAAGATGTGCTCAGTATAGTAACAATAACAGTCGCAGCATTTGAAAAACATAAGTATAATAAAATTTTCTGTTGGAGGGATTTATTATCGAGATTGAAACGTCTTCGAACATAAAGGAATGTTATTAATTGAACTAATGGAGCTATTGTAAGGGCTCCTATACTGGTCATTATATCAAGTTCCATGAAGTAATCACTTTTATTTGTATTTTTTTTTAGAATTTGAGGATTGCATAGATCTAATATATTATAGATAGTACAACACTCTTAAAAACTTGTTCTTTATAAAAAAAATACAAAATTGTGAATGTTTATTCTGTTTTAATTTATTAAATAAACAGAATTAAATTGAAAAATGTTTTAAAATTATTCCAATACATAAAGATTTATTTAAATTTATAGGAAAAAATCAAGATTTATTAAAAAAACAGATATAGTTTTATAATGAATTAGAGAGCTTTTTGATGATTTGTTCTGCTTCTAAAACTGTACGCTCAAAAAACTCCTTTACCGTTGGGATGTCATTAATTAATCCAATGCCTTGACCACAAGAAACTATTCCCACATCTAGATCGCCCTCTTGGTACATTTTTAACGATTTTACTCCTGCTGCTGCTTCAAATATCTTACCTTGATCTGCTTTTGAGGCCTCTAATTCGAGAACAGTTTGAGCTCCTTTATTCGCCCATACCCTATGAGTTGCGTGCAGCGATTGCATTACAAGAGTCGTGTCGTAAATTGTCGCATTTAAGAGTGCTTGCTTCAGATTGTCGTGTATCGGACATTCTTGCGTTGCCATCAAGCGGGAACCAATTAATCCCGCCTCAGCACCTAGCGACAATACAGCTGCTAAACCCCTGCCATCGCTAATACCGCCTCCACCTACAACAGGTATTTCTAATGCATCAACTGTTGCGGGTGTCAATACGATAGTTCCAACATCAAAGCGTCCAGTCGCACCACCATTTTCCCATCCGACCACTTCAACAATATCAGCACCAAGCGAGGCTGCTTTTAATGCGTATCGAACTCCTGCGCATTTATGAATCCAAATTATATCATTTTCCTTGAAAAGTGGAATGTATTTGTCTGGAGCTTGATGTCCTGACGTTTCAATTATTTTCACGCCTTCGTCAATCATTGCTTTGACCAAATCAATTTGCTTTACGGGTTTAAGCATTGGAAATAAATTGACATTTACTGCGTATGGTTTATCAGTTAAAGCTTTTAATTTTTTTAATGCTTCTCTTAAAGGGGGTTCTTTACGGTACATTACTGATGCTAATATTCCAAGCCCTCCAGCGTTAGAGCAAACAGCGGCAAATTCGGGGTTTGAGATATTCATCATATTCCCTGCGAATATTGGATATTTGATGCCCAACATTTCGGTTATTTTCGTTTTAATCATGGTTTAATACACTTTTTAATAATAGTCATCTAAATTGCTTTGTAAATATATCAATGGTCTTATTAAAAAGCATTGGTTTAATTTTAAAATGAACCAGCATTTTAGATAGTATCATGAAAGAAATAACATCAGATGACTATTATAACAGAGTCTTTGGATCTTGGATTGGACGAGTTGCGGGAGACTTTGTTGGAGCTCCCGTAGAATTCGTACCATATTCTATCATTAAGGAGAAATATGGAAACATTACTGATTATCCTGAGCCAATTAATTTGGATGAAGTTAACGATGATGAAATGTATGAAATATGTGCGTTAGTAGCTCTTGAAAAACACGGGATTGATCTCACGGCAAAAGATATTGCTCAAGAGTGGATTGACCTTCTTTACGATAAAAATTTTACTGCTGAAGATATTGCGTTGAAAAACCTTAGAAGTGGAATTTGGCCTCCTGAATCCGGAACATATAACAATATTTTTTATGATGCAATCGGAGCACAAATGCGTGCAGACATTTGGGGTTTAATAACTCCAGGTTTGCCAGAAGTGACGAAACAATACGCAGAAATGGATGGTTCGATCTCTCACGCGGGCGTGGGTATTGAAGGGGAGGTATTCGTGGCTGTTTTAATCGCCAATGCGTTTTTTGAAAGTGACATTCGAAATAATATAGAAATGGCTCTTAATTACATTCCACCACGAAAAGAAAGCTTGTATACGCAAATGGTTTACAAGGCACTCGAGATATATGAACAGTATCCGAACGACTTTCGAAAGGGAATTGATGATCTGATTGAGTATTGGGAAGATGTAAAAAGGAATAAACTATCAATCATGGGAATTACGGGTTCCAAGTCAGAATCGTTACTTTCAAAAAAAAGAAAGATAACTTTTCTTAAAACAATAGGAGGAGTTCACGTTTTGCCAAATATTGGAATCATAATCCTTTCGCTATTATACGGAGCGAGGGACGAGGACCCTCTAGGAAGATCAATATGCGTGGCAGCAATGATGGGCTTGGATACAGATTGTAATTGCGGAAACATAGGAACAATTTTAGGAGTACAATTAGGAGCAGATAAAATACCGGTTAAATGGAAAGATCCGTTACAAGACACGTTCAATACATACGTGAAGGGCTACGAGAACTGGAAGATATCAGAACTTGCGCGACGAATTGCTGATGTAGGAGTGAAAGTTTTAGAAGAGAAAGGGCAAGATAAAGTGAGAATCTTTTACTAGTTCCTATAAAAAAACATGATAAGATATTAATATCTTAATTATTATTTATTTAATTGAAATGGTTGTCGAACCATATTTTAAAATTGATAAATACGGGCGCGTTATTTGCAAATTACACTCAAATTACGACAAGATCGATATTATGAGTGAAAAAAAAGCCCCAATCCCTCATTTTGATCTCATGTTAACATGTAAAACTTGCGAGGAATATCTAAATGATAATTGCTATTTTCCTAAATCAGCAATTGACCAGATTGAATATGATAGGTTGAAAACAAAAATATTTCGATGTAGGTTATGCGGTAATCGCATTGATCGGATGTGGTCGGTTATTTATAAACTATATTACAAGGAAAAATATAATATTGAAATGCCATTAATATGTTGCGGATGTCACGATTCTCTAAAAAAGAAAAATTTCATGCAACAATATCAAAGAAAAGCAATGTTCATCAAGTATTATCTGATCATGTCATTAATTATTATAGTTGACAATTTATTGTTCATCAATCCAATATATCTAGTTTTTAGCATTATTAATATTGTTCTTGCGATCCTTAGCTTTATCTTTTATAGTAATCATTTGAAGAGCTTAAAAGCTGGAAAAGATTATTACAAGAAATACTTTTTAGGCGAGGAAAAAGAAGAAAACAATAGTAATAGTATTGATTAAATTACTTTAAATTCTTAGGTACTTTATTGTGTAATAGATAGAATGTACAATTAAATGAGATTGAGGTAATAAATTTGGCTAAAAAACATTGCAATAAACATAAGAGATTTGTCTATAATTGTCCGGATTGCCAAGAAGCAGCAAGAAAATTTGCAAGTGAAGGAGCTGAAAAAAAAGAGGAGGAAATTAAGCCTATACGTCCTCATGTCGATATCGATCTAAAAGATGAAAAAAAAGAGGAGGAGCGATATAGATATGTACATATCCAGGATAAAAAATACAAAATCAAGACGAATAAAATAAAGAAATATCTCTTAATTCTGGCACCAGTCATTTTAGTAATCATTACAATTATTATTTTGTTCATAATTTGGCCTATATGGCACGGAGGAATAGATCTTCAAGCACAGTTATACAGAACTAAAGCTGGAGGATTAGATTATTATAACTTTTACTTCTTGAATTTTTGGTCCACTAATTTTTTCTTCAATAAAACAGCTCTCTTTGCAGCCATTTTAGGATGCATTATCATGAGTATTCCACCAAATAGAAATCTTTTGACAATAATAGGCACGCGGTTAAGATTTGGCAAACCATCGATGAAAAAAGCTCTGATTTTTTGGTGGACAATTGGATTTATTATTTTTTACTTCATGGGGCTTATACTTGGTAGTATTAGTGATTTTGCATGGACAATATATTTAATCGAAAACGGTGAAATTCAATTTTCATTGACTACAATGACTGATGCTTTTATTACATTATTTGATGCTAGTAGCATGAATCTCGAGGCGATATTTGTTTACAATGGAATATTTCTACCTATAATTGTTTATATAATAATTATCTTTATTGCGAGAGCTGTTTTTAATATCGCAAGTAATTATTACTTAAAGCGCAACGATTATAATATTCTAGCAAATGGTTTCATGGTTGCTGGACTATTCTGTGGCATAATATTTTTTAGTATGCCAACATTTGCTCTAAATGGAATAGAGTTGATACAGATCTGGGCTTTACCGATATTTTTTATATCATTTATAACTTTAGGTTTATTGTCTTATGCTTCTGGAAAGAGTAAATTATCAAAAAACAAAAGAAATTTTAAAATTTTAATACCTGAGGCAAAAAAAATTGGATTAACATGTGTTTTCATTGTTTTAATCGCTTTAATGCCAATTTTTATTAGTATAGGTCCTAGCTTAAGTCTTAACAATGTTTCAATATGGACGGACTTACAATGGAATAGACATGATTATCGAACAATAAAATGGACTCAAGTGTGTGCGGGATTAGATATATTTGAAGAACGTGCCATCGAAAACTTCACTACGTCTCCTATAACAAATGATACTCAAATTATATCACGGATCAGACAATACGATCAGGAATATGCAGTACCTAATTTAGCAGCAGAAATGGGATCTACATATGAATCATTAGCAGATTCAGATATTGTATATATCAATGGCAGTGAATATTGGGTTGCTCCAAAAACCTTAAAAGTAGAAGATATTTCTGGGGATGCCATTCAAACAAATACCGAATTATATGATCACGTTGAAGGCTTTTTAGCTTTAGATACATTTTCGGGACAAATTGTTAATATAACGGATACTTTTAACATTTCAGAACACTATCCCATCTTTTTTGGTGAACACGAGAGAACTTACTCTTCAGGAGCATACGATTCGGATATTTTACTTGATACTGGATGGGCAGAAGGTATAGAAAATAATAAGTATGTATATGAAGGAGAACCTGATGGAACTCTTGTGGGACTTGAGGCTTTTTGGTATTCAGTTCAATTGGGACTTTTGTCCTATGCAACAAATCCAAGCGCACAATATTTAATCAATAGGAATATAAAAACAAGAGTGGAGAGAATATTACTTCCCCAATTAAAGGTTGATTACGATCCATATTTAGTATTTGATAGAGCAAATGGGAAAATATATTATGCTGTCTCAATTTATACATCCATCAACATTGGTTCCTACTCAAAAACTCCAATATATAGATTTTTAGGAATTTCCTTAATAGATGTCATAAATGGGGAAATGTCATTTTATAAAAATCCAAGTTTAGTGGAATCTAAAGCAGATCCAACTTATAATCTATGGAAAATTTTCATGACGAAATATAATTGGAAAACAGTTCCCACGTGGTTATTTAACCAAATAAGATATCCAGAATCATTATTTGAATTACAATTAGAAGCTTATTATAGGTATCACGTGTCTGATCCTACAACATGGAAGAGAGGCGATGACTTTCACGAGAGACCAGAAGATGGAGATCTCTTTTACATTGAAACTGATTTAGGCGAAGGAATTGAATATGTTGGTTTAGATTTAGTAGAATATTATGGGCAAGAAGCGAGAACCTTAGCAGGAATGTATGTGATTCGCCATGGAGATCATTTTGGAGAAGCAATATTTTATCATACCAGAGATTCAAGTGAAAAGCTTATCGGTCCAAAAACCGCTAGAGATTCTTATGCTGCAGAGGCAACTGACGATATATTTACCATTACCAATTATAGACATGGAAACACATTGTTATATCCACTTGGAGATTCTATCTATTATTATGTTCCGACTTATAGCGATGTAAGCAGTATTCAGAATTTAGAATTAACTGGTTTTGTAGAAGCTTTTACTAGAGAAGTAGGTTATGGAGACGATGTAATGACTGCTTATAATAATTTAGGAATTAGCGGATCTGAACCCAACATATCAACTCTAATAGATTATGAGTTTGTCATGGAATCTGAAATGACATATCCAGATGATCTTGCATATTTTCATTTTAACATAAATAATACTAACACAAATAGCTCTGCTCCGGGATATCAGGTTGTAGTTAATTTAACACTGTGGAGGTCGGAATGGGAAAACTATTCACTTGTAAATTATCCATTAGTATACCCTATATCCTATAATAATTTGTCTAATGGTATTACTTTTACGCTATTAAACACAACTCTCAAAGCCAGTGATGGTTATGGCGGACATGTATATTGTGAAGAACCAAATATTATCTTTTTCTATAGATGGGAAGTATTTGTAGAAGATCTATTATTATACTCCGAGGAGGGCCAAATAGATACAGGACCGTTTCCATAATCCTCTTCTTTTTTTTACTTTAGAAAGGCATTTATTTATCTGAGAATTAAAAAAATATAAGATTAGAATAATAATAATAATTATATAATCTTAAAGCTGGAAAACTCGACCCTGTAGCCTAGCCTGGATGGGGCGTTAGCTTGCGGAGCTAAAAATCGAGGGTTCAAATCCCCCCAGGGTCATTTCCAAAGATTTAATCCTTCCATCCCGTATGCTCGCGCCAGCACATAATGATCACCCGTTGTTATTAAAAGATTCCGAAGTAATTTGTGATGTCGCTTGATTTCTCCTTCATATTCAGAGTTTTTTATGAGATTATTCATCTCATACGGGTCATTTTCAAGGTCAAAAAATTGCCATGGCTTTCCACCCCTAGCCGCATCACCTAAAACTGTATATTTATAGCGTTGACTCCTAAATCCACGCCAATATATACCGTGATAAGGGCAAAAAGCACTCGCTCTTAGATCGTGAACAAATTCTAAAAGCACTCCTTCACGTGGAAGTTTATTTATATCCCCCTTAATTAACGGAGTGAGGTCCAATCCGAGTTTTTCGTGTTTTGGAGTTAGTCCTGCCAATCCAAGAAGAGTTGGGAACAAGTCTTCTGTACAAGTTGGTTCATTAATTACTTGACCAGATTGTTCGGAGTTTCTAGGATCCTGAACTATGAGGGGTATTCCAATAGATTCTTCAAAAGGATGATCTTTTAAGATATTAATGACATTATGAGCACCTCCCATTTCACCGTGATCGGCTACAAACACAACGATCGTATCTTCCTTTAATCCCGATTCTTCTAGAAATTTTAACATGCGTCCCACGTTCATGTCAAGATTTTCGACCATAGCATAATAAGCTTTTAGTTGATCGATCGAGCTTTTTGAATTAACTAAAGAATTCTTTTCTTTAATTTTTAGACCGGGTACTTTATAATTGTCTTGCACGTGAAAGTTTGGAGGGAATTCAATAGTTTTCTCCTGCCATTTTGCCATTAAATCGTCCGGAGCCCATTTATTTGAAAGCGTAAAATGAGGTGGTTCGACAGATAATATGCAAAAGAACGGTTTATCGGAGTTAACTTGTTCCCCTAAATAATCAATTGCGAGATCGAATAAGCCGTCTGTTTGATATTTATTAACTTTTTTAGGAGTAGGATCCTCGTCTTCAAAGTAATACCAATCAAAGAAGTCGTTGGCAATCTCAAATCCAAGCCATTTCTGCCAACGTCCCTGATGACTAGGTGGAACAGGCGTTTTATTTGCTTTTTTATGTGAGTGTTTGGGTAAAAGTGAATGCCCTCCATATAGATGCCACTTTCCAAGATATATTGTATGATAACCTCCTTCGTTAAATTCGTCAGCAATCGTGCGTTCAGCTGGAGACATTCGCCATTCAATGGCAGGTACAAAGCGGGAATGGGCATACTCCCCCGTTATTAGAGAAAAGCGAAAAGGAACGCAAATTGGATAGGTGGAACACGCGTTTTGGAAGCGAACTCCTTCATTGGCGAGATGATCTATATTTGGAGTTGAAATATTAGGATCTCCATAAATCCCTAACACTTGACGTCTTAATTGGTCGCTTAATATGACAAGAATATTTGGCTTTTTAGTCATGTTATATCATTTTTTGTTTAAAATAAAAATTTGTTAGATTATATTAGAATAACTATAATGCTGAATAGACAATATTAAAAAATCTTTTTGGTTCATTCATTGATAATGGGGAGTGAAAAGTAGAAAGTTGATCCTTTATTCATTCCATCTGATTCAAACCATATGTTTCCACCATGTAATTCTATTATCTTCTTTGAAATAAATAACCCTAAGCCAGAGCCTCCGGGTTCAACATCCCAACCTCGTCCAAATCGCTCAATTTTCCCAAATTGTTGAAATAACACGGATTTTTCGTCATTTTCAATGCCGATACCATTATCTTTAACTGAAATTATGTAAAATCCGTCTTTAATTTCAGATTTCACTTCAATCCTGCCACCAGGAGGAGTATATTTTATTGCATTTAAGATTAGATTATTTACGACATCATATATTTTTTCTTTTTCAAACTTTGTGATTAATTTATCATGCACTTTCAAAATTATTTCATGATTTCTATTCTTGGCAAGGAGTTGCAATTCTCCCACACAGAAACTAATAAGAAAGGCCAGATCTTCTTTTAAAATGTTTAATTGTATCTTACCAGAATCTAAGCGTGAACTTTCTAATAGATCTTTTACAAGTGATTCAAGTCTTAGACTTCCTCTTTTTACTTCTTCCATAATAGAAATCATCTCGTCATCAAGTTTATCCGCATGCAATGTTAAGAGTAAATCTGCGTATCCCTTAATTGAAATGAGGGGTGTTTTAAGTTCATGCGAAGTTCTCCTTAACAAATCAGTTTTTAGTTTATTCAATTCGCTAAGTTTTTGAACTTGCTCTTTGACTAATTTTTCAGCAAGATGACGCTCAGTAACATCAATAGAAAGCCCAGAAACACCTATAATAGTTCCTTCTTTGTTTCTGATGGGTTGATATTTTGTCTCATATGTTATAGACCCAATTTGTCGTATTGTAGTAAAATTTTCACCTGACAATGCATTTTTAATATCACTGATAATTTGGGGATAATCTCTATAGATTTCAAAAACAGATTGTCCGACTGTTTCTCGTTGTTTAAATCCTAAAGATTCAAGACCTTTACCTTCTGATAGGGTTATCATGCCATCATTGTCAATAGCCCATAAAACTACTGGCGTGTTTGAAATAACTGCGTGGAACCTATTTTCACTCTCACGCAAAGCTTCCTCGAATATTCTCCGTTCAGTTATGTCAGTACTGGTTCCAACGAAACGAACCGCTTTTCCTTTTGAATCTCTAAGTGCTTTTGCTTGAGTTTCAATCCACCGAATGGAACCATCCTTGTGAATCATCCTATATTCAGTATTGAATTCTTCCATTTTTCCGTCGAAATATGCTTTAGTAGCTTTATTTAAATAAGCAAGTCCTTCTGGGTGAAAATATGTACTCCAGGCGTCTATATTGTTAGGAATCTCATCATCTCTATAGCCAAGAACCGCTTTTATGATTGGATCAATATATATCTCTCCTGTTTCTATGTTCCAATCCCATACACCTGATTTACCAGCACTTGAGGCCAGAGAATAACGCTCTTTATAAGTTCTCAATTCATCCATCATGAACTTCTGAGTGGTAATATCTTGAATCCATAACCTAAATCCTTTTAATTTTCCTTCATCATCATATTGATTAATTCGGGTTCCAGACACCCATTTCAGTTGACCATTTTTTGTATATACTCGGAATTCTAGATTAGTAAATTCTGATAGTTCACGTATTTTTTCTAAATCTTCGGGATGAATGACTTTTGTTATCAAACTACTATCTACTAAATCTTCTCTATCATGACCTAAGATCTCTAAATATTTTGGATTTACATACGAGAGTTCTCTATTAATCACGTCTATTTCCAATATCCCCATTACGGACGTATCTATTAAATTTCTATGCTTTTTTTCAGATTCTCTTAGTTTTTGTTCAGCTATCTTTCGATCAGTGATATCTATCATCATTGATAAGAGATAGGATTTATCCATTACCTGTATTACATCTGCAGAAAATAATCCGAATAATATATCGCCATTTTTTTTTCTCACATTCATGTCCGCATTTTGAACCTTACCAGTCTCTTTTAACTCGTTTATTATTGAATCCCTTTGCGAAACATCTCCCCATAAATTTAAATCCGAAGTTGTATTTCCTAATACTTCTTCTCGTTTAAAACCTAATGTGTTTAAAAAAATATCATTAACATCAATTAGTAACCCATCTTCAATAGTGCTGATTGCTAGTAAAATCGAACTAGAATGAAAGACTTTATAGAATTTTTCTTCCGAAGCTTTTCGTTGAGTTATATCCTGTAAAGATGTTATTAATATTTTTTGTTCGTTAAGGGTGTACAGTTCAATATTTATTGAAGCGGTATATACAGAACCATCTTTACGTTTTAAATGAACCTCAAAGTCTCTCATACTGCCTTTTTCTTGCACAATTTTGAGTAAAAGTTCACGTTCCTGAGGATTCACATACAATGAGGCGAGTTTTATACTATTTAACTCCTCCCTCGTGTACCCTATTAATTGCTGCATGGTAGTATTAGCATATATTATTGAACCATCAAGAGAGGAAATGCCCATTCCTATTGGAGCTTTCTCTAATAATATATGATCTATTTTTCCTAGTTTATTTAGATTAAAATCTTCCATGCCGCTTCTCAATACTAGTAATAGAATTATAATATAAATTTTTCATTTATTACATTTCCAATTTATGAAATATGCTGTATTATCTCTGAAATGTTTTCTATCGTGATGAGATTTGGAACATTTATTTCTTTCTCAAATGGGAACTCATATATTCTTTTACATAGGATTGTTTGCATGCCTGCTCGATATCCACCCATGATGTCAGCATATTCGTCTCCGCATATAATACAATTTTCTGCTTCATTTTCTAATCCCATTTTTTTTAGCGCGTGGTAGAAAATTTCAGGATCTGGCTTTCTCCGTTTAAATTTAGCGGAAGTAACGACCACGTCGAAATATTGGTATAAATCGTATTTTTTTAAAAGTGTCTTTACCATTGAATGATTGGGATGATTTGAAAGGACGCCCATCTTAACATCGTCGAATTTTGAGATCTTTTCTAGCGTGTCCTTGGTATATTCAAAGGGTTTCCATTCTTCTGCTTCATATGAGTGATACAAGTCTGAAAGCTCTTTATACACGTCTTTATCCAAGTTTTCTAGAACTTCTTGGAAGATATAAGAAGTGGGATACTCATTTTTAGTTTTTCGACTCTGCTTGAAGAAGTATCCCCTCTTGTTTTTAAACAATTTAAAGAACTCTTTAACCGCTATATCGTCATTCAAGATTTCCGATTTTTTTAAGTAATCTACCGATTTTTGCAACCCTCGCTTATAACAATCCATGTACTTGTCAAGGGATACGTCTTCGAAATAAAAGAGCGTAAAACCAAAGTCAAACAAAATTCCTTTTACTTTCATCTTCTTAATAATAATAAATTGATTCTTTAAAATTATTTTTCTTTATTAGACAAAAGAGAGATTCAATATGATGCTTTATCTGCAACTCTTAAATTTTATAGATCTTTTTAGGAATATAGTATAGAACAAATAGAAAAATTGAAAGGCATTCTAATTAAGAATTTAGGTTGAAAAAATGGATAAAAAAATTGTATTGATTGGTGCGGGAAGCGCCGTTTTTGGCCCAGCTACTCTTAACGATATTTACATGAGCGATGTATTAGCTGGTTCCACCATTTCTTTAGTCGATATCAACGAAGAGAAATTAAATCGAGTTTACGATATAGTTCTAAAGGAAAATGAAATTAAAGGAGCCCATTTTAATATCGAGAAAACTACAGACAGAAAAGCAGCATTAAAAGACGCTGATTTTGTCGTTTGTTCAGTTGAAAATGGTGATCGATTCTCTCTACGTTGGCAAGATCATAAAATTCCACACGAACATGGTTCTACAGAGATGA
>Ga0180433_10005081_pt1 | contig 18044 bp, 16 predicted proteins | sample SS_ome_8_FD_132980 | JGI IMG/M metagenome (GOLD analysis project Ga0180433, IMG submission 132980) | Hypersaline lake sediment archaeal communities from the Salton Sea, California, USA - SS_1_D_1 metaG | ecosystem: Environmental > Aquatic > Non-marine Saline and Alkaline > Hypersaline >... | reverse complement strand
TGAAGAAGAGTTTGTTGAACTAATAGTGAAAAATAATAAAGAGAATATAAAGATGCTGGAGGCTTGTGTTATGAGTAAACTTATTAAAAATATTGCACAGTTCAATGGTTTATTAAGTAATAGATTAAATATTGAACTTGTTAATGCTCAGCTTAAAAATTTTCATATAAAACATAAAATTATAGTTCTATGAAAACATTAAATATTAAGAAAATGGTAAAAGATATGAGTTTTAAAGATAAAGCTAAAATATTAATTGCTAATGAAAATCACAAATATGATTCACAATATAAGGATCATTTAATCACAAGTGGGGAAGAGGATATAATAGTTAAAGAATGTCGTGAGAAAGGACAAATAACTGAATTAAATCGTTTAATTCGACTTTTTAATTTAACTACATTAGCAATAGGAGATGTAATGACAGCTTCTTTGCAACTTGAATTAACAATCACAAGGGTAAATATGTATGTGTATTCGATATACATTTACGGACAAATAAAGGATTCTTTTGATCGTATTTCTTCATCTATAAAAAGTAAAAAGAATAAAGAAATAACTGAAGTTGCTCATATATTAGAGGAACAAGCTAAGGAATATAGTGATAAATATTCTTTTTTTTATCCATCAGAAGATAAAATTGATTTAGATGATAGTGCAGAGAAAGAGAAATGTTTTAAAGTTAGAGAACCAGATAAATTATTACAGAAATTGTTTGTTAAAGTATTGAATGCGTATAAACATCTTAAGAAAACGTTGTATATAATAGAATTTTTATCAATAAAAGGTGATATGAATTTTGTGTCTAAGAAAGATGAAATGTTTCTTGAAAAAGCTAAAGAGTTGTTAAAAATTGTTGAAGATTTAGATGAGTTTTTATGTATTCTTAAAGTTTATCAAGTGTTTGTAGAAGAGGGTCTTATTAAGGATAAGGATTATGTTGAGCCATGTTTTATTGATTTACTAGTTGATTATAAAAAAGCTTTGGAACTTACTGATGAAGAAAGGTTAGAAATGGAAGAAAAAGTCAAAAATAAGCTATAGACCCCCCCATTACTTGAGTAATGAATCTTTGCAGTGTATTATGTATTTGCGTCTCAATATTATACAAGTGTATGAATTTTGTTGTCCAAGATGGGCTACACTGTCAACAAATGCACTTGTGCAAATGTTGAGACGCCAGTGTAGTCCATCTTGTTATTTAATTAAATAAAAAATGAAAAATAAATATTTTATTTATTGTAGAAGGTCCCAAGATAGAGAAGATCAACAAGTCCTTTCTATTGAATCTCAGAAAAGAGAATTACTTAAATATGCTAAAGAACATGATTTAGATATTGTTGATATTATTTGCGAAGATATGTCTGCATATAAACGTGGTAGGCCAAAATTTAATCATATGATGGAACAGATTGAGAATGGAGTTGCTAATTCGATTTTAACTTGGCACTTAACACGATTGGCTAGAAATGGAGCGGATGGAGGCTTAATTATAACTTTAATGGATGAAGAAAAGATACTTGAGCTTCGTACAACCGAAAAACAATATATTAATACTGGAGATGATAAGTTTATGATGACAATTCATTTTGCAATGGCAAAGAAAAGTTCAGATGATACAAGTTCATTCGTAAAGAATAATTTGAAGACTAAGCTTGAGAAAGGGGAGTATCCTGGTGTTGTTCCTTATGGATATTTGAATATTGATGTTAACGGTGTAATTGCTGGAAAAAGATTTGATAGATATAAACAAAAGTTACTTGATGATTTGAAAAGACCTTTAAATAGGATAGAACTTGATCCAGTTGAATCAATATTAATACGAAAAATTATTGAGTTAGCACTGACAGGAGCTTATGATTTACAAGAACTTCGAGAGGAAGCTTTTAAGATTGGAATTAAAGGGAAACTTTCTGGTAAAAAGATTGTAAAACAATCAATTATCAATATACTAACAAATATTTTTTATACTGGGAAATTTGAATATTTAGGAGAGATCCATAAAGGGAATCATGAACCATTAATGACTGAAGATGAATATAATAGGATTCAAATGATATTGAAACAAAGGAGCCGTCCAAAGAAAAGTAAGCATGATTATACCTATAGTTCTTTAGTATATTGTCCCGAATGTAATAATAAAATGAGTGGTGAGTATCAGAAAAACACTCATTATTATCGTTGTAGCAGGGCAAAAGGTAAAAACGCAAAATGTTTAAATACAAAACATATTAGGCAGGACGCGCTTGATAAAGAAATTGAAATTGTATTGAAAAAATTAACTATACCTGAAGGTGTTATTAAGTATGCAATGAAATATTTAAAGTTTTGTTATTTAGAAGAGAATAAAGTTCTTTCTGGTAAGAGAGTTTTATTACAAAAAGATATCAATTCAGAGAAGTTGAAATTAGAACGTTTAACTTCCAAATGGCTTTCTGATACTAATTCAAACGGTGAGCTTGTTTCTGATAATGAATATGTTCAACAAAAACAAGTAATACAAGAATGTATAAGAAAGAATGAAGAACAGCTTAAGGATAATGGTAATGAAGAAGACAATTGGTTAAATAGATGTGAAGAATTTTTTAAGAGATTGAAAAACATTAAAAATGAATATCAAACATCAGGAATAATTGGTAAACGAATTATACTTCAGTCACTTGGTGCAAAATTTGTCCGAAAAGATGAAAGAATATGCGTACATTTGGAAAAACCGTTTTCTTTAGTGTTGGATACTGAAGAGACAAAAGGTTTTATCCGAACTCAAAAACCTTTATTTAAAGCCGATAATAGAGAGATGGCTTTAATAAGCCAAAATTGGCTCCCCGAGCTGGATTCGAACCAGCGACCTACCGGTTACACTTATCTCAATGTTTCCATTAAGTGTGGACTATATCTTCACCATAATTCAATTTGTGAATTTTAGGTGCGTTGGTATCTAGTCTCTACGGCGCTCCCTATATGGATAGGGTTCCCACGGTATTAGCATGCTTAAGTGTTAAGTTTAGCCTTCACCGTTATCCCAACGAGTTTCAATCTCCCTTTCGGTAAGAAAGCTGCGTTTATTGTTCACAGCCGGTTGCTCTACCGCTGAGCTATCGAGGATTATTTGGTTTGCCTAATTTTTTTACGCGACAAATATATCAGAACAAGCTGGTTTTATCAATGTGTTTTCAAACAGAAGTATTGATTTTTAAGTAATTGTCCGTAATATTATCCTGCTTTTTATTCAATTTAATATAAATGGGACAGAAAAGGAAAAAACGAGGGAAAAAGAAAAAAAAGAAAGCTGACCTTTCAGTACAACAGCCTTTAGATGAGGACATGAGTTCTTTAGGTCTTGAATTTTTATTTCTTGAAGATGCAGTTTCCTTAAATGAAAGTGCTTTAGGTCAACCTGGCACTTTTAGAAAGCGAGAATTTTTTAAGGAATCTAAGGACTTTGGTGGTGAATTAAATTTAGTTCGAAAAATTTTGGATAAAATTCAAAAAGTTTCTGGTGATTTTTCAAGCTTTGGAAAAAATAATTTTAAATTAATTAGTTTTTTAAAATATTTAGTAAAGGTAGGTGTACTTAAAGATCAAAATAATGGCGATTTAGTGTCTGAATTAGATAAAATGGATGAAAATGCATTGATATTAATCATACAAAAAATTCGAGATGAAGTTTTTATGAGATCTTCAGATTTATCCGGAAGAACTTCTTCGTTACAAGAGGTTCAAAATTTTAGAGATTTTTGGAATGAAATGATTAGAAATGCTATAGAGATGAAGAAATTACAGTCAGATAAAAAAGAGAAACAATTTAGAGAGGGCAAATCTGATATGCAAAAGAAATTAGAGTCACTTTATTATAAAGATTTAAGGGTAATCCATCGTTGGTATACTTTATATTTACGAGAAAGAGGTGATAGTTCTCCTGTATAAAATGTGATGGATGAAGAAGGTAAAGATTTGATGAAAGATTTATTACAAAAATTAACAAATTATGCAAAAGGTGAAAAATTTTATATTTCTGAGGATGGTTCAGATGCTATAACAGATACTGGAATATTAAAGTTTCGTCGTTTTTTCAATTTTTTTGAGGAAATTATAAGGTTGTTTCCTTTTGCTTCAGATGAAATGTATTTACTTTACTGTAATTATGCAGAATCAGCTCACTCACTTGAAACAAAAGCAGGTTTAGGTTTGGCAAGAAAAGAAAGTATGAAGATGGTTAAAGAGTACAATGAACGATGTGAAAGTATGAGAAAAGAGTTTGATGAAATGTTTATGCGAAATGGTGTATTAGATTTAGAATTGTTAGAAAGGTTTAGAACTGAAAATACTGGAGAAGATTATTCAAGTTATTCACTTCTTTTTCTTATGGTAGAGGATACTTTGATTTTTGATGGTTTAGAGCAAACGAAATCAAAGATGTCTATATTTGATCAATGGATTAAAGGAACACCTTGGTATCATTCTACAAGAGTGAGCAATTTTAGGAGATCTCTTCAAAATGTAGGAATAAAGAGACCACCAAGAAATTTAAAAAGACAACCAAGGAGAACTGTTAAACGACGAAGGTAAATTAAATTTTTTTGAATTTAATAATTTCTCTTGCAACGACTTGGTTTTTTCGATCGTAGATCAGTGAGTTTCTTTTGTTGGTTGGGAGGTTTAGGGTTTGAGGGAGGAGATTTTCCTGTTTATAGCCGAGTTGTTCAATTTTTTGTGGGAGGTTTTCGATGTAAATGTAATCGTTGTTGGATTTGTAGGCGGGAATGGCTATTACTATTGGGAATCCTTTTGGGAGGAGGGTGGAGAGGTTTTTGAAAAAGTTTAAGTAGAGGGTTGAAAGTGTGTGGAAAGTTTGTTTGATTACATGAGAAGGAGGAAGTTTTTTTAAAGGGGGTCCCAGGTAGGTTTCGGCTATGATTGCGTTTGTATCTTGTATATCTGTTTGGGAGATTTGGGTAGCGTCTTTTTTGAATGTGTCGATTTTTAGGTTTTTTATATCTGGATTTTGTTGTTTGAGCCAGTAGATGTTTTTGTTGGTGGCTTTAATACTTGTTGGATCCAGATCTGAGCCTTTAACATTCATTCCCATAAGTAGTGCTTCCATTAAAATGGTTCCGTTACCGCAGAATGGATCGTAAATTGTTGCCTGGGGGTTAGGGGCAGCGAGGTTAATCATAATTTGGGCGATTTTTGGGGGGAGCATGCCTCTTTTGGGGTCTCTTTCCGGTTTTTCATAATCTCTTTTGCTATAGCTTTCGAAATCCTGGATGGCTACTGTTTCTCCTATATATATGTGGTCCTGGTGGTAAATTAGTACAATTTCTGCACCTTTTTCTATTATTTTTTCTTTGGAGATGATGACGTTACTGAGTGATTTGAAGTTTTTGTTAATGAACCTCGGATTTATGTTGTGACTTTTAAGAAATTTTTTGGAATTTTTTAATAAATTTTTAATATTCTGTTCATTTTTTTTTGCTAGGCTGTAGACAGATATTCCATATTTAACTTTATGTTCAATGTTTTGGAATTTATCTAATAAATATTCGTTAATAATATCGCCTATGCTTTGAACTTCATCTTTGTTGCTTTTGGTAACTTGGTTGAAAATTTTAACTATTTTAATGGTTCCGCCTAAGTTGTTTAGTTGTTTTTGCGGAAAGGGAATGGGGAGGGCACATTTGCAGGTTAATGCTTGCTGATTGAAATTGAGTATTTCAGGTTGCTGTACATCTTTAGTTTCTGACTGAGAATTTGAGAGTACAGACATAAGTTCAGTAGCTGAAAGCATGTATTTTCTGCCAAGTACGAAGCTATATGTACAAATTTTTGTATCAACATTTTGTTGGGTATCTATTTTTTTGGCTTTTTGATCCATGAAAAATGAATGTAATGATTCTAAGGTAAAACTTATAAATTTTTTGATCACCGAATCTATATTAGTTCTTTTGATGCTATCTATTGGATTTCTGGTTGGAACTTATTTGCAAATTTATAATCATAAACCAAAAATTCAACAAATTCCTGAAATCAATAGTTATGTACCGGTTATTCAAATAGATAAGCTTACCGACAGTCATATTAAAGGGATTATAAAGGGAGGGCAAGTAAGAATAAAACATAATTCAGAAATCTATGTTTTACAGGATGGAGAGGGGTTTGAAATTTAGAAAAATGTATACTATACTTCGCATACTTGAGGTAATATTTACACGATGAATCAAAATAATGATGTCCAAAAACATGTTGTACTAGCCACTGTCGAGAATGAACCGGGAGTGTTAAATCGTATTGTCTCACTTTTCAGAAGACGAAGGTTTAATATCGAAGGTATCTCTGCCGGGCATACTGAAAAAGAGGGCATAACCAAGATTGCATTTACTGTTGATGCCAAGAAGACTAATGTAGAGCAACTCATAAAACAAGTAGAAAAAATAGTTAATGTTTTATCTGTTGAAGATGTTACATTTGAAGACATTATTTTAGCTGAAACTGTTTTGATTAAACTTGAAATAGACGAGGAAGAGCGTGCAAAATTAAATACAGCAATTGAAATGTATCAGGCAACTATTGAAGATATTGATAGTAACTCTGTTTTGATTCAAATTGTTGGAGCTCCAGATAAGATTGATAAGTTTATTGAAGAGATGAAGGAGTATAAGATACAAGAGATGTTTAGATCCGGTACTTCTGTGATGGTAAAGTAGTTTTTTATTTTTTAAACCTATATATCATGGCAATGTCGTTGAATAAAGCTCAGATTATCGGTAATTTAACCCGTGATCCTGAAGTTAGACAAACTCCAGCAGGTCAAAGTGTAGCAAGTTTTGGTGTAGCAACAAATTTTACCTGGAATGACTCAAGTGGTCAGAAACAGGAAAAAGTTGAATTTCATAATGTTGTAGCATGGGGAAAATTAGCGGAAATTTGTGGAACATACCTGAAAAAAGGTCAAAAAATATATATAGAAGGAAGACTTCAAACTCGAGATTGGGAAGGGGAAGACGGTGTAAAAAGATATAGAACTGAAATTGTTGCAGAGAATATGATTATGTTATCTCCTAAAGGACAAAGTGGAGATTCCGGATTTGCTGCAAGTTCCGGAATGGGTGCTAATATGGGATCAAGTAACAATATGGGATCAGAACCTTCTCCGGTTGAACCTGTAATGTCTCAATCTCAAGAAAAGAGACCTGAGGGGATTGCGCAGACTGATGCTCCATCTACAGGTAGTGCAAATGAAAGTAAAGTTAAAGATGAAGATGTAGTTGTTGAAGATTTACCATTCTAAAAATTTAATTAATTTAAATATTATGACGAAAATTTATTATGATGACGATGCGGATACTTCTATATTGGAAGGTAAACGTATTGCTATAATTGGATATGGCGCTCAAGGTGCAGCACAAGCAAAAATGTTACATGAAAGCGGAATGGATGTTGTGGTTGGATTAAGAGAGGATGGGGGTTCATGGAATAAGGCTAAAGAAGATGGTTTAAATGTAATGAATGTGAAAGAAGCTGCTAAAGCAGGGGATATAGTTCATATTCTTATCCCTGATGAGATTCAAGGACAGGTTTATAAGAATGAGATTGTGGATAATCTTGTTGCTGGGAATACTTTATGTTTTTCTCATGGTTTTAGCATAGTATTTAAAACTATTGAACCACCGGAAGGTGTTGATGTAATTATGGTTGCTCCAAAAGCTCCCGGTACTATTGAGTATGAGAAGTATAAGGAGGGTGTTGGTGTTCCGGCTTTAGTGGCTGTAGAACAAGATGCATCCGGAGGTGCTTTAAACACTGCTCTTGCAATGGCAAAAGCTATGATGTTTACAAAATGTGGTGCTCTTGAATGTAGTTTTGAACAGGAGGCTAATGAAGATCTGTTTGGTGAGCAGGCTGTTTTGTGTGGTTCTGTTACTGAGATTATGAAAGCAGGTTTTGAAACATTGGTTGAAGCAGGTTATCCAAAAGAGATGGCATATTTTGAATGTATTCATGAAATGAAGCTTGTTGTTGATCTAATTTATCAGGGAGGACTTGTACATATGTGGGATGTGGTATCAAACACTGCTGAATTTGGTGGAAGAACAGTTGGTCCAAAGATAATTGGGCCTGAAGTTAAAGTGCGAATGAAAGAGGTACTCAAAAATATTGAAAATGGTAATTTTGCCAGAGAATGGATGGAGGAATACGAAAAAGGACTTCCAAATTTAAAAGAACTTCGAATTAAAGAGATGAATCACGATGCTGAAAAGACCGGGCAAGCTATCCGTAAAATGTTTAAGAAAGATGTTTAAGAAGAAATAAAAAAAGCGCTCCTCTTAATAACGCCTATCAGTAAATTAAAAAAATACTGAGGACGAAAGGAAAATAAGAGGAACGCTCCTGAAAGGTCCAACCAGACCCCAATCAGAAACCCTACCTTACTTCGGTGAGATATTTAATGACATAATCACCATAGTCTTTTTTGTGTTTTTTGTTTTTTGGTGCTAACTCACGAGGAGAAAAGCATTTTTTTTCAGTTTGTTTTTGTTTTTGAGTTTGTCGATCTGAAAGAACAGACAAACTAAAGAGCGGCCTATGGTTGGGAAGGCCTGTTCGGAAAGTAGGGAGAGCAGAGGATAGGAGCGAAACCCCGGTGAGAGGTTGCTCCTAGAGTCCTCTATTCTCACTACTTTCGTACAAATCAAGGAAGGAGGGTCTTTTTGTTAAAGATCGAAAATAATTAATCAATCCAAATATTATATCATTTTTTCTCCTATAATTCAATCTGTTAAGTACTTACTTCTTTTTACCGAAATTTAATTTTATCTCTATTTTTTGTTATAATTTTTTTGAACTATCAATCTATATATAATACCATATTTTTGGAAATATGTCAAAAGGCAAAGTTAAAGTAAAAGTAAAAGGAAAACTATTTTTAATCCTTGGACCTTCGGGTTCGGGAAAAGGTGTACTTATTAAAGGACTTAGGAAAAATTTTAAGGATTTTGTGTATCCTATTTCTTGTACTACAAGGGAAATGAGAAGAGGTGAAAAAGATGGGGAAGTATACTTTTTTATTTCAATGGATGAGTTTAAAAAGAAGATTGAAAAGGGAGATTTTTTGGAGTGGGCTGTTGTGCATAAGGATAATTTGTATGGAACTTTAAAAAGTCAGATTATTACACCTTTAAAGAAAGGGAAGAATGTATTAAGAGAGGTTGATATTCAGGGTGTAAACTCTATAATGAAAATCCTACCTAAACAAAATATAGTAACTATTTTCTTAACAGCAGAATCATGGAATGATTTAAAGGTAAGGATTACAGGCAGACATAAAATTTCAAAGCATGAATTAGAGAAAAGGAAAGAAAGTTTTGAAAAGGAGATGAAGTTTGCAAAAGATTGTGATTATGTAGTAAAAAGTGAAACAGGAAAAATTCCGCAGACAATTCAAAAAGTTACTGATATAATCCAGAACGAACTCGACAGTGGGGTGTAGCCAAGCGGTAAGGCAGTGGGTTCTGGTCCCATGATCGGGGGTTCGAATCCCTCCACCCCAGAAAATATTTTTAACAATAATAATATGAATATTAAAGAAGCTGTAGTTGGTGCAGTTGTAACTGTAATTGTAGGAGGAACAGCGTATACAGTAAGTCAATCTGATATAGTTGATAATTTTGCAGAAGATACCGGATTATCGCAGGAGCAAGCCGAAGAGTATGTAAATAGTATAGATGAAGAAGAGCTTGCTACATTTGATGAGATAGGTAGTTTTCTTATTAAAGATGGTGAAGATTTATTAGAAATAGCAACCGGAATTGACTGTGTAAATTATGAATATGAATGGGAGTCAACTACATTATCTTGCGATCAAGGAAAGGAACAGCTTAATAAAATCGGTAACAACACAATTTCTTTAGGACAAGCTTATAGGAAATTAGACACAGATTCTGCCTCAGAAGAGGATATATCTATAACAATCGACTTTATTGATGTTGTACAAGAAGACTATAATTATGAAATAGTAAAGTCTATTCTTGATGACGAATTTATTGAAGAACAGAGAAAAACAAGTTCGTATAATAAGGCGCTTTTAGAAGCATTATTGGAAAGTGAATAAAGAGTTTTAAATCTGAAACTCGAATAGAAGATCAGGAATATTTTACTTAGCCCTTCTCCTCTGATTCTCTGTAAGATGTTTTTTTCTTAACCTTACCTGAGTAGGAGTAATTTCGGCATATTCGTCTTCCTTAATATATTCTATAGCGCTTTCTAGATTGATAGGAATGACCGGTGTTAAATTTAAAGCCTCATCAGCACTTGAAGATCGCACATTAGTTAGTTTTTTATTTTTGGTAGGATTTACAACAATATCTGTTCCCTGATTGTGTTCACCGATAATCATACCTTCGTAGATCTCTGTTGCAGGTGTTATAAAAAGAGGTCCTCTTTCTTGTAATTTCCAAAGTGAATAAGCCATTGTAGATCCTGTCTCTCCTGAAATCATTGAACCGACCGTACGTTTCTCAATTTTTCCAACATGCGGTGCATAATGATCGAATGAATGATAGAGCGTGCCTTCACCTTTTGTTAAAAGTAAGAAAGCAGAACGAAAACCTAAAAGACCACGAGTAGGAACTTCGAACTCAAGGGTAGTGTTTCCGTTGTTTGATTTCATATCTTTCATTACACCCTTCCTTTTTCCTAATGCTTCAATCACTATCCCGGACATTTCATCAGGGACATTTATTACAGCGGCTTCAATAGGTTCATTTTTTACACCATCAATCTCCTGCATAATTACTTCAGGTTGAGATATTTGCAGTTCGAACCCTTCCCGTCTCATTGTTTCAATTAAAACTGCAATATGCATTTCACCACGACCATAAACTTTTATTGCATCGCTTCCTTCAATCGGTTCAATTTTTAATCCTACATTTGTTTCTAATTCTTTTTCTAAGCGTTCTTTAATATGCCTTCCAGTTACAAATTTACCTTCACGTCCGGCAAAAGGGGAGTCGTTCACCATAAATTCTATTGCTAGAGCTGGTGGATCAACTTTAATTGCCGGTAAAGGTTCAACATCCGGATCACTTGTTATTGTTTCACCTACATAAATATCCGGTAAACCTGCAATGGCTACCATATCACCAGCACGAGCTTCTTTAATCTCAAATTTGTCCATTCCTTCAAATCCAAATAGTTTTGATACTTTGCCTGAATATTTTTTACCATCAGCTTTTATAACTGTAACTGTCTGGTTTGGTTTTAGAATACCTTCATAAACCCTTCCAATAGCTATCCTTCCTAAAAAGTTGTCATATTTAAGCGTAGCAGGCTGCATTCTAAATGGTGCATCCGTATTACATTTTGCCGGCTCTACATTTTCAAAAATAAAATCTATTAGAGGTGTGATATCTTTCTGTTCATCGTTTAAATCTTTTATTGCAACACCAGCTTTAGCATTTGCATAAATATAAGGAAAATCCAACTGTTCATCAGTTGCTCCCAAAGTTGCAAAAAGATCAAAAGTTAAATCCACCACTTCATCCGGTCTTGCCATGGGTTTATCGATTTTGTTTATAACAACCAAAACTTTATATCCAAGTTCTAAAGATTTTTTTAAAACAAATTTAGTTTGTGGCATTGGTCCTTCATAAGCATCCACAACTAAAATAACCGCATCTACTGTTCTAAGTACACGTTCTACTTCTGATCCAAAATCTGCATGCCCCGGAGTATCAACAATATTTAACTTTTTCCCTTCATATGTAATTGCAGCATTTTTAGCATAAATTGTAATCCCACGTTCTTTTTCCTGGTCATTGCTGTCCATTGCCCTTTCTGCAATACCTTTGTGAGTATCAAAACTGTCACTGGCTTTCAGGAGCGAATCTACTAAAGTGGTCTTTCCATGATCCACATGAGCTACTATTGCTACATTATATATATCCATAAGGTTTTTATTTATACTGTTTTCGTTTACCTCTACCTTGATTCCGACTTCTACTTTGATTCCTATTTCGTCCCCCATAACCACCTCGACCTCTTCCTTTTCTGTAGTTGTTTTGTTGTCGAGATGAGCTTACTCCTGATTCTTTACATGTAATTTCAACCTTTGTACCATTTACTTCAGCGTTTTTACAATAATCTAAAACCTTACTTTTAAAACGTTCATCTAATTCAAAGAAAGTGCAGTCATTTCTAATATCGATATTTCCAATTTCTGCTCTTTTTAGTCCGGGACTTTTGTTTAAGAATTTTAATATGTCCGGTACTGTTAGGCCGAGATCACGGCCAACATTTATTCTAAATCTTGTAAATAAGATTGAAGATTTATCATATTGATGGTTTTTTCCTTCGTTTTTTAGAGAATTTAGATCAACAGAATTTTTGTAATGGTCTATAAATCTGTTAAATTCCATAGAAATGAATTTTTTAACTAAATCATCTTTTTCAATATTTTCGAATTTTTTACTTATTAGATCTACATATTTACCTATTTGATCTTCATTTACTTCAACATTGGTGATTTTTTCAACCAAGTTGTATAACTGTTTTTCGCAAATGTCGTCACCACTAGGTATTCTTGCTTTTTCAATTGGTTTTCCAATTTTTCTTTCTAAATCTCTGATTCTATATTTTTCACGCATACTTACTATAACTATAGAAATCCCCTCGTTGTTGGCTCTACCTGTACGACCACTACGATGAAGATATGCTTCTCCACTTTCCGGAAGATTATAGTTAATTATGTGAGTTAACTTGTCGACATCTATTCCACGTGCAGCAACATCTGTTGCAACCAGGATTTGGATTTTCTTGTTTCTAAATTTATTCATTACTTTTGTTCTTTGTTCCTGAGAAATTTCACCATGAATAGCTTCTGCAGAATAGTTATCCTGAATTAACTGGTCTGCAACCTGTTGGGTTTCTCGTCTTGTTCTACAAAATACTATTCCATGAATATTTAAGTTGATATCTGCAATTCTTTTTAGTGCCTGGTAACGATCTTTCTCATTTACAACATAGTAGAAATGCTGAACATTATCTGCTCCCTGGTTTTTGTTTCCAACAGTAATATCTTCAGGCTTTTTCATATAGTTGTTTGCAATTCGCCTAACCTGCTTGTTCATTGTTGCTGAAAATAGCAATACTTGTTTACTACTTGGCATATTCTTTAGTATGTCATCTAGATCGTCTTTAAATCCCATATTTAACATTTCGTCAGCTTCATCTAATACAAGCCATTTAATTAGTTCAACTTTTAATAGACCTCTTCGTATAAAATCATTCACTCTACCCGGAGTACCTACAATTATTTGAGGTTTTTTCTTTAATGCTCTGATCTGTTTTTCTATTCTTTCACCACCATATACAGCAAGTGTAGAAATATCTGATGAATATTTGATAAATTTTTCAATATCACTGGTAATTTGAAGAGCTAATTCTCGAGTTGGACAAAGAATTAACGATTGTACGTGTTTTTTTGATGTATCTAGTTGTTGGATTATGGGTAATGAAAACGCTGCAGTTTTACCGGTACCTGTTTGAGCTAAAGCTATTAGATCTTTTTCAGAATTAATCAGATGTGGAATAACTTTATCCTGAATAGGTGTAGGTTGCTTAAACTCTATAGCTTTTAAGCCTTCTAGAATTTTTGGATTAAGACCATAATCTTGGAATGTGTTCATAAGTTGCATAAAGTTTTAGCATGCAGTTTAGCATATTTGTATAAAAAAGCAACATATAACGTGTTTTGGCAAGTTTTTGTTAAAGTTTAAGATTGGTTTACTAATTATTTACTAATATCTTTTTTTTCCAACTTCCGGTTTTGTACCAGATTAGAGTGATGATTACAGTCAATACATTTGATATGGGAAGAGACCAATAAATTCCATTTGCCCCAAGTTCTGTATGTTTTGAGAGAATATAAGCCAAAGGAAATTGGAAAACAAATAATGAAACAATTGATAATATCATTGATATGTTTGTTTTTCCTGACCCCTCGAAGGTTCCATTAACAGTAAACTGTACTCCTATAAATCCAAATGTTAATGCCATTATTCGTACAAATAAAGCACCGGATTTTATTACTTCAGGATTATCCGGGATAAAGGTTTCTACAATAGGTCTCGCAAAGATAAAAATAATTATACCTATAGATGTTAAAAAGAAAAACGATATTAATGAACTCATTTTTGTTATTTTCGCTGCACGATCAATTTTACCGGCTCCAATATTTTGACCCACCAAAGTGGATGTTGCCATTGAAAGTCCAACTGCGGGGATTATTATAAAACTTAATATTCTACCTCCGATTCCATAGGATGCAATTACTGTAGTATCAAAGCTTGCTACCAAAAATATCATAATAATTAAACCAAAAGCTCTTACTGATTGACTGATTGAAGCTGGAAATCCAAGTTTAAACATTTTTTTTATCATTTGAAAATCAATCTTCAAATTTTTCATTTTAATATGTATTCCCTGCTTTCCACTTATTAACAAACTTATCCCAATCAATGCAGCCAACCCTTCTGTACCTATTGTTGCTATTGCTGCTCCGGAAACTCCATATCCGGGAATAGGTCCCCATCCTAAAATAAAAAGGGGGTCGAGAATTAGGTTTAATAGAACAGTTCCAAAGACTATAATTAATGGAGTTTTAACAATACCGACTCCTCTCATTAAAGATTGATATACAAAAAATCCAAAAATAAAAATCATTCCAATAAATGATATTTTTAGATATTTAGTGGCATCCGGTAGTACATCTGCTTCTGCTCCTGTGAGTTTCATTAAAGGTTCTGATAATAAATAACCGATAGCAGCACTACTAATTGCAGTTATTATCATCATTAGTAATGTTTGTGACGCAATATAGTCAACTTGTTTAATATCACCTTTTCCTTTGTGTTGAGCAACCATTATTGTTCCCGCAACTGCCAAACCTCCTGCAAGAGAAAGTATAAGAAAAAGAATTGGGAAACTAAGTGATACGGCAGCAACTGCTTCTGCACCTAATCTTCCTACCCAAAAAGTGTCTATTAACTGATATGCAGTATGCAAAATATTTATAAATACAATCGGGATAGATAATGTTATTAGCGATTTTAGGATCGGGCCGTTAACTAAATCCGGTAGTTTTCTGTTTTTTGTTTCACTAATATCCATTTAAAATAAATAATTTTCTTCATATTATTCCTTTTCCTGAATTTGTAAATTTTTTTAAAACCTTATCGACCCGGAAATATAAATAGATATTAAAAGTGCTACCAGTGATTTGATTAAAATCACTAAGATTGCAATTATCAACGCAGATAATGTAAGTTTTCGTCTAAGTGAGTAGCTTTTTAGAACAAGGCTGTACTTTTCTTTTTGGTATCTGATTTTTTGTCTTAATGTGTCGGGTCGGATGAAGATATATATTGGTAGGGAGATTACAGCTAATAGCAACTCAAGTACAATTATTAATAAAGTAATTAAAATCGTTAAGATAATATTCGCAAATTCAAGCTTCTTCTTGAGTCTATAGAGAAGGTTTGTGTATCTGACTATAAAGTTTAGCCATGCTGTAAACATTTTTCTTTTTTATATCTTATTATTTTAACATTTTTAGACGATTTTTGCTAGGATATTACCCCTGTTTTTGCTATATTTATTGTTGAAATAAAAAATAAAAATATGAAGAAGTTCTGGCTTGAGAAAGTTATCCATCTTTCTTCACATGTATATAAATTGAAAAAAAGATTAGCTGAGGTTCATGCTGTAAAAGCCTTTTTTTACATTATTGCAGTCGTTTTTTTTGAGGTGCTTCTTGCAATTTTTTCATTTCCGCTTTATCTGGTCCAAAGAAAAGGAAGTAAAAGTTTTCAGTTCAGACGTGTGATTACCTTGTCTACTCTTGGACTTATATTAATGTTATGGGTTGTGAAACTTGTTTTTGCTCTTGGAAGTTCAGCTTATATTCAAAATAAATCTGATGAAATGATATCTCAACTAACAGATAGAGAAGTGCAAATTCAGGATGTTTCTTTGATAAATATTGAAACTGCAAGTGTTGATGAAAGTATTAAAACACCGATCTTAACAGGAATTCGTCAAAAAGATAGAGGGGTGGTGTTTAAAGGACAAGGAGTTCCTGGAGAGGAAATAGTTTTGAATATTTTTGGGAAAGTTTCTTTTGTGACCTCAGGGGAGATAAAGGAAGATGGTAGATTCGAGGTTGAGTATTACGATAATCAGTTGAAACTTACGGGAGGAGAGTATACTGTGCTTGCTTCTGTATATGATGATGGAAAATATTCAAGAAGTGTTTATTCCAATCCTGTAAACTTTGAATTAAAGGATAATTTTTTCCAGCAATTTTTTGCGATGCTTGATCTATATTTGAATATTTTTGTGTTATGCTCGATAGCTTTTGGACTGTTTTTAACTGTACTTGTGACTTGATTTTTCAATGAAGAATTTTTATTTTACAAAAATTATTGTTCTTTCCGGAATTATTCAGAATCAAAAAAATGCATTTAATTCTGACAATGTTTTTATTTCTCTTTTTAGAGGGGTTTATATAATGATTCTTGAGTTGCTTTTTCTTTTTATTACTCTCCCTTTATACATATTTATTAAACAGAAAAAGGCAATTAAGCAGCTTGGCAAGATTAAAAGTTCCAGGACTGAGGTTTTTTCATATAAGTTAAGGAGGAAAGTGACTGCTATTTCTGTTTTGGCTTTTGTTTCTGTATGGGTACTTAAATTTGGTATAGCTTTTGGAGTTGGATTGTTAACAAAAGAAGTTGCAGTGCAGTCTTTTGGCCATTGGGCGTTCAATGAACCTGGTAATTATGAATATAGTGAGGAAGATATTGAGATAAAGGATGGAATAGTTCTTTTTAAAGATAGGTCTAGTTCTTATAGTTTTAGCCCTAAAAAAGCTATCAATTTAGAAAATGTTGTTGCAGTTAAAAGTTTTAGAGAAGTTGCAGAAAAAAAGAATAGTGAGATTTATTATCAATTGTCTAATAATGCAGGAAAAAGTTGGAACTATTTTGATGGAATTGCTTGGGTGTCTGCAAAAGCGAATGAGTATAATACTGCTGATGTTATAGATGAAAATATCGGTAATTTTAATTATAAACAGGGAAATCAGTTTTTGTTTAAAGCTTTTTATGTGCCTGAAAGTAAAAGGATGGGGGGAACTTTTTTGGATGTAGCTTTAGCGCAGGAAGGTGATGGTGGCGATTCGTCAGGAGGAGGAGATTCATCAGGAGGAGCAGGTTCATCAGGAGGAGCAGATTCATCAGGAGGAGCAGATTCATCAGGAGGTGGGGATTCGTCTGGAGCTGGTGATTCATCAGGTGGAGGCGGTGAGCCAACAGTTAATTCAGAAAATACAACAACTTTAGTTGATGTTTCAATTGAGTTTGAGACTTCAACCACTTCAGGAGGTGAAGGCGAAGGTGAGGGTGAAGGCGAGGGTGAAGGCGAGGGCGAGGGTGAAGGCGAGGGCGAGGGCGAAGGTGAGGGCGAAGGGGAAGGCGAAGGTGAAGGTGAAGGTGAAGGTGAAGGTGAGGGTGAGGGTGAGGGTGAAGGTGAAGGCGAAGGCGAGGGCGAGGGAGAAGGCGAAGGCGAGGGCGAGGGCGAAGGCGAGGGAGAGGGGGAAGGGGAAGGCCTGCAATGCCTCGGCGCGACACTCCGCTCCGGTTCACCACGAACGCCATTCGACGGTTCCCAGGGTGACCTGCTAGCAATGATGCTCCTGGTGGCCCTGTTCTTCCTCACTGGCCGAGGTCAAAGACACCCGAAACCGAATCCCTGGCCTGTCCGATCGGACCGATCCGACTGATCCGTCTGATTCGCTCCCATCAACTCCCCAGCGACGCCACCACCTCGACCGCCGACACGGCCGCGCCCATGTCGGCATTCTCGAGCATCACCTTGATGAAGCGCACCTTGCTGTCCATCGAAAACGTCTTACGCGCCGCCTGACCGGCCTGCACCAGCACCTCAAAGGTGTATAAGTCCGTCGTATCGTACTGCGCACCATCCGTGCT
>Ga0180433_10005080_pt1 | contig 18046 bp, 22 predicted proteins | sample SS_ome_8_FD_132980 | JGI IMG/M metagenome (GOLD analysis project Ga0180433, IMG submission 132980) | Hypersaline lake sediment archaeal communities from the Salton Sea, California, USA - SS_1_D_1 metaG | ecosystem: Environmental > Aquatic > Non-marine Saline and Alkaline > Hypersaline >... | reverse complement strand
TGCTGCTCTCGCTGCTGCACGAACCATTCCATAATCATCTTCATCCTTGGAATCTTCTATAAGTTGCTTAAACGTGCCTATAGCACCTGGGCAGATGTAGAAATATTTGGTGCGATAACCGAAAATGTTCATCTCTTGGTTGTTCATCTCTTCTCTTATTTCTTTTAGTTTGGTTTGTGCCCAACGAATTCCAGAATCACCACCCCAGGCATCCCACATAATTCCGCCGCAACCTTCTGAATAAGGTGTTTCTGAATTTTGGCGGTGTCTTTCAAACGATGCCATTCTTGCTATAGTTTCCTCAGATATTGGTTTACCTTCTGCAAGTTGTCTTGCCCTTGTCCAACCAACCGGGGTTCCACAATCGATGTTATTCTTTTCTTTATATTCTATAGCACGTCTTGCGTTATTCCTTGCACCCTCTGGGTAATCGGTGTAAGATTCGAAATTTTCTTTTATAACAAGTTTTTCGTCCTTGTCCACTTGATGTGTATATGGCGGTAAAGAACCGGTGTCTATACTAAATCCTTGCTCATACATCGAGTAACACATGGCGATCGCTTGATCTTGTGGTTTACCCTCGTCGAGGATAACTGGGATACAGCGGGACATAAAATCGCTTTCAGATTCGCCCGCTCTTGGTTTAACGAAATCTTCTGAACGCATATACATCCAATATTTGCCAATGGCGGGTTCGTCCACCAAGGCAATTGCATCAACGCCCGAGTTCTCGAGGTCGTCGATTATTTCTAAATTAATAACTTTTTTCTCCATCGATTTAAATATAAATTTTTATAGTCGTGCTATATCTGATATGCGTTTGTTTGCTTCTTGTTGTGAAGACATCTCTGAAGCAACAACATATGTCTTGATAACGGGTTGTTTTTGTTCCATTATCGCGTTTTCTTGTCCTGAACTTAAGTTGCCCATTGAACGTTGTTCCCCTTGACCGAGAGAATTAATCTGCTCGAGCATCGGCAAGAACGATTGGGTTGCGTTGCGGTTAACTATAAACTCACCGCCCTCGAGTTCACCAAATGGAGACATAATTCCACCTTGGGCGTGTGATCTACCGGTTAACAAACCACCTTGCTCGAACTTGCTTGGTCTTGGTGCTGGAGCGCCTCCGCCTCCTTCAGCACCTCCGCCTCCACCAGCACCTCCACCTCCACCAGCACCTCCACCAGCGGGTTCAAACTTTTGACTTGCGATTTTCGCAACGTTCGCCAAACCTGCTGCTATAATTAAACCTGCCTGAATTGCTGGAAACCCAGGGAAAAGTATAGTTGCTGGGTTTGCAGATGCTGCTGCTAACACTTTAGTTGCTGCGAGGTAAGTGTCTATAGTTGCTGTTGCGATGTTGACCGCCTTTTGCACGTTAAACGCTCTCTTTTGTGCTTTTTCGTTTTCCCCAGCAAACGTTGTTAAGATGTCGGCAATGATATTAAGTCCGTCGCTTACCGCTTGTGCTTTTGCCTCGAGTTTAGCGCGTTCATATTCTTTCTCTGCCTGAATATCCGCATCTCTAAATTCTTTATTCTTAGCATCCACCGCGTTATTTCTGGCATCGACCAAACTTGTTGTGTCTAAACCAAATTTTTCCGCTTCTTCAATAAGTTTGTCGTAATATTCTTCGATTCTTTCGATTTCGAGGGCACGACGTTCTTCTTCGGTTTCTGCGGTTGCCTCTGCAATTTGTTTTAAGAGATCTTCCTTCTGTTGTTCTTTTTCAATTTCTCTCTGGCGTTTCTCTTCCTCTGCTTTTTCTTCTTCTTCTCTTCTTTTATCCGCCTCCTCTTTTCTTTTATCTGCGATTTCTTCCAACTTAAGAGAATATGCCTCTTCTGCTGCTGCCCTTAACCTCGCTTTTTCTTCTTCGGTTGCTTCAAGACGGTCGATGGAAATTAATGCCTCGTTGCGCTCGATCTCTGCTTGCTTTTCTGCACGCTCGTTTGCGTCTTCTATACTTGCTAAAAGATTCTTGTTTTCCGCTTGACGAATTTGGTCCTCTATAGCAATTCGCTGTTTAGCATATGCCTCTGCTTCTGCTCGTTGTTTATCTCTTAACGCCTTTTCTTGGTCAAAAAGTTCTTTTTGTTTTTGTTTTGACTCTTGTTGTTTTTGGGCATATTCTGCCTCTGCTTCGGCGAGTTTATCAAGATCTTCTTTTGAAGAATCTGATAACTCGTTAAGTGCTCTTAGTGCCTCAACCCGTTGTCTTGCAAGTTCTTCTTCTTGGGCGGCAAGATCGATCTCTGCTTTTCTTACATCTTCAAGAGCATCAAGTCGTTCTTCATAACTTAAGTTCTCGTCGTTAATCTTGAGTTTGGCATCTGCTATAAGTTCATTTTGTTTAGCACGTTCGACGTTTAATTCCCTTTGAGCATCTTCTATACCCTGTAAGGTATCTGTAAGCGCCGCTGCTGCTTTTGCCTCTTCAACAATTTCTGCACCTATACCAGATACAGCGCCCTTGGCATCTTCCATCGCACCCTTAAAGTCTCCAGAAAAGAATTTAGCAATGGCACCAGCAAATTGCAATACCCTGTCCCTGACAACATCTACCGCCGCAGATATCCCGGCGAGCACCTGGTCAAATTGCTCTGCTCCTTCTTTAGTCGATGTAAACGCCTTGAATAAACCTGTAAGGGCAAGAACAACCGCTGCGATTACAGCACCAATTGGGTTTGCGACAAGCGTAAGCAACGCCTTGTTAAGTCCGCCGACACCTTTTATAGCGCTGCCGATTGGTCCACCTATATCGCCAAGTGCACCACCCAAACCTTTTGCTGCGATGTTACCCTTAAGCAACGCCTTTTCATTTTGCTTAACCGCTTTATTTAGTTCTTTAAATTCTTTAGAACCAACGGGTGCTTTTGCCAAGGCATCTCTTGCGCTCTTCGCCGCCTCTTCAAGTTCGTTAACGGAATTTACCGTTTTATCGATAACCTGTCCGTCTTCGATGACTTTAACTTTAAAAGTAATTTCCTTGTTCTTTGCCATATTTGGGCGTTTATTTTAAGTATATTTTTATCCGTTTCTGTTTATGGGATCCATTCTAAAATGATATTGTAAGTATCCTCTCCAACAGGTCCATATGACGGGGTGTAGAATGGTGAAGATTCTTCTCCAGCGTCAATTGTTGATCCATTTTTAATAACCCTATATTGAACCGATCCCCCATAAAGGGCAGGAACAATAACTTGGAATCTAAAAAACGAACCAGGCGACCATTTAGGGTTGAAGGTATCGCTAAATGTAGAACCTGAACTTATTTGTAAACCGTTGTTTATCCAATTGGAATTATCAAACGAGATCTCGTTGTAAGTTAGTAATTCGGTTACAACACCTTCGGCGTTTTCTTGAAGAACCTCAACAATTTCGGTTCTTCCTGGACAAATGTCATAAACGGTTGCTGAACTTGGACAAGCACCAGATGCACCTGCGGTTGCTCCTGAAATATCGACCGTGGATACACCATCAGAAATGTAAACCGAATCTACAGCACCAAGTGGAAAATCTCCAAATGGATCTTGGTAAAAGTTTGTCGAAGAGACGAACGTTGGTTTGTCATAATAAACCTCGTTGAGTCCAAGAGCACCTGTTGCACCTTCCCCGCAACAAGCACCCGTTACACCTGAACCAATTCCAAGAACTTTTGCATCCGATAAAATGTTACAATTACAAGCAACCGAATTACCAACCTGAACTATAGTGTATCCGTCTTTTCCGATTTTAACCGCTTGTCCGCCAGATTCCCTATACCAATTATCTGGAATCAATACAGAATAACCCGCGCTGGAAAAAGCAACTGTAGATGTATCGAGAGATGTTCCGTCATAATAAATCGGGGTTGGATAACTTGAACAACATACAGCGGTGCAAAAGTTTGATGAAGTGCAAGCGTTAGAACTAACAACCAGCGGGAAACAAGTGCAAGATGCCCCAGTGCCCACCGAGGTAATAAAACCTTGCACACCAACTTGGTATACGTCTGTTCCATCGCTCCAGAATCCAATCGGTGCTGGTATAGTTAAGTTTTTATCAAACCATAATCTGTAAGATGAAGACAAACTACTTTGGTCGCTATACAATGTATATTGGGCAAACCCTTGACAACAATATGCCTCGCATAAAGTTTCTCCATAACATATACCGGTAAAACTATAAGTCTGTAATCCCGAACCAGGTCCTGTAGTATCGATGTTGATCCCAATCGTTCCGAGTTTAAGCAATTTACACTTAACCTCGCTTCTGGCACCTAAAACATAGTCGCTTATTTCCAATGGCATATACCAAGCATCCTTCACGAAAATCAAATCGTTAAACCTGATCTTGGTTATGTCGTCATAATCAAGAACGAACGTGCCCTCGAACACTCTCGACGAGGAAGAAAAGGTATCGTTATACCAAGATTCCCAATACAACGAGTAAGCATCTCTTGGGGTTCTACCCGAACCAACAAGTGGCGTATCTGCGACATCCCAGAATTGCTTAACGTTTTTCCAGTTAAGATCAAACGCTAAATCATCAAACGGATATCTGTCGAATTGTGAAAACAACGGATAATCGTTATATGCAATTGGTGTTCCAAAATCGTTTTCCAAATACCAAGTCAACGGTGCATCCTGCACCCCGTTATAGAACATAAGACGAGGTTTAACCTGAATTGGTTGTCTTTGTGTCTCTGTATCCTTAGCAAAATGTGGAATCAAAAAGTCTTTGCTGTTGCCAATTGGGGCGAGTGGAACCGGGGCGAAGATTGACTTAAGTTCTTTATTGCCCGTGATAACCTCAATGCCTGAATCTTGTTTTCTTTCCCCAAACGTTTCCTTAAATTCCTGGATATAAGAAAAGTTGTAGATGTCAGATTCCTCAGCATCCTTAAATATCCATTCCCTTGGTTGGGTATAGAACGTTGGGGTTATGCTGTAATCTTTATCGTTGTTTAGTTTGTCTGTCCAATCTTTTTGTGATCCCTGAGCAACCCAATCAACCCAAGGTTCGATAAAGAAATTTTTTGGGTTATCTGGATCTGGTTCCCATATCAACTTAAACCTGTCGTTGATGCCTTTGATAAAATCGATTTGCTTATAGTTCGCCGGCATCAAACCCGCTGGGTTAACCGTGTTTGGTGTTTCTCCAATAAGTGTTCCTGCAAGTAACTCGAACGTAAATCCCGCTTGTCCAGGGGGAACTGCAACATAAACCTCAACCTCGTCTCCCTCTTGTAAATTTGCAGATAAAAGAACCTCGTTTGCTCCTGTATAGTTTTCTACATATCCGATTTGAGTTCCTGTAGAACTTAAATATGAAATGCTGCCCGTTTGTATTGCCGCTTGAACACCGTTTACATAAAGGTAAAATTGAATGTTAAGAGAATAAGGAGAAAATTGATATGGCGGGGGGTTTGCTGTAAATTGAAAAACACAATCTTTTAGCGTAAAGAAATAAGGTGCCCCGGTAAAAGGTGCTATAAACTTAGACGCGTTGGGTATCCAGGCGTTACCATTATTCGTTACAACACTTGGGAAATTCAACTTTATTTTATCTCCCACGTTTACTTGTCCAAATTGCTGAAACGACTGCTGTGCTTCAAAATCCGAATTCGTGCGTTGAGTTGGCAATGCTTCATTGGTGGAAATAAGATAAAGATTTTGAAACCAAGAATCGTCCAAAAATTGAGATTCGTAAGTAAATCCTGCTTCTTCAAATATTTTATCCCAAACCACTTTTGCACGAACTGCTGGTTTAAATTGTTCGACGCTTAGTGGATGCGAAGAACTTGTAAACCCATATAAAGAAACATTGTTATCGAACTTGGACAACGTCGATTGATCGGGCACGTCATTTGTGTAACTATAACCCCATTCTGCCAACGGATAAACTATATCCCCGTTGAACAACTTGCGTTCCCAAGATTTGTTAAGTTGGAAAAAGTTAACTGTGTGAGTGTAGTTGCTGAAATCAAGTTCACTTAATTCTCTGGGAGCAACCACCGAGGCAAACGTGCTCGTCTCGCCCATAAAGATCAACTCATACTCGATCTTACCCGTTGCATCTCCACGGAATATCTGGTTAATGCGGATGTTACCGTCCATAAAGGTCGAACCGTTAACCGTGATATATGCGTTCGCTTTTTGTCTCGCATCGAAATCTGTCGAGTTAACGTTGAACACCGCCTTGAAATATTTGCCGTTGGTTGGTGTGTGAGGAACCCTAAAAGTTCTCGAAAAGTTACTTGTAGTCGCCTGAGGATCCTCGAGCGACTGCACCGATTTGGTTATCTTAATCGGTTCTTCTTGGTATAGATCAAGTTCTCTATAACCCGAGTAACCTGTAGCACCTTGTTGTAAAGCAAATAATTGTATATTGTCCATTAAACGGTTTGTTTTTGTTGTATCTTAGTGAACGTCAAGTCAAACGATGCTTGAACAAGTTTTTCTTGTTTAACAAATTTGTAAGTGTAATCGAGGTTGTCGACCTTAACCGTTACCGGGTTTGTTGCCCCGTCGATATATGCCCAAACACTTGGTGATTCTGGAATGCCACCTAAAAAGTCAACCTCGTCTTGGGTAATCCAATCGCTCTCGATTTTATAGGTTTGAGTAACCGTTTTGTTAAACGATTTGTTGCCGCCTCTTAACCAATTCTGATAATTGGGCACGTCATCCACCTCGCGAACGGGTTTAACCGCTGAGTAATCTAAAACCGATTGGTAATATTCGGTTTCTTCTGAGCGAGATGTTCTCTCATATTTCATTGTGAAATTGTAGTAATCACGCCCACCCAAGTCGTTCAACCAACTTAACCTCACCGGTGGATATAGGTCGTTACAATTGGTGTCGAACGTAAAGGTTACCGTTTCACCAGCAATTGCCACCGGTGTTGTCGCTGAGGTTGCGCTGTTTTTATAGTAAGGGGTTACCGTGTAGTAAGCACAACCAGATGGGACGGTTAAATCTCGAGGTCCAACGTTAACCGCAAGGATAACATAATCAGGGTCGAACGTTGTTGAGGTGTAACTTGCAAGTGCCATTGGTCCACCGCCGTTCGAGGTGATGTTTTGGAAAAATTGGGGGCCAATCATCGCATCGCCCGCTGCTGTAAAATATTGAACATATATGCCTTGCACCGCTCTTGCATAAGTTGACGCGTTATCGTTCCAATTGATAAACGACAAGGTATGCACGTCGTTATCTTGTATAGTGATATTGTTGCCCTGGCGTTTCAAGAACTTACCGTCTCCGTCCATAATGTATTCGGAGAAATAAGCATAATCGATTAAGTAATCGCTCAGATGATCTTGTTGATCTGTAAAATCAAGAGCACCTGGCATCGCCCTAACGGCAACGTTTGCCTCTGCCGGATAAACATCATATGCTGGAGCACCCGTTGCTCCCGAACCGTTGAATATAGTTAATTCTCCGTTGCTGCCGATGTATTCCTCGCCTGCCTTAACCTCGACCAGCGGGCATATCTCAGAAAAGTTTCTGAATCTCTTACCCCATCCCTCTTCTGCCGTCCAATTGCTTAGTTCGACGTGTGACTGCATAATCGGGGCGATGTCAACTAAACCAACACCTGCTGGGTTTGGTCGTTGCTTAAGTCTATAGGTGTATCCGGTTGCCCCGTTGACATAAATGTCAAAAACATATGAGAAATCGGTTTGCCCATTTTCGCCAGATGTAATCGAATATGGAATTGGGTTATATGCTGGGGTATAGACGTGGGGTCTATAATTTACTGCTGTTATGCTCATCTTAATTAAGTCCGATATTTTTGAATAAGTTCATTATGCTTTCTCTCCTCTTCTTTTTGTCTGTCAACTCGCCAAGAGATATAGTTAAAGGCGAGTTTGTGGTGGAGTTTGCTTGCCCTGTCGAATTCAAGGACGTTATCGTTTGCGAGAATTGCAAGGGTGTCGAACCATCCTCGAGCAACTCGAATATAAGTTTCTTGAGGCGTGATGCTTGGTCCCTTGTTATTTCCTTGGTCTTCATCATCTCCTGAATCGAATATTCCAGCATATGCCTTAAGGATGCTTTTGCGAAATTCAAAAAAAAAGTGAGTGCTTGGTGTGCGATGCTTAGTGGTAATTCCAAGAATATTTCTGACCGGTTTGCACAACGGTTTGAGTCATATTCTTCGAACACTATATCATCTTCGGTTTCAACAAACGGGCGGTATAGTATCGCAAGAATTTTATGAATTTGAGTTTCTAAATCTGGGGATGACACCAAGATGTCAAGATCCATAAACTCACCGATGGATGCGTTCTGTAAATCGATTAACCCATATTCTATATCTCCAAGGGTTAACCTCGTTTCTGCGGGGATATCAGATTTCTTAAACGTCTCGTTGATCTTGCCTTGGACGGCAATGAAAAGTTCCAACCAGTGTTCATATTTAAGTTTCTGTAGTTCTTTTCTTGGGATATCGGTTAACCTCGACACAACCTCAAACGCAGATTCCATATCTTGCATTAACGCCTTGTGCTTGAGATCATAGTAATCTGCTATAGTTAAATCGCGAATGCTATATTCTTTCCCGTTTATTTCTACCTTTATTTGTTTCATATTACATCAAATTCAAGGAAATTGTTGACATCGTCAGATGCCTTTTCCATTTCTTTTTCGATTTCTTTTTCGATGTTATCGATTATCTCTTGTATAGTCGATTCTGGAACCGCCGACCATTCTTGGGCACGAATTCCATCGGTTCCTTTTACATAACCCTCGAACTCATCCACCTCGTCGACACGATATTGTTCGGTTCCGTAATTGGTAAATTTCCCGTAATCGGCGTAAGTTAACACGATCTCACCTCGTTCTACCTTAACCGATATAGAACGTTTAAGGTTACCAGTTTTACCCTCGGGCGCTTGCAAACGAATTCTTGCCTCGATTTTTCTTGCTGCCCTTTTTAGGATCTTGTTTATGTTAATCTTAACCGCCATTATTCAAACGCTGCCAAACATAAGTTTAATGGTGACTTAATGGTCACCGTTATTTCTGCCGCCCATCCAGTTAAGGAATTGTTGAAACGCTCGACAAACGGGGTTGTCAGAATTGGTGTCTCCACTTTCATTTCAACCTCCTTGTAAGATGTTAACACGATTTTAGCAATTAAATCCTGAAGAATATCGTGCGTCGAAGATAACCGATTCACCTCGAGATTCTCCCTGTCCTTGGAAATCTCCATAACCATTAAAGAAAAATCAAACGAGGTTTTACCGTCTCGGTCGATTTCCCCGTTGCGGTGCACCAAGAAAACCAAGGGATATTGGGTTGGGGTTAACGCATCGGTTTGCACGTCTATATCTGAGATCATCCCAGATTGGAATTGCTTAACCGCCATATGCGAATTACACAACGTCTCGAAATATGTTATGACGTCTTTATAAGTTGTAATGGGTCCTGAGTTCGCCATTGTGTGTTTATCTTTTATCTAAATATACTTGGGTTAAAACCTGCCGAGGATCTTTTGCTCATAACGTTGTAAACCCCTTTTCTTTTTTTACCCTGTAGTGACTTAAGTGCAAGGGCAAGAGACATCACACAATCATCGTGCATCCCCGAGGGTGCTGAGTAAGAGATCTTGCCGCCCGCCAGCATCTTGTAAGTGAACACGGATAACTCGGTGTGCAAGTCAGGCAAGACATCTTCGTTTGGCATCTTTATCTCGTGCCTGGTGAACGCAAGTTTCAACGCCTCAATTAAGTCTTGCTTGCTCGATTGGGTTGTTGTAAACGCCTCGACAAGTTGCGGTGCCTTTTTGCTTAACGCCTCGAACACCACCGAACCAATCGAGTTCTTTTCGACCAAGGTGTGTGCGTTCCATTTCTTTATCCTGTAAGTTACCTCGTCTATAATCTCCTCCCAGGATGTTCGATTCTGCCTGAAAAAATCAACGAGGTGTCCACGGTCGTCAAACACGATTAAGACGGTAAAGTCTTCTTGTATCGCTAAATCTAAACCTGCATAATAACGTCGCCCTTCTTGGGGTTCGGATGCAAGTCCTGGTAATATAGAACACTCGCCATATTTCTCGAACACCGAACCGGTGCCGTCTATAAACATACCAAGGAATTCCTGTAAGAACGTGTTGCTGGGCACCGTTAACCTCGCGGTTTCAAGGTCATCCTTGTTTAAGTAAGGGTTATCCTCGGGGGTAATTCTGTAAGATGCCCATTCGGGGTAAGCGTCATCCTCGCCCCATTCATAAATTTTCTTGAACCAATTGCTACCAAACGGGGTTGAGATAAAGAGCACCTTTTTACCAAGGATCATCGTTGCCGGTCGAATAATTTCCGTCCATACCGATTCCTCGATAAACGCAGATTCGTCCAGGACACACAAACCACTAACGGTTATACCTCTGAGGTTCGAACCAGATTCCGCAGATAACATCCGAATGGTCGACCCGTTCCAAAAGGTCATAATTAACTCGGATGCGTTTGTTGACTTTATTAAAGGGTTGTTTCCTCCGGTCGCTTTTGCGAGATCGACGAACGATTTCTTACTTTGGGCAAATATAGGAGATATGAGGACGTTATAAGAATCGGGATAATTAATGGCATAATATAAAAGGAGATTTGATGCAAGTATAGTCTTACCGTGCTGACGCGGGGCAAGGAGAACGTTGTGCTTTGCTTGTCCCTCGATAATCCCTTGGATAATTTCATATTGCTTGGGATACGGTATAAAGTTACTTGTTATCTCCACCCGTTAATTGCATCGTTGAACCCTGGGGCCCTTGTAATTTCTGTTGTTGTTGCAATTGGTTTACCAAATCCTGGTTCACCTGGTAATTCTTCATAAAGTCTTCTGCCCATTTCTGGTCTGCCTTTAACTTGTTTGTTCTTGCTTGAACACGTTTGCGATGCGCTTTAGCACCGCCTCGTTTTTTACTTTTCCCCATTGTCTTCTGAATTTGTATCTGGTGTTGTAAAGGTAAACTTGATATTCTTGAACAAGTCTTGTCCATCGTTCCCAACAATCTCTTGGCGGGCGAGTTTAGGCAAGATGTATTCTGATAACTTAAGCATCATATCCACCGCCTTGTTCGGGTCGTCTGCTGCGATTTGTGCCAACCATAAAGACATATTGTCCAAGTTATCCTCGAGCAACCTTTTGTAAGCGTCCCGAATTTCCTGGGTCGACTTGTTTGGCGAACCGGGCGGTCGACCTTTACCAAATTTGTTTCCTTTTTCGAATCCCATTGTTTTATTCTGTTATTTTAACGCGTTATTGTTTAGATTTTAACGCTGTCTGATATGCTGCTTTAAGCGCCTCGACTACTTGACGACGGCAACTTGGACATCCCGTGTCCTTCTTGTTTGTCTCGAACAAACGATTATACAGGGCATATGCCTGGGCAAGATCACCTGGCGTCCAAGAACGTTTCCTGCCGTCATACCAATTGGGGTTTGCTAAAAGTTCCTCTTGAGGGGTCATAATTAAAAGTGACTTAAAGTTTTATCCACAAAATCTCCGATAAACCCAGCGCATAACGCTGCAATAATTGATTCGGGGATCGGATGATGAAAGTAAAACAGGTGAAACGCCAAGGTTACCCATACAGGTAAACATAAAGCACAATTAAATGGTTTACGATTTAGTCTTACGCTTGCGAGAACGCTTTGATACGGTTTTAGGTTTATCAACATCGCTGTCGCCGTTCCCAGCAGAATCGTCTGTAGTATTAAGTCCATCATTTTCTTCTTTTTTTGGTTCTTGTTTAGTTTCATCTAAAAGGATAACCGGGTGATCTTGCACTAAACCCATTATCCTGCGCATTCTTGCTTGTTGTGTTGCAACCATTCCCTCAGGTGTTGCGAAGTCAGGTCCAACGTCCTTAAATTTCCATCTTACGTGTGTCATTGTATTCGTTTTTTTATGTGTTTTCTGATGCGGTTAATCGTTAAGGATATTGAAGTCCTTGGAATTCCTGTTGCCCGAGATAAAGAAGAAATGTTATGTCCCTCCTCGACGAAGATTCTAAATAATTCCTTGTCATACCAATGGAGAGAGTCGAGTTCCTTGTTAATTTTGCTAACAAGATCCTGTATCTCTTCCTCTTCTTGCTCGTCATCTGACAATAAATATAGTTTGTCATCTATATTGTCGACGGGTTTTCTGAAAAGGCGGTAAAACTCAGATGTTGTAGATCTCCACGAGTTAAGCATAATTCTTACACAATAAAATTGTGCCCCGCCGGAATCGACTATATCCTGGATGTTTGGTTTGGTCAGTAATTGATCTATACTATAGTGTAAGAGATCCTCGCTCAAGGTGTTTCCTTGTGAAATCTTGAGAGATGCATCTCGGAGAGCATCATAATTGTCTTGTAACCAGGCGTTAATATCCAAAAAGATTTGCTTCTTTTTCTTATAGTATATATCGACATCGGAATTTCATTTTTTTGTTACACCAAGGGTTCTTATATTTGTAGTAAAGCAAATAAGATATGGAATTTACTCAAGAAGATTTAGAAAACCTTAAGATCTTAAATAAGGAATTAAGGGTTCGGATACACTTAATAAAGAAATCCCTGAAAAAAGAAGAAGATCCAGAGAGAATAAATACAATGACTAAAAACCTGAAGAATTTAGTTCTTGTAAACGCTTTAATCGAAGATTATGACACCAGAAATATACATCCCAAGAGAATTACTCGAACAAATAAAAAAAGAATTGCGCAGAAAGCGTGACAAGTTGATGATCAATCGCAAGGTCGAAAACGAAGAGCGGGTTAAAGATCAAATCATCGAAGAAGAAATGAAGATTACTGCTCAGATTTATTGTATCGACTTTTACATCTCTCGAGAGATACAACCAACTCGTCCATTGGGCGGTGAGTTGCTATAAGACATAAAAAAGGCACGACTTTTAAAGGTCGTGCCTGATAATAAACCAATTGTGTCTCTTAGAAGATCCTATATTTTACCTGGGTTGATTAAAAAAGTTTCCCATTCTTTTTCCTTCTGACACCCTTCATTTTTTCTAAACCGTTTACAGATGCCATCATCCCATTTAGTTTAGACTCTTTTTTGTTCGCCGTTTGCATTATTTCATAACGATCTTGTGCCGTCCAATAACCTTTACCAGATAATATAGCAAACCCAGGTTCAGATATAAAACGTGCCCACCTTATAGTCAAGTTGTAATCGACATCGTTTATCGGGTTTTTCAAGTTATAGTTTTCATTTCCAAAATCGTGTTTAAAAAGTAAACTCCTTATTTGGGGATCTTTTATTGGTTTTTTCTTAGACGGAATCGGAATTTCTGGATGTCCACCTTGGAATACATCTATAACGAATTCTGCATATACCTTGATGCGCTCGCTTGGGTTTATAGATTTTTCGATTTTATCCAATTGATCCTGGGATACACTTAAACCAGCAGATTTTCTTAAACATAAAACCGTTCCCCATTCGGTTTCAATATAACCACTTTTTCGGTCAATTGCTTTTTGTATTTCATTCGCATCCTCGGTAAAGTAATAACCTTTATCAGGTGCGATTAAGGGCGCGAGTTCTCGAGTTTGGATATAACTTACCAGGTTTCTAAATTCTTGTGCTCCTATATCTTTTCTAACTAAACGATATAAGAAATTTCTAAACTCTTCGTTCGACCATTTGTTTTCAATATCGGGCGGTGTGATATAATTCGGATGACCGTTTGGTAGAACCCCGTGTGAAATTTTACCGTTCCATAAATCGACGATGTATTGTGACATCGCCCTGTAATCTTGTTGTTGTAGTTTGTTTGCCATTGCTTTAAAAATTTATTTGTCTTCTGTTTATTTGTATTTGCTCTTGTTCCCAAACCTTTTTGGTTCTCGAGGTTTGGAAATCGAAATTTGATGCTCTTAAATATAAGGAATCAAGTTTACTTACATTCCTTACACGTTCAAAAGGAATCTCGACCTGGTCGTGTCCATAACCAACATAATACATCTGGAGATTACCTGACACCTCTGTATACACGACTATAGGAGCATCGGGTTTTTCAAAAAAGTGTATACATCTTACCTCATCGGTTCTTACCTTGGATATTCGGTGCACTAAACCTTTATCCTCGCACCATTGTTTTAGGGTTTCAAACGTCATAATCTCCAAAAATATCGATTTCTTGTTCGCAAGGATCTTGTTGTCCCTCAACTTGTATGCTTAACATCCGTGTATTACTGCCTGGGGCGGTGTGAATTTTAATTCTTCCTCGGTTTGCTAAACCATTTATTATCCCCCGAGTTTTTAATTCAGTATTGGCAATCATCTCTGCAAGAAATTCATCTGATGCAAAACAACACTTGTCCTGAACTTGCCAACCCCAGATGTAATTCATAATCATCTTCTCCTCAAGATTCAAAAGTGTAACGTCTTGCTGGATGTGCTTGAACACTTTTATAATTCTATATTCCATATTGCTTAATTTAAAAAATCTTCAAACCCCTCTAAAGGGTTCTGAACGTTAAACACTAAACGTTCTGGCGTTTCCTTTTTGTGTTCCGTTCGTTTAGGTTCTGGTTTCTTCTGTATAGATTCCCATCGGTTGTTTATACCTGGCAAGTTCCAACCATAACATCCTGCATCAAACTTAACCAGAATCTTTTCATCGACTAAATATTTAACATCCCTATAGATGCTTGTTCTCTCTCGTGAGGTAACTTTATGAACCCACTTAACTGGCATCTTGAAATTATTCTCCTTGGGTTTGTTTTTCTTGTTACTTGCGTTTATGAAGAGAAAAAGAATTGTAGCGTTTTGGCGCTTTATCATTGATGCCACCATTGCTTGGGATACATCGTCAAACCAATAATGGTTCTGTAATTTAAATCTTGGTTCCATTCTTATGTTTTTTTATTATTCAAGTTTAAGGTTTTTTCGTCAGAAAAAAAACCTTAAACGGGGCACTATAGATTCTATAGTTTTTTATAGTTATACCTTTTATTATCTTTTATAGGATGCGGGGTCTCAAGGGCGTTACCAATATAGGTCCCATCGACGTTACCCTTGGGTATCACACACGTTACCATTTACTTAAACCCTGGGGGTGTTGTTGCGTGCTTAACGATCTCGACACGATATCCCGTTTTTACCGGTTTATTTACTCTATACGAATACAAAATTTGTCCGTAAGATACACCGATCAATTTTGCAAGATGTCTTCGTGAGTGTGCTGTAATCACCTCCTGCGTGTCTTCGTGTATTGCCTTGTAAGTATACCCGGTGCTGCGTCGTTGGTTGTTTGCACCGTCGATCCATTGTAAGTTTCCAACAACATTGTTTGTTACATCGTTGTCTATATGCGAGACAAACGGGTGATCATAAGGGTTTGGCAAAAAAGCACGAGCGACGAGTTGGTGTATTGAAATCGTTTGCTTTAAACCGTCAACTGAAATTGAGTAAGCAAGATATTTTCTGCCCTTGTTACCCATTATCCATCTGGGTTTTAATAAGTAACCTTCTTTTTTAAAGTGGTAAGATTTTAATTTACCCTGGTTCGAGATTTCGTATATGCCCTCATAACCTTGAACCCATTTCCATTGTTCGTTCATAAGATTTGTTTTTATTTGCTTTTTATATATCGTTATAGTGTTGATTTTTTTTGATGTTTCCAAAAAAAGTTTAAAAAAGTTACAAAAAAACACAAAAAACCCCGGGCGAATGGCCAACTCCCGGGGTTAAGATGCGAGTTTTATGGAAAATAAATCCTGTGAATTATAGTAAAGCAAATAAAAACGAAGAAATCCTCGCATCCATTACTATATATGCGAAATCTTGTTTTTGATTTCGTTATATTTCATTTTTCCTTGTGTAGAAAATTTGATATAACCAACCTCTCTTAATTCTTTATAATATTTGGTTATTGCACTTGGCACTCCGATGACGTTAAAATATTCCGCCATATCTGAATCTGGGGTGAACCAATTTTCGCGTTTCACCATCTCCTCAATGGAATTAAGTATAAAGCGTTCTCGTTTATTCTGCTGAGATGCCAACTCCTGTGGTGTGCATTTCGAAGGCAAGTATAAATTTTCAGGTCGATTATCCCAAGGGTTGAAATTCCATTGTTTAATCTGTAGTTTGCTTGAAATCGTATATCCAGCAAACGTTTCATAAACCCATCTGGATAAACCACCCGACGCTCCTTTCAACCTCATTCGTTGTTTATTCTGGTGGTTTGTGTAGTGTAAAGTAACTTTATCTGGTATACCCCAAGTTGTCATTCTGGTGCCGTGTGTAAGAACAATATCTCTGTCGTCGACAAATGGGATAACCATTCCATATTGACACGCTTTAATGGGCAACTCAGGATGATTAACCCAGATTATCTCGTCGACGGGAACTGGGTAAGTGCACTCGAATATATGTTCAGGGTTTGCTTTAAATTCCATACATTATCCTTTAGAAGAATCTTGATCCTTGAGTTTCTTAATTTCTAAAAGATATTTTCTGGAGACGAGTATAGATGCCACTATAGAAAGGGAATACGCCAAAATCTTAAAAATGAATTCAACATTTGACATGGACACCATTATGGCGCCAGCATTTAGTAAAGTTACAGGTTCTTTAAATAAACCTTGGGCAACATATGTTATTGTGTCGATTTTTGCTTGGGGCATTTTTCTTTATCGATGTATTTTTGTAATTTCTTCTCGTTTTGCCTGGTCGAGGGATATTCTCTGGACAAACGAACCGGTCTTTGTTCTCCCATTACTTGATTAATTTCCAGAATTTGGTAAGTTATAGCAATCAACACCGCCATAATAACCGCCAGGATAACGTCCACCGCGCGAATATCGTGCATATCTTTGTTTTGCTGCATAGGGATAATGGGGTATAACTAAATTATTACTATAGTTGTTCGCTTTATCAGGTAGTTGCCCATCGCTTATATTTGGTGAGTTGTATTCTGGGTAATCTGACGAGTAATATTGCAGATGCTCTTGCATTCTGCGTGTATAGTTCTCCGCGATGTTCTTAACCTGGTTCATCAGGAATTGCAACTCGTTAAGTTCTATAGTTTCTGCGTTTTCTGACGTGCCTGAAAGCACACCTTTATTGTAAACCCTATACTTAATCGTTGGCAACGCCATATAAAGCGCCCAATTACATAACATCGGTCCAATATAGTCATCCAGCAAGGTTGTATCCGCCGATGTCGTTGTGCCGTTGTATACCCTTGTTTTCAACGCGTTAAGGTAAGACGCACCTAAATAATTTTGCAAATAAATCTGCTGGGCATCGAATACATAAGGTTGCAAGTCATCGGGTGACAGATTGAAGTTTATAGTGGTAAACGATTTTAGTTTATCCTCACTTACTAAAAGAATTTCTGGATATGACATTTTTAATCTTGTTGTTTTTGTAAATCTTGACGATTTTTATTTTGGGTTTTATAACTTGCCCATCTTAAGTTGTTTACACGATTATCAACACGGTTTCGGTTAATATGATCAACCGTTGGAAAATTATTCGGGTTGGGTAAAAAGGCGTTAGCAACCAATCTTGCAACCGAAAAACTTTTTCTTGTTTTATTGGTTGCTCCTTGATAACCGATCATTACTTTATGGTAACCTTTATGGTTAACAATATTTTTTAGTATTCTGGTTTTTCCCCATTTAAAAGATCTTACCCTGCCTTTATTACTGACTTGATAAAATTCGTAACCTTCTATATTTTTCCAAATTTCTTCCATATCTCAAATATAAAAACTTTATTCAATGGCGTCCGTTTCTCCGATCACTTGGTCAGGGAAAAGGTTAAGTGGTTGTATTTTTAGTTCGGTGTTGTAACCATAATAATACATTATGCGGTTAAACGCCTTAAGCATAACTTGCTGATCAGGTTGGATAACGGTTCTTGTAAAGTGCTGGTGTGCAACGATAATCTCGTCCTTGTTCGAACCTAAACCACCGCCACCTTCGTGATACAAACCAAGCAAAAGTGGTGAGGTGATGCGGTGTCCCGTTAAGATCCTTGAAGTTATCCTCGTCTCGAGGTTAACATAATAATCATCGTTTTCCGACTCAATTGG
>Ga0180433_10005079_pt1 | contig 18046 bp, 16 predicted proteins | sample SS_ome_8_FD_132980 | JGI IMG/M metagenome (GOLD analysis project Ga0180433, IMG submission 132980) | Hypersaline lake sediment archaeal communities from the Salton Sea, California, USA - SS_1_D_1 metaG | ecosystem: Environmental > Aquatic > Non-marine Saline and Alkaline > Hypersaline >... | reverse complement strand
TCGGCGTTGATGAACCGGAACGAGAAATGACTTCCCTTCAATCCGATCCGGATCTCTTCCTGGATCACATCCCGGATCCCTTCGGGGTTCCCCCCTTGGGTGTTCCCGTCCAGGAAAATATTGAACGATGGATCCGTCTCGAAGTCCCGATAGACATACATCGTGATCCGCTTTCCCTCCGGCAAGATATAGTTCAAGAAAATCTTCCGAAGAGTAGTTCTGACCGGGGATCCATACCACCCCGTTTGGAAGTCGGCCACAATGTAATAAGACCCAGCATCCTTGACCGCCGATGAGTCCGAGACCAGCAGCTCCCCGTCTTGAGTCCCGAGGATGAATTTCTTTTTCTTGAGAGAAGTATCCACCAGATTGGCCGAACTGAACCGATAACCCCCGATGTTTTCCAGGTAAAATTCCTGATTGATATAGTCGTAAACCAAGATGTACTTGAATTCTGAGGCTCCATCGTCAACGTTGGTGATGGTCATTCGGTATTCCCCGGCATCCGGATAATCCGCCCCTGATATGAAGGGAAGGTTCTCTTCGTCGATCCCATCCAGCAGCCGCTTGATCTTGTTCGACAAATTCTTGGGGGTGGTGAGCTGGTATCCGTTGAACAACTCGATCTTTTTGCTGTCGGAAAAGAAAATCATTTCCTTTCCCTTGTTGCACACTCCGACGCTCGCCGGAGATCGGGTGCCGATGTTCTCCACTACCAAATCCAGCTTGTAGGAATCGGTCCCGATCTGTCGAACCATCCATATCCCCTTGCTTTCCAAGACATACAGGTTCCCCTGAAACTTCTTCAGCCTGATGCCCTGGCCGGCGTTCCCACCCTGGAGCGGAACCCGGCTGGTGGCATACGAGGGGAATTGCTCCGGAGTCCCCAGGCCCGACCGGAAAATAGACTCCGGGTGATCCGGAAACCCGGCCACCCACAGCCGCTCATCCCAATATTCGATCGTGGTCCCGATAGGCGGAGGATAATTCTCGTAGCTCACCTCGTCCCCCAGGGAGCCGTCCTCCATGCCGTCCACATATTCCGTGGTGGAATTGTCTTCGAGGTCATTCAGCCAGTACAGAACCGCCCCGTTCGCCTTTACCCTCCACAGCCGCCGGCCGGTGACTTCCGGCTCCTCCGAGATGGGGATGTTCTCCAGCTTGAATTCCTCGCCCGAAGCGATTGTGACCTTCTCCGAGATAGGAGACGGGTTGCTCTCGCAGGGATAGTTCCCCCCGCGGATGAAGCTCACGGCAAACATATAGTCCCCCACCAAAGTGCTGGGGGCCATGTAAAGCTCGAAAAGCATGTCGATATGGGCTTCCTCCGTCCAGCCATAGCTGGCATTGATCGCCCACCGGGAACCGTTTTCAAAGGTCGGGTTCGATTTGTCCATCCCGGCCCGGACATACACCGACGAGCTGACGGAGTATGTTCCGTAGAGGACGATGTAATAGGTGTTCCCCACGGTCAGGTCCGGTTTCGTTCCGCTGAAAGTGAACGTCACCCAGCCATAGGTCGGAAAGGCCGAGAGCCCGGTGATCGCCACATCATCCGATCCCTGACCGAGGATGTTGGCCGAGGTGTTCTTGGTCCCGGATGTCCCTCCCTGGGCAGAATGGATCTCCGCCCACAGGTCCCCCGCCGGAGCCCCCACTTTGCTCAGGTAGAGCTTTAAGCTGGTCACTTCCCCGGATCTTGGGGCGACAAAGCTCTGCGCCAGAAGCGTTGTCGTGTTGTGATCCCGGAGTTCATGAATATCGTCCAGGTTCCCGAAATCATAACCGGCCTTGACCTCTTCCGCCGTCCCGGTTCCATAGATCTTGAAGGAATGGTCGTATGCTTTTCCCGACCAGGCCATAGAACCATTGATCTCGAAATTCTGGCCGTCCGAGTATCCGGAAGACAGCATCCACCGTATATGGATTTCCTGGGCTCCGGTAAAATCTCCATATAGAACCAGGTAGTATGTCGTATTGGCTGAAAGGGAGGGTTTCGTGCCGTTGAAGGAAAACTCGTAAAACGCCGGTCCCCCCTCACCTATGGAATTGCAGTCGATGTCAACCGAAGCCTGGCCGACAATATTGGTCGAAGTGTTTTTCGTCCCCGAGGTCCCCGCCTGGGAACTATGAATCTCGACCCAAAGATTCCCCCCGGGACAGATTTTGCTATATGGATCCACCTGTTGACAATACTTCCGCAGCGATACATGGACGCTGGAGATCTCCGCATCACAGGACAATTTGAAGCTCTGAGCAAGCATCGTCCGCGCCGAATCATCCCGCAGGGGGGCGGCGTTTCCCGGATCCCGCGCTCCGAACGCCTCCAGCTCCCCGCTTGTCGTCCCCTCTCCGTAGATCTCGAAAACCATGTCCACGGTCGAATCCCCCGACCAGTCCAGGGAATTGTTGATCTTCCAGTATTTCCCTTTGGTGTAGGTCGGGTCGGATGTGTCGAACCCCACCACAATGAAATTCGACGTGCTGACGGTATAGGCCCCATAGACGACGAGATAATAAGTTGTGTTGGCGGAAAGAGCTGGCTTGGTTCCGCTGAATTCAAACTCATAGGATCCGAAAGAGACGGCCCCGACTGAATTGGCGCCGATGGTGTCCGACTCGTCTCCGACGATATTGGAAGAGGCCCCTGCGGATTCGCTGGTCCCTACCTGGGAGCTATGGATTTCGACCCACAGGTTTCCGGTCGGCGCTCCGATCTTTTTCAGCTTCAAGACCACCTTGCTGACTTCAAAGGCCTCGGTCGATTTGAAGGATTGAGCCAGGAGAACCTGGCTGTTCGATTTCCGCAGCTCTCCCAACTGGTCCTGGTTGGACGCCGGATACTCCAGCTCTTTGTTCCCGGTGCTGGCGGACTGGACCTTCACCGTCGGAGCGGAGGTCGGGGCCTCGATCCCGGAATAGAAAGCCTCATCGTCCTTGACGGTGATCAGTTTTTCATACCCGGAGATCAGGATCAGCCCACGCCAATCCAAAAATTGAGGCGGCTGGTCGATGGTTTCAGCCGGGGAGAACAGCACTTCCCATTCTCCCCCGGCCTTTCGGCGGATGCTGTCCTCCAGAGCGACCAGGATATCGACATCATCCCCGGTCGATCTTCCTTTCATCCCGAGAACCTTCTTTCCGCCGAAGTCATAGTCGTCACCGAATACTTGATAGCCGGGGCGTCGGAACTTCGACTTCTTATCGGGCTGAGGCTTCCAATTATTACAGATATGGCACCACTTGAGATCATTCGGGCTGAGGTCCATGTCCTGATAGAGACCGCCGCCCATATCGTCGAATTCTTTCTTGTTCCAGGCCATCGTCACTCCGTCTCTCGATAAATCCTTCCGCCGCCCAGCAGCCGGCCGGTGGTGAACCCCTGTTTTGCGGAAAGGGTCCGAAGACCACTTTCCATCTTCGAGTTGAAAAGCCCCTGCATCCGGGCCATGTCCGACCCCCGCTCGTCCCGGATGAACCAGTCCATCACCACCTGGATGGCGATCAGGACATGAAGACTCGGGGGAAGATGGGGTGTCGCCACGTCCGAACCCGCGTCGCTGGTATCATGATTGAGATCCGGAACCTTCTTGGAATACACCCCTCTCAGCCGGTTGCTCTCCGTGGCCGCCGGCGTCGGGGCAATCCAGATGTTGTCCCTGTCCTCGTATCCCCATGCCCTCGGAGCCCCGGTCTGTCCGACCGAGATTCCGATATCCGCCAGCTCTTCCGGAGACATACAGAAGCGAAGCGGGAAAGGCTTCTGGTCCGCCTTGTTGTGAAGGATATTCTCGAAGATCAGAAGATCGGAGATACTGAGATCCGATGTGATGCTGTACGAGGACTTGTTGACCGTGAGGCTGATCAGCTTCGTCCCCCGAAAATACCAGGGGATAAACGGCTGCAGGATCAGCTCGACGACTTCCTGGGCGGTGTTGATCATGTCGTTGAGATCGTCATTGTCGAAAAGGCCCTGGGGGGCCTCGTCCAGCTCATCCGCATAAAGCCGGATCCGACGCCGCAGCTTTTGTCTGATCATGCCTTACTCCTTGCTGGGCCGAAAGGTATCTCCCAGGATGTAGCTGAGGACTGGAACCGCCCCGGTTATCACCAGGGTTTCCGAGATCCCCGGCAGCCAATTTTTCAGGACCGCAATCCCGCAGATCGTGAAAAAAGCGATCATCCCAAATTTGAGCCGCTTTCGTTTGCTCATCGGTCCTCCTATTTCTTCACCGGCTTTTTCACCGGCTTCTTGGTCGGTTTTTTCTCGGGCTTCTTTCGTCCCCCGGTTGTTTCTTCTTCCTCTTCGGACGGCACTTCCGATTCCGAATCCCAGGTCAGCTCATTGTCCGCCTCGCTGACGTTTCGATAGTGAAATTTCAGCCAGTTGGCCCCCAGGTCTCCCTGGTAGGCGATAAAAAACTGGATGTCCCCGGAGAAATTCCTGGTCCCCGCGTACTCCCCAAGGGTGAGGTTGTCGCTGTTGGTCAAGGTATGATCACATCCGCTGCAAGACTCCTCGGTAGAGACGCCGTTTCGATATTCGGTGATCGTCGATCCCGACTTAATCCAGGCCTGGTGGAACCATTGGGCAGCCGTTACGGTGTCGCCGTATATGTAATGGTCCCCGTCGGAGTCGGTGTAAGTGAAGTTGAACTGGCCGTCGGTCTTGATGTAGCTTATAAGACCTTGCGCCCCACCCCCGGACTTTGCGTTGAGAAAATATCTCTGAGACGCCAGGGAATCCCAATACACGAACATGGAGAAGGTCCAGCTCTCATCCAGGTCCACCGGCTCCCCCGCCGACCAGTCGATCGAGTCTCCGGTCCCATCCAGGCTTTGAGCGTAATGCTCGATCCCGGAAACCTGCGCCGGCAAGGATCCGGAATAGGTCGGATCGTTCTCGTTCGCTGTCTTGTCGTCCGCGGTGGATCCGGTGTTTTCATCGAACAGACAAAATATCTTGTAGGCGGTCGGAAGAATATCCGCCCAGGCGCCATCCCCGGTGGCTGATTCATCCCCATAGGCACAATGAATCTCCAGGCCGGCAGAGGCCGTCGGACTGCACTCCACCCAATAAAAGGCTGACGCGCTCCCCCCTCCGACACTCACTCCAAACGGAGGGCTGTGATCGAGCTGCGTTTCCCCGTCCGAGAGGAAAAAAGTCACGTCGTCCATGTCGGCTTGGCATCGACCGCCGATATCCGAGTCGCTGTCGATCTTGACCAGGGCCAGGACGTTTGTCAGGTCTCCGTCGATATAAGCATGTTGGATCGTTACCGGCTTATAGTGCGTCCTCCCACCGTAGGATCCGCTGCCGCCCCCGCCGCCAGAGTCGTTGTCCAGAATGGTCAGTGTCGCCGGGTTCGTGCCGGTAATCGTACAGTTGGAAGGATTGGAAAGGGTCAGGTTGACCGTCTCATCGGACTCCTGCTGCCCGTCCTCTGTGATCGAAACATTGAAGCTCTTCGGAGAAGATTGTCCGGAAGTCCAGGAGAGGGTGTCATTTGTGGCCGTGTAGTCGGTCCCGGACTCCGCCGTCCCGTTCGAGGTCGCATAGTCCACGGTCGCCGTGAATCCATCCGGAGCGTCGGATATATTGACCGTGATAGTGGCCTGGCCGTCCCCTTCACCGGCATTAAAATTCGCCGCTGAGAAAGAGACCGTCGGAGGCTCGTCGTCGTCCAGGATCGTGCAGTTGACCGGGTTCGTCCCGCTGATCGTGCAGTTGACGGGGTTCGACAGGGTGATAACGATAGTCTCATCATCCTCCGGAGTTCCGTCCGAAGTGATGGTGATGTTGAAGGTCTTGTTGTCCCCGTCCCCGCTGGTCCAGCTCAGGGTGTCGTTCGTGGCGGTATAATCGGATCCGGCTTCGGCGGATCCGTCGCTGGTAGCATAATCCACCGATGCCGTGACCCCGCTGGGGGCCTCCGAGATCGAAACCGTGATCGTCTTTTGTCCCCCGCTCTCCGAGATCGAATAGGGAGTCGAAGCAAAGGTGACAGCCGGGGTTCCCGAGTCGTATTCCTTCGCCCCAATATCCGGACCCGATCCCTTGTATTTCCAATGAACGCCGTCGCCGTCGGAGACCGTGACTGCCTGGTCAAGGGTCACGACCTCGGTGCCGTAGTTGACGGCGGTCACCTCATATTCTGTAGAGTCGCCCTCGAACATGAGGGTCATGCCGGAGTCGAGAAATCCGCCCCAGGTGTCATGAAACACCGTGGCATCATCGAGGGTGATGTTGGTCTGGTTCGAGAAATTCCCGTTGACCGTGGTGATCCAGGTCCCCGAGTCAATCACCGGGGATCCGGAATCCGGGATGAAATCCGTCAGCTCCGGATCCGTGCCGTGGACGGAGTTCGGGTCCGGAGACCCGCTCCGGGCTTTCCATTGGGCGAACGTCAGCGGATAGGTATCCGCATCCCGGAAAATGATGTCCCCTGATCCCGGGTTGTAGTAGTAGTTATAATCAAAATCCCCCTGGATATCGTCATAGTTGTCCGTGGCGCCGCCATAGAGATACGGCCCGTAAATATCTGACGCCGAGGAGATGGTCTGGCAGATGTTGTTCTTGAAGTGGAAAACCGTCTGGAAAGCGGAGGTGATATTCATGATGTGGTCGGCCGAGGTGTTTTTGGCCCCCATCACCATGGTGTTGTTGTACCAGTATTGACTGTATGCGTATCCCGTCCCCCCTCCGGTGTTCAGGGGGCCGTCCTCCGAGTTGTACATGATGTTGGCGATACCATAGATGTCTTTCGCCCCGCCGAGATAGAAGCTCCAGCAGTTAGGAGCCCCGGTGTGGTCGTGAGTGTAGTTGTTGATCAGCCAGACATACCGGGCCTCATCATCCGAGCCTTGCCCGATCAGAGTCCCATCGTCATAGCTTCCGTAGAACTCGTTGTCGATAACAAGGGCATATTTCCCGCTGGTGAAATCAAAGGCGTTTTCGCCGGAATTCTTGACGATGTTGTCTCCGACGTACCAATAGTCACCCAAAGAATTCAGGGAATCATCCCGGTGGATATTGATTCCGTCGGTATCGGCGCCGTCAACCGTGCATCCCGAAATCCAGCCGTGGTTCGCCTTATCGGTCTCCGAACCGTAGATGGTGATCCCCCCTACCCCGGTCGTTGTGATCGTGCAGTCGCGGATGTAGAAATAGCTGAACTTACAGCCATAGATCCCGTTCCCACCGATATTGACCAAATCCAGCCGGTCAAGGTAGATGTAGCTGGCAACTTGGTTGTAGAGGGCGATCCCCACACCGCCGATATTCTGGATCTTGATGTCCTCGACGGCGATATATTCTTCGCCGCCGTTGAACAGGATCCCGGATGAAGCCCCGGTGAAAACCGGCTTGTCTCCGGTCCCGTAGTCCCCGAAGGTAATCAGGTTCCCGGACGTTCCGGAGCAGGAAATATCAAGGGTCTGGTTCGACCAGGTTTCCCCCCGCTGGAAAAGGATGCTGTCCCCGGGACTGAAAGACCCCATCATGGAATTGACCTTCCCGATGGTCTTCCAGGCCTGGCCGGTTGTCGTCCCCGAGTTGCCGTCGTTCCCGTCGGTGGCGTCCACGTAGTAAGTGGTCGCCAGGACGGGGACGGTCAGGAACAGGGCGAGGATGAGAGGGATAAGGCGTTTCATGTCCCCTCCCCGCTTACCTGTTCTTCAATACCAGGTAGGCGTTACAATCGGTGACGTTGTTCGAGCTGTCCGTGTTTTCAATCTTGTAAAGGCGAATCTTCTTGATTCCCTGGAGCTGGATAATCGTCCCGCAGTCCCGGACCACGTTGGTGTCCGCCGGGGAATTCGTGGCGATTTGGACTTTTAGAAAGGCCGTAGTGGACCAGGCGATTCCATTGTGGACCTGGAACCAGAAATCAACCGTGTCGGTGGTCCCGGCGGATCGGGTGAAAGTGACCATGATCGAGCCCTCGTTCACCTCATAGGTCAGGTCCGGCTCCGTGGAGCTGACGCCGCCCCCGCCGTTCGTCCAGTTGCCTCCCGCGCTCACGTTCACCGCGGTTCCGAGAAACGTAAACGTCCTCCCGATCGACCCCGAAGTCGGCAGCGCGAGAATCAGCCCCAGGAGAAGCGCAAGTATTGATGCTTTACGCATGTTGTCCTCCCTGAGATACCGGGGCAGAGGACGGGCGGACCCATCCTCCGCCCCATCGTTGGGGGTGTCAGATTTTCAGCACCGCCCACACCTCGAAGTGGCCGGTGGTGGCGGCGTTGCAGGTGTAGGTAACAGCGATCTTGGCCCCGAGGTTGGCGGCCACGTCCTTCTTCTCCTGGCCGTCTGCTGTGAGCTGGGTGAATGTCACCAGGGCCAGCCAGTTGTCGGCCTGGCCCGGGATCAGCTCTTCAACCTTCACGTCGAGTTCCTTGGTGGTCCCGGCGATCGAGTCACCGACCAGGTAAAAGCTGCCCTCTTTGAACTGGCGAACATCCAGGAAGTCGGTCTTGGTGTCGCCGCTGGTCGCCTCGCCCCCATCGAAGGTGATGTCGGCCAGCTTGACCTTGAAGCCCCGGTGCTGTTCCAGCTCTTGCCGCGAATAAAGGTTCTTGGGCATAATGTCCTCCGTTTAGGAAAAAATCTCCCGCGTTCGATGCCGGCTCCACCACCGCCAGAATTCCGTCTGCGCCCATTTCAGGTCTTCCTCCGCATCCCTGGCCCCCATCTGATCCGAGATATCAACGAGCTTGAGATAAACGCTGAGGGGGAATCGGGCGATCGGAGCATATCTCCGATATCGCAGGGCTTTCAGGACCTTGGCGTTGAGGGGGACAGGGCGCCCCGTGCCTTCAAGGGCATAGTTGTTCTTGATCTGAGGATCTTCCTCCACGATGTCGAAAACCCGGTAATGCTTCCCCGATACCGGGTCATATTCGGTCACGCCGAGAGCCCGCCTCGGGGCCGGCCCGACGATGAACCACTTCTTGAACTTCTGCATGTAGACGGGGAACAGCCGGGGATGGATAAGCCGCAGCTCCCGCAGAAACCATTTTTCCGGTTTCATTGTTTTCTCCAGAAAGAGGGCCATGAGGGGGGCAAGCCCCCTCTGGCCCTCATACCGTCGTCAGCTCGGCTCCTCGATCTTGTCGATCTTGAAAAAGAGCCGCCTGTTGCTGATTCCAGCGTTGGCGAAGATGTGGCCCTCGACCACGAACTCGTTCTTGTCGGCGACCTTCTGGAGATACCCGCCGGCGGTTCCCTGCTCGAAAGTGACTTCGGCGTTCTGGTCCGTGCAGAAAATGGTGATGTCCCCTTTGTTCACGCCGAGGACATGACCGTCCGGGATGAACTTGTCCGGGATCATGGGGAAGATTTTGCCGTCATGGTAAAACGGGACGCCTTCCCATTTGCCCCATTTCACGCTGCTTTTGGCGAGATCGAAGTTGCCGAAGTTTTTCAGGTAGGCCAGCCACACCCGGCGGATTTTTCGGGTGATGAAGAGTACATCCGCATCCACCCAATCCTTGTCGAGAACCGACCACACCAGGTCGTCGGTGAACGGACGGGGGCTGGAAGCGGTGTCCACGGTGGCTTTCCACATGGGATAGGTCGCCACAGGAAGGTTCTGGAGGCCGGCGCTGTGGAGTCCCGGGGGATCCGCATTTGAACAGAAACCCATGATCCCCATCATCTCTCCGACTCCGGGAACCAGGGATGCGGCATAGGTGTCCTCCCGCCGCACGTAGGAGTTGTCCGACCAGCTTTCATCCGTCAGCAGAGTCACCTGGGTGTCGGAATCCACGGTGTCGATCTCCGCGCTGTCCACCTCTTTTGTGCCGTCGGACTTGTAGATGTCGATCAACATGCCGGGTTTGAGAAAGATGGTGGCCTGGGCGAACCAGGGATGGTCCACGACCAGGGTCTTGGTGGTGGACCCGGCCCCGTTACAGACCGCGAGCCGTCCGGCCCCGTCTCCGAAAATCTGCCGACTCATGTCGTCCTGGACGTTGACGAACAGCCCTTTCTGCTCGAACTCCTCCGGGGACATCAAAGCCCCCGATTTTCGAGCGGATTCCAGGGCGAACCCATCAAAACCCATCTGGAACATCTGAGCCCGTTTCAGGTAGATCAGGGCCTCTTTGACTTCACCGGCCTGGGCGGTCGGATATCCGGAATGCGACCGCGCTCCGGTAGCCTGGGACGCTTTGGTGTGAACCCGCTGCTTCGCGGCCCGGCCGCCCAACACCAGCTTGTCGCTGCGCTTGAAATCTCCCCAGCCCTTCGAGTTCTCCTTGAAGAGTCTGGTCAGGGTCGGAGAGAGATGTTCGTGAAAAAGCAGCTCTTGTTCCGTTATTGTGAGCATAATAGTCTCTCCTTAGTTCATGATTTTCCCCCCGCCTTTCTGGAAGCCCGGATTTTCTCGAAGGCCGCGGCCGCCGCCTCCCTCGGAGAATCATATGTCTCCGGTTCTTTGGGGGGGCTGCCAGCGGAGCCGTCGCCCGGTTTGGTAACAGGAGCCGACTCCTCTTTGCCCTTCTTCGCCAGGTATTCCTTGATCGCTTCTTCCTTCTGCTCCTGAGTCAGCTTTCCCTGGCCCGGATCCTTTTCCTTGAGAATTTCGAGATCGGCCTTCACCGCTTCATGGGTCAGCCGGCACGCTTCGGCCACGTCGTACTTGGGACGCCCCCCCTCGACTTTCGCCAGGAGATCGTACACAAAGCTGCGGATTTTCCCCTCGGCGTCTTTGACGAAAGGATACTTCTCCACTTGCTCCTCGACGGCCTTGTTGAGGGCGGCTTCTCCCGCTGAGACCTTTTCGGCCAGGCGCTCGCTTTTCAGCTTCTTGTTTTCCTCCACAAGATCAGAGACCATCTTCTTGAGGCCCTTCATTTCCTTGTGGAGACCCTTGACCTCGGGATCGGCGAATTCCAGCTCTTCGTCTTCCTCTTCCGATTCCTCCGCCTGTTCCGATTCGCCGGTTGGCGTCTCGGAGGGCGAACCGGAGGGCTTGATGATGAGCCGTCCTTGCTCTTTCGCCTCGATGATCTCCTGCAGCATACCCGCGGCCTGGCGCAGTTGCGTTTCCCGCTGGTTGAGCTCTTCGAGCCGTTCATTCCCCCGGATGCCCAGTTGACTCCAAGTGATCACGTCTTCCGGCTTATCCGGGAAATAGTCCTTCTCCCCGCTTTTGAAAACCGCAGGGACTCGGAGTTTCCCTTCCGCATCGACGATGAAAAACTTGGGTTCTTTGGCGCCGGTCTCTTCGGCTCCAGACTCTTCCTCGGCCTTCCCCGTTTTGGCTTCCTTTTCGGACGGGGTTTCTTTGTCGGAACCCTGGGCTTCTTCGTTTTCCTCGGAGGACTCGGCCTTTTTAGCCTTAGCCTGTTCCTCATAAAACGATTCGACCGCCCCCGAGACAGAGGAGGGCTTTTCGACCTGTTCCTCGGTCTTGGTGGTTTCTTGCTGTTCCATTGGTTACTCCTATTTGGTTTTCACCCGAACCTTGGGCTTCGGGCCTCGTTTGGCCGGAGCTTTTTTCTCGGATTCGGGCTCCGGTTTTGTTTCCCTGGGCTTGATCTTTGCCAGGACTTCTTCCGCCGGGAAGACATAGCGTTTCTGGCCTAAGATGCCGTCTTGAACGATATGGGGGATTCTTCCCTTCCCGCACAGATCGAGAATTTCATCCTCGGTCCTATTGAGAGTCCTGGCGATTGATTCCAGGTTGACCAACGATGCTCCCATGTCACACTCCCTCACCGCCCAGGGCGGTCATGATTTGTTCGGTAGAGAGGGCGGGGGCGGCTTCGGTAGGAGCCGCAGCAGGGGGTGTTCCCGCGGCCCGCTCGCCGGCGGTGGGCGATGCCGCCTCCTCACCCTCGATTTCAGACTCTTTGATCCCCAGGTATTGCTTATGCGCCTCGATCCGTTGACGGATAAAACCCTTTACCTTTGGGGTTAAATTTTCGAATTCTTCCGATTTCCGGAAGTCGTTGAAAATCTTGTAGTGGACTTCGTGATTGTCGTTTGCGTCGGCCTCGATGTAGATCTCTTTCTCCTTCATGATCTCGATCTGCCGCTCCGCCTGTTTCTGGTCGATGAACTCTTCCTCGAAGTATTCATCCACGTCCTTGACATCCAGCAGCTCCATAGCTTTCCGGGGGTCCTGCAGAAACCCCTTGTCCACAAGGGCGATAACCACCTCCTGCTTCTTGTCCCGGGTGGTCATGATGTCCACGCCGCTCTTCACCCGCACGTCGGTGTTGTCCCGGAGATCCGTCCCTTTGAACTCGGAAATGATGGGCCGCTTGTTCCGGCCCAGGGTCTTGATCAGCCGGTGGACCGAATAGTGCTTCTTGATGAGTTTCAGCCGAAATTTCACGGCCTCCTGCAGGGCCTCGTCCTGGTCATCCACGGCGGGATACATGACCTCTTTATCCCGGCTCCGCAGCCCCTCGTAGAGAACCCCGGAGGCTCGGGTGGCGTACTTCGGGAGCTGGCCCAGGCTGACTTTCCGGACCGATGATTCGGTCTCCAGTTCGTTCTCCATGAAGTTGAGCCAGTTGACCACCGTCTCCGGAATCGGTGGGGGGCTCTGCATGTAGGGGGTTCCGAACTTGGGATGATACTGGACATAATCCACCCCGGCCCGGCGGTATCCTTTCAGGTCCTCCCCCTGCAGGGATCCCCAGGGAATCATCCCCTTGACCCGGAAATTCTCGATATGCTCATCGACCATCGAGCAGTAGCGGTTGAACTGCCGCTGGGGATGGATGAGGACCCGGACTGCGGATTCCGATATCGGATGTCCCAGCCTCGGGAATATCCCGGGAAACTGAAAATAAGGGATCTCGGCATCCGGGGCGGGGCTGTCCCCCTCCCACAGAAGCCAGTCCCCGGCGATCACATAGAACCGGCCCTTGGGATATTCCTTGTTCGGCCTCACCCACCGCTCGATAACCAGGGTCCGCTCTTCATCGGACTGGCTCTTGTTGTGCGGGATGAAGATCCCCACGCCCTCATCCCCTTTCGGCACCGCCGGAAGCTGGTCCTCCGGGACGCCAAACATCTGAGCGACATCACTCTTGGGAAGCCGTTTTCCCTCGTCGAAATACCGCCAGTCCCCCCTCACAAACCCATCCGCATCCGGGCGGACGTTGAACGGATTGACCAGGTTGTAATCCACATCCCCTTTTTCTCTGCCGATTCCGCTCTTCGACTTCACCAAGCCGTAGAGATCCTTGTTCCACCATTCCTTCCAGAAGCAGACTCCCGTTATGAGAGCCCACAGCTTCGCCATGTTGATTTTGCCGTGGAACTTCCCCTTGGCGTTCGTGAATTCGATCACCATAGAGCCGCCCCGGGCGGCCTTGATGTCCTCCGCCTCGGAGGTGTTCGGGATCACATAGAATTCATGGGGATACCGGAAGTCCGACCATTGCTGGCGGATGATGGGAAGGACGCGGTTGTAGACGTTCTTAACATCTCGATCGACATGCTCCTCGATGTCGAAGATGGTCTTGGTTTTCTCGTCGTACCAGATATATTGGTCCCCCTCCAGGAAGCGGATATTCGCCTTCCATTCTTCGTGGTAGTCCTCCACCCAGGGATGCTTTCTCCAGTTGGTCTGGATCTCCTCGACCTTTTCCCGCTGGGCCTTGGATTGTTTCTTTTTCGGAAGGGGCTTGAATTCAGCCATGATCAAAATCCTTTACCGGCGCCCTCAACGCGCCGGTCCTGGGCGGTCATGTTTTTCCGGGCCTCCCGCTGCCCCTCCAGGGCTTTCTTCTTGTGGTCCACCTCGACGGGAAATTCGTCTCGGAACCGCTTGAATTCCCCCAGGTCCGCGGCCATGATCCGGTCGTACAGCTCCCGCTTCTCCCGGTAGTGAAGGATGTTCTGAGCGAAAACGATCACCGCGAGAATCACACAGAGGATGAATAGAAAAAGCATGATTCCTCCTAAAACATGGCTTGGGCCACTTTTTTCAGGGCCTCCGGTGTACGGGGAAGGCCCCGCTTGACCTGTTCCTCGAAATCCGGGTTCCGGGCCGCCTCTGTGTATCCCGGCGGATGCTGGACTTCCGGGATTTTCTGCGGGATCATCTGGTTGGCGACCGCCAGGTAGAGGGTGTCGAAGATATCCACGTCCTCTTCCTTTCCCCGATACCACTCCGTCACCTCGTCCTCGTAGTCCCGGAGGCCCTTCCGGGACTGGATGTGACCCCGCTCGAAATAGGGAACTACCGTCATGTGCCGGACAGGACGAGGAAGAGATTTCAAGTTGACGGACAGGACCCGGATGTCCGGGCGGTTGAGTTCCAGGAGATCCGCGAGAAAGATCCCGTATTTCTCCCGCTCGATGAGAACCATATCGACCGGGCGGCCCTCTTCCGCCGCCCGGTCATACTCCTCAATCACCCAATCATAAAGCACGGGGGATTTGATTTTCCGTTTGGCGGCATAATCGACATACAGGATCCGATCTTCCCCCCAATCCGTGATTGTCATGGCGGAATGGGAGCTTTCCCGAGCCTTTGTCCCCGCGCAGTCGATGTTCATGAACCGGATGAAATTGGCCGGCAGGGTGGCCCAATGGATAATCATTCGAGGGTCGATCCGGATATCCTCGTCGGAGACCACCTGCAGGTCGTACATCCGCATGTAGATGTAGGTCCCCTGTTTCCGTTTCTTCCGCTCCAGGTACTGCTCGTCCTGGACCCCCGGGAAGTTCAGCTCCCCTTTCTCGTTCCGGGACGGACAGGTGAAAACGTCGTACCCGGTCACGCTCATGAACCGGCCGGGGGATTTCCCTTTCAGCCGGCGGTAATCGAACCGGCATTTCGGATCCAGGATCCGGCCGGAAACATCGTCTTTTTCCCAGGGGGTCTCGGTCACGACCTCCCAGGCGTCCTTCCGCAGCAACGACTCGGCTTGCTGCCAGGAAATAAACGTCACCCTCCGCATGTCCGCGGTCCGGGAGTTGACCTCGTTCATCAGGTTGTCGGTCCACATCCCCCGGTAGTGCTTCCCGGAAAGAGCCTTCTTCGGAGACCCGATATCGATTCCGAAGCCCCGGAAACGGAATTTATCTTTCTCGCAGGTGTCGCAGTCGTTCCGGCCGATCGGGACTATTCCCTGGAAATAGGCCTGGATCAACTCATTCGTCAGGATTTCCCGCTCGATGAGTTGCAAATGATCTTCGGAAAGCTCCGTGATCCCGGTATAGATCGCCAGAAGGGATTCCTCGCCGTATTTCAGGGCCTTTAACCCCTCTTGGATGGTCATTCCCCGCCCGAGGGTGGACTTCAGGCTGTCCCGAGACATCAGGGTCAGCTTTTGAGGATAGGGGTTCGTGGAAAAACTCAGGTAGTCGCAAAACTGGAGGTGAATACCGCTGAGATCCCGGTACTCGGTTTTTTTCCCGTGGCGGAGGACAACGGAACAGAGATAAAAGAGATCGTTGATGCAGCGGTCTTGGAATTCCTCGACCGACCCACACCCCAGCTCTCTAATCCCGGGGACGCTCAATACCCGTTGCTTCCTCCACCCCCTGATTTACGACCTCAATCCCCCGCATCCGGCGGAACTTCTCCACCGCCGCGGTATCATCCGGTGTGATATGGACATGGACATGCCGGCCCTCGGTCTTCTGATTGATCTTCGTAGCCGGGAACCCGTCCCGTATCTTCACCGCGTCATGCCAAAATGCATGAATCGTCCGAAAATCCTTGTTCTCGGGCTTGATGGGATGCTTGGCCTCCAGCCCCTCGGCCAGAATCTCTACCAGCCTCTCCGTCGAAAGCCCCTGTTCTTCCATCTCTTTCTGAAAAAGCTCATGGCCAGCCGCCAGCTCCAGGGCATGATTCGTCCGGTCCTTCGCGCATGTCGGACTGTATCCGGCCTTGATCCCCGCCGCCTTTTTATCCATCCCAGAAAAGTAGTTCGCCAAAGCCCTCCGCTGTCGGATATTCAGATCCCGAGCCCCGGTCGGCAGCTTCTTCATCTTCGGCGCCCGCTTCTTCGGCGGGAAACCCGGCTTCCGCGGCCTCACCCGAATCAGCCTCTTCGGAGGATCCGGAGTCGATCTGAATACCGCCACCGGAAGCCCGTCGTGTTCTTCGATTACCATCAGAGAATCACCCTATCTCCGGTTGCTCCCCCGGCCTCGTTTCGGCTGCCAAGACTTCGAACATCCGCCCCGGCCGCGGTTTGCCCTCCGGCCCCTGCCGGACCCATCACGCTTGGGAACTCCTCTTTTCATCGAAATTGCTCCGGAAAATTCCGGATGAAAAACGTCCGGAAATCATCACGCTTCGCAAAATCCAACCAGAACCGCTTCACTCCCGACCGCGGATGTATCGAGCGCATGTACCTGTCCAGCCACTTCAAATTCCGATACGCCCACTTCACCCGCTGCCGTAAGATGAGCCGCCTGATCCTCTTGCCCATTATGTTGTGTCCATTATTTGTAGACACCCATAATGTAAGGACAATAAGTATCGCTTGACAAGTATTTTTCTTTTTTACCCCTGTTGACAATGGGGTTTTCGGGTGTACGCTGAGGTTAGATGGAGGAGAAAATGTTCGATAAATCCGATTCCGATTTCCCGCCCCCCAATTTTAAAATCCCCTTCCGCGTCCATTCCCGACTCATCTTCAATCTCGAAAGAAAAATCGAAGACCTCACCCACCGCTACGAACACGACCACGCCCTCCTCAAGCTCAGAATGGATCAGATCCAGGCCGTAATTAGTAATTTACACAAGCCGTCGATGAATTAAGAAAATATTGCTTGGATTGCGAATTGGTTTTTGTGTTAATATTTTTAAGTCGATTTGTCAGCAAAATTCTTTTTGGAGGGAAGGTATGTTTAGCCATCAATATTTAAAAATGTGTATGGAAGCAAAGGAAGATATAGAATTCATGAGAACTTTTATTGAATTAGATGTAGAAATGCAGAAGCCTTTTTTATTCAAAAAAGGCGATTACTTCTTGTATCCCGAAAGAAGTGAATCCGAAGTCCATGAGGTTTATCGAGTAGAAGAAATCACATTAAGAGCCGTAAATAACCCTTACCCTTACAAAATAAATGGCTCGTTTTGGATACCAACAGTGGAACAGCTAATATTTGAAAACAAACGTTCTATTCCGCTTATTTCCCTTGAACATATAAACAAACTTTACAAACAAAACAATCATGTTTTATCTAATTTATCGAATGAGGAACAAGTCCTATCATATATTATGGAAATTAGGTTCAAGAAAATATGGGATTTCGAAAAAGAGACTTGGATTTAATTGAGGCGGGAGGCCGGATCAGCCCAGCCCCCCATTGAAAAATGACGCTTTCTCAGCGGAATTTGGCCTCAGTATAGAGAACGCCGTCGATTCACGGTAATTCTCACGTCCCGCCCAATTTAATCGCCCTGTTATTGCTCCGATAATCACAAATTAATCATTTGACACACTTAATCCATAGGTGATACTTAATATATACAATTTCTCGGAGTATGGTGATTGTATATTGATCGGCGCATAATAATGGATATTTTAGTCCAACTCAGCAAAATAGCTCCATCTCCCCTTTGTTCACAAAAAAGCGCCGAAGATCTAATCGTGCCCGAATACTTCGACCGAGAGGAAATCAACAAGCATCTCCTCTTCCTCAAAAATTGCGGATTTATTCTATGCTTTGAATCAACGGCCCCCCTTTCTCCCGGCTCCTGCACCTGGATTAAAATTTACATCACCGCAAGCGGCTCAAGGTTTCTCCAAGAAATCCAAAATCCTTAAATTCACCCCGCGGTCCCAATTTTATTTCCCCGCCAACCACTCTCCAGACGGTTTCCCAGCCACCAGAGCCCCAAACTCACCCGAACCCTTGTCCCTATATGCACCCGAACATAAATCCCGCTTAAATTTTCGCTGCGGCGTTTGAGATTCCCTTTCCCGCCTTTCCAATTTGGGGACATAAAATTGGCACAACAAGCACTTGATATGAAAACAACTGTCAAATCAAATCAAACCACCGGGTCTATTTCTCTTCCTTCGGCTTTAGCTCCATGCCGAGTTGCTGATA
>Ga0180433_10005078_pt1 | contig 18054 bp, 12 predicted proteins | sample SS_ome_8_FD_132980 | JGI IMG/M metagenome (GOLD analysis project Ga0180433, IMG submission 132980) | Hypersaline lake sediment archaeal communities from the Salton Sea, California, USA - SS_1_D_1 metaG | ecosystem: Environmental > Aquatic > Non-marine Saline and Alkaline > Hypersaline >... | reverse complement strand
TGTGGCAATCAACGGTGCTTCGGTCTGTAGGAGCTGCACAGCTTGACGCTGCATGTTCGATCCCATCAAAGCTCGGTTTGCATCGTCATGCTCAAGGAAGGGAATCAGCGAGGCTGAGACACCAACAAGCTGCTTCGGTGAAACGTCCACGTAGTCGAGTTCAGTTGCTGCCACTAGTTTAAACTCGCCACCTGTGCGCGCCAAGACCATTTCACCTTCGATTTTGCCCTTGTCATCGAACTTGATTGTCGCTGGGGCAATCTGCGCCTCATTCTCTTCATCACCACGGAGGTATACCAGGTTCTCAGTGACACGGCCGTCTTTGACCTCTCGGTACGGGGTGCAGAGAAATCCGTAGTCATCTACGCTTGCGAACAAGCTGAGGTACGTTATCAGGCCGATATTGGTGCCTTCCGGCGTTTCGATAGGACAGATACGACCGTAGTGAGATGTGTGAACATCTCGCACCTCAAAACCAGCTCTCTTTCTGTTCAAACCACCCGGGCCAAGCGCGCTGAGACGCCGCTCGTGTGTGAGCTGGGCTAGAGGATTAACTTGGTCGACGACATTGGACAACTCGCTTCTCGCAAAGAAGTAGTCTATTGCGGTAGAGATTGTGCGCGAGTTGATGAGGCTCCTTGGGCTCAGTTCGCTTTGATCCTTGAGGTTCATTCGTTCCTGAGCCGTTCGTTTGAGCTTGAAGAACCCTTTGCGAATCTCCTCGCCCGCCAGCTCGTCGATCGTACGTATGCGTCGATTGCCGAGATGGTCGATGTCATCTATCTGACCCTGACCGGCTCGCAGTCCCAGGACATATTGAAGAGCGTTGACGTAATCCTCCTCGCGGAGTGTCATCTCGTTTTCAGAAATGTCCTGGTTGAATTTTCTGTTCAGTCGAAAGCGACCCACCTTGCCCAGTCGATATCGGTTGGTGTCGAAGAACCGCTCCTCGAATAGTTGTTTTGCTTTTTCGAGTTGGGGAGGGTTGCCCGGTCTCAGTCTCCGGTAAATGCGGGTGAGAGCGCTTTCGTATGAGTCTGAGAGATCCTCTTTGACCGTGTTCAGAATCAACGGGTCATCGAGGCTGGCGATAACCTCTATTTCCTTGAGGCTGGACTTCTTGATCGCATCAACAAGATCTTCAGGTATTGTCTGCCCGCTTTCGACCAAGACCTCGCCTGTCTCGTTGTTCACAAGACCTCCTACTGCAACACGGTCGGCGAGCTTGGAGGCGGACATTCTTGGGGTAATCTTTACTTTCTCAGTCTGGTAAAAGAGACGTAAGATTTCCTCATCTGTCCCGTATCGTGGCGACATTGCGCGGGGCAACATGGTGGCCGGAAACTTGCCGCTCTGATCGAGTCGGACGTGCAATACGTCTCGCTTTGAAACTCCGATCTCAATCCAACTTCCTCGCTCAGGGATGATCCTGCAAGAATGAAGGCGCTTGCCGGTGGCATTCACTTGTTGATCGAAGTCAACGCCTGGAGATCGGTGTAGCTGGGTGACGACGACTCGCTCAGACCCGTTGATAATGAATTCCCCGCCTCCCAACATGATGGGGACATCGCCCAAGTAGACTTCCTCTTCGACCGGTTCTTCTTTGTCCAATCGAAGGCGTACGTGCAACGGCATTCCGTACGTCAAGCGCAGACGCCGACATTCCTCGGGCCCGTATCGTGCTCGGCCCAATCGGTAGTTTACGTACTCCAGAGACATAGTCTCATCGTAACTCTTGATGGGAAATGTCTCACGAAGAACTGTTTCCAGACCCTTGCTCTTCCGCTTGTTTGGGGGAGTGTCTGGCTGAAGGAAGTCCTCGTAGGATGTCGTCTGAATCTGCACAAGCTCGGGTACTCTTACGAAATCACCGACCTTGCTGTAATCGCGGATCTCTTTCATATTGGATCTACCTCGCTTACTGACACACGGCTAGCCTGGCCGACAGCAACCGCAGGACATGTGCCCTGTTGTTCCGCCGCGCTCGCTCGGATACCAGTCGAGAATGTCGAGAACAGTCGTGCTGTCTGCAACTTAACGGGGACTTCACGCAGAAAGTTCCACCACACCATCGGACATGTACTCGCCAGGACGACGTGCTCTCGGCCTGCAAACACAAAACAACCGTTTGCACGGAGCTCTTGCCGGTTCGACCATGTCGCCATCGAAAGCCCCGCTACAGCCGAATTGATGTTGAGTATCATTCCAGACCCGCACGGACAACCGCTCAGGAAATAGCCAAGTAGCATGCTAGGCGCTTGCGCGCTTCACCGCTACACGGTGCACGGTACAATTGACGGACAGTCTTACTTGATCTCTGCCGTAGCGCCCGCTTCTTCGAGAGCGGCTTTCACCTTTTCCGCTTCGTCTTTGCTGACAGACTCCTTGATCGGCTTTGGCGCACTTTCGACAAGTGTCTTGGCTTCTTTCAGGCCGAGAGTCGTAAACTGACGAACAGCCTTGATGACCTGCACCTTTTGTGAGCCGACCTCTTTGAGAATCACGTCAAACTCGGTCTTCTCCTCGGTTGCCGCTGCCCCCGCACCTGCAGCGCCTGCAACGGCCGCTGCCATCGGCACCGCCGCTGTAACACCAAATGCTTCCTCGGCCGCCGTCTTGAGTTCTGCCAACTCCATCACAGTCATGCCCTTGATCATTTCCAGAACTTCATTTACTTTTCCGCTTGGCTGGGCTTCGCCCATCTCTTCTCCTCCTCTTGAGGACTTGATAGCCTCGACTACCGTAAGGAACTGCTGGATAACACCATTGACAACATATACAAAACCTGTAAGAGGTCCTGTGATACCACCTATAACCTGGCCGACAAGGATATCGCGTGGCGGAATAGCAGCCACAGTCAAGACCTCCTCGGCCGTCAATACTTTTCCATCAAGAAAGCCGCCTCGAACCTTGAGCTCTTCGTGCTCCTTTGACCAGTCAACCAATAGCCGCGGCACGATCGTCGGATCGTCTCCACCGTACGCTATTGCCGTAGGTCCTGTAATCAGGCTCACTGCGTCTTTTATCTCAAGCTGCTCGAAGGCAAGCGTAGCTGTCGAATTCTTGACAACGGTGAGATTCGCGCTTTGCTCATGCAGCTTGCCACGTAGTTCTGTTGATGCACCGGCGGTGGAACCGCTGTAGTCTACAACTACACAACTTTGTACATCGGCGAACTGTTTCGCCAGCTCACCCACCATTGTCTCGTTTAACTTACTCGGCATTATCTACTCCCGGCCCCGGCTGAAGCGCCTTAGAGCGCTCTGACCGATAACCCTTGCTGCCAATCATTAGCCAATCGCGAGCCGAATACCTGGGCTCATCGATGCAGAAATGCTCACTCTGTGCAGAAATCGACCCTTGACCGCTGCCGGTCGATTCTCGAGAATGTGCTCTATGAATGCGTTGATATTGCTGACCAAATCCTGCTCCGGAAAGGACCGCTTGCCGACAGGAGCATTGATGTTGCCAAGAGCATCCGCACGATACTCGATCTTACCGGCCTTGAATTCCTGTATGGCAGTCGCGAGATCCTGTGTTACGGTGCCTCCCTTTGGAGAGGGCATTAGACCCTTTGGCCCAAGCTGCCGGCCAAGTTTGCCGACGTGCTTCATCATGTCTGGTGTTGTTACGGCCACGTCGAATTCGAGCCACCCATCCTGTACCTTCTTCACGAGATCTGCGCCGCCAACGAAATCCGCTCCTGCTGCTTCGGCTTCCTTGGCTCGTTCACCTTCGGCGAAGGCGATGACTCTCTGCGTCTTTCCGATTCCATTGGGAAGCGAATACGTGCCACGAATCTGCTGATCCGCCTTTTTCGTATCAACCCCCAGTTTCATCGAGATTTCGACTGTCTCGTCGAAATTCGGCTTGTCAAAGGTCGCCAACAGAGCCACGGCTTCTTCAACCGTGTGTTCGGTTGTTCGGTCGACCTTCTTCGTGTTCTTGACGTGTCGTTTGCTTTTTGTTGCCATCGAGTTTCTTTATCCCTCTACTACATCAATGCCCATGCTACGAGCGGAGCCTTCCACCATTTTCATGGCAGCATCGATGCTTGACGCGTTTAGGTCGGGCATCTTCGTTTCGGCAATCTCGCGTACCTGTGAAAGTGTGACCTGCCCCACTTTTTCGGCTTTTGGAGAACCGGAGCCTTTTGCGATCTCGGCCATTTTCTTCAACAAAGCCGAGGCTGGCGGAGTCTTCACCTCGAAGGAGAAGCTCCTGTCCTTGAAGATCGATATCACAACACCGACCAGCATGCCCGTTTGTTCTTTGGTCTGGTCATTGAACTGGCGGACGAACTCCGGCAGGTTGATCCCGTGCGGTCCAAGAGCCACGCCTACCGGGGGGCCCGGCTGCGCCTGTCCCGCAGGTATCTGAAGCTTCACTATTGCCGAAATCTGTTTCTTTGCCATTACTACTCCTCATCGGGCATAGCGCAAAGGGCGATTCTCAATGACACCCCACTCAGTCAACAAAGACAATGCTATGCGCGTTTCTCTTTTGCGCGGATTCTGGAATCCATTTATGGGCAACCGCGAATCTGCCCGCCGACCGTTTCTATATTGTTTCGATCTGCCACGACTCCAGGTCGATCGGCGTCGCACGACCAAAGATTGTGACAATCACACGCACCTGGCCCTTCTCGGGAGACACTTCCTCGACAGTGCCGGGGAAGTTCTGGAAGGCACCTTCCTTGATTCTCACTTTGTCGCCAGCTCGGAAGCGGCTTTCTGGGGTCGGCTCCGCCTCTTCGCGTTCGGCTTCCATCAACATTTTTTCGACTTCCTTTTCGGTAAGCGGTACCGGCGTACGGCCAGTGCTCAGGAAGTCCCCCACCCCGGGTGTCTCACGAAGCAGATATGCGCTCTGCTCGTTTAGCTCGACCTCGACCATCACATAGCCGGGGTAAATCTTTCGTTCTCGGACCGACTTCTCGCCGCCGCGAATTTCCGAGTATCTTTCGCTGGGAACGAGTATCTGACCAAACATATCTTCGAGCCCTTCGGCCTTTGCCCGGCGCTCGATACTCTCTTTTACGTGATCTTCGCGGTTGGTCTGAACCCTAACCACATACCATTGTTTGGCCATCAGCATGAAGCCCTTCAGTACGGGATTGCTTCTCTCAGTAAACTCCCGCCAGGCGGAGCACAAGAACCAGTGCCTGGTCGAATCCGTACAGCAATGCGCCCATTACGATTACCGTTACCAAAACGACACCGGTCGCGTTAACGACTTCCCCCCACGGCGACCACGAGACCTTCTTCAGCTCGGTCTGCGTCTCGATCAGGTACTGGCCGATTTTCTCGTTGAAAAAACACAAGTACCCACCGATACCGGCAAAAACCACAAGAACAGCTCCGGAAGCAACGTATGGAGCAATGTCTCCGGAGAAATATCCGTGAAGCTGCTTGGCCATCAGCGCGCCAATGGCGACGCTCACGATCAACGTAATCGTGCGAGACCAAGTACCTTGTCCTTCTTTGTAGATTTGCATACCCGATTTTTCCCTACGCGGCTATTACAGCTTCCGGCCTCCCGGACTCGTTGTTCTTCCGTGGCAGGCCAGGAGGGACTCGAACCCCCAACATGCGGTTTTGGAGACCGCCGCTCTGCCAGTTGGAGCTACTGGCCTATCCGATCGCCGCTTCGGCGGCCGAGGCCCCCGAGGCTCGATTGTTTACTTTTTCCGTTCCCTATGTGCCGTATGCTTTCCACATTTCTTGCAGAATTTCTTCAACTCAAGCCGCCCTTGTCCGCGGGTTTCCCGGCTTGTTTGATAATTCCGCTCCGAACAAACGGTGCATTGCATCGTGATATATTCTCTCATCAGAGCAACCTTCTATCGCTATCTAAGCAATCCGGACTGTATACACTCTTCGTCCGCCTGGAGCTGCTGTTGGGATTTGAACCCAAGACCCCCTCCTTACCAAGGAGGTGCTCTACCACTGAGCTACAGCAGCGAAGCCTTGTCACCAAGACCTTCGCACCGTGAACCTCCCGGCCGTAGGGGTCTTCCCTCGGCCCTTTCGGCGCCCGGCGCATCCGGGAGCGGGCGATGGGGATCGAACCCACATGGCTGGCTTGGAAGGCCAGGGCTCTACCATTGAGCTACGCCCGCAATCTATATTCGTTGCGCCTGCAGGGCTTCTCGTTCCCCTTGGTGGGGGGAGACGGATTCGAACCGCCGTAGGCATAAGCCGGCAGGTTTACAGCCTGCTCCCATTGGCCACTCGGGCATCCCCCCGTTCCCTGCCGACCAGAGTGCGTCGGGGCGCAACTATAGAACAACATCCCCCTTGCCCCGGCCCGCAGCTTGTTCAAAAACAACAAGCCACGTGTCGGATTAGAGACATCGTTCTATTGGCAAAGCTAGCGGGGGGAGTCGAACCCTCAACCTATGGTTTACAAAACCATTGCTCTACCATTGAGCTACGCTAGCGGCAAAACGGAAATTATATGTGCTATTGTTGCGGATGTCAAGCCCCAAAAGGTCATCAATTTCGTTTGCAGTGTTCAAAAGCATGTTTTCTGATCAATCATCTGGCTTGATGGCCCTTTGTGAGGCCCGGCAGAGCCTCTCGGGTGAGGCCTTGGATGACCGCGGAAACCGCGTATGCTGCAAGTACTCCCAGCGCCGGCAGTAGGAACCGCAGGCTCGAATACCACATCCCGTCGCCGGTGATCCAGCCAAAAACAAGCCACCGGACAGCATATCCCACGCCAAATGCCGTTGTTGTCGATGCGACAGTGCAAATCCACCACGACTCATGTCCGCCCAATTCCAGCGAAATCCCTCTGTTCTTCAGCTTTTTCGCCAGAAGCCACAGCATCAGTCCCGCAGTGACCGCCATCGAAATCGACGTTGCCAGGGCCAGCCCACCAACGCGCAAGGAAGTCCTGACAAGAATGAAGTTCAGAATCACGTTGAGCATAAGCCCTATCGCTGACGCAACAAGTGGCGTGCGCGTGTCCTTCAACGCGTGAAACGCCCGTGACAGGTTGCTTACCCAAGCCATTGGCACAAGCCCGACCGCGTAGCACCACAAAGCCAACGTCGTCAACCTTACACCTTCCTCTGTGAAATTGCCGCGCTGAAAAAGCATTTTCACCAACGGTACTCGCACCACGACTGCCACTGCCGTAGCAGGAATCAGAAGCAATGTGGAAAACTTCAATGTGATAAAGACTGCCCGCCCGAAGCCTTCCAGGTCGTTCTTTGCTGCTTTCTCTGACAGGAGAGGCAGAGCCGACCGGCCTAGTCCGAGACCGACCAATGCGAACGGTAGCGAGACCACACGAAAAGCATACCATAGCGCTGCTACGCTTCCCTCGACGAGGCCGGAAGCCAGTGATCGATCGACCATTGCCCCGAGTTTCTCGATCAGGGCCGACGCCAATATCGGAACCAACAGCCAGCCAACCTGTCGAAGTTCCGGCATGTTGGTGGCCAAAGAAAGATGATACGATGGCACTGTCTCCAGACGAATCTTTCGACTGAAAATCACCGGCACCTGTACAATTAACTGGAGAAAACCGCCCAGCAGTACCCCGCCAGCCAGTGCGTACACAGCGCACCCTTGTGCTCTCAATGGCTCATAGAGAAGGAATATTCCCGTGATTGCTCCGATCCCAAACATTGCGGGTGCAAGGCCGTACCACGTGTAACGCTCAAAGGCGAGGAGCAGGGTTCCGAAAAAGGCGGCCAGAGCAATCAGCACCAGGAAGGGCATGATTAGTCTTGCCATTGATACTGCGACGGTCTTTTCCTCAGGCGAGAAGCCGTAGCCCAATACCTTCATTATGTGGGGGGCACAAATGGCCAACAGAACTCCCAATACGACGCTGCTGATCAGAACAAGATGAAAGACAGAGCATCCCAACTGCCACGCGTCTCGATGCTTTCCTTGAGCGAGGAGGCCCTTGAATGTCGGAAGGAATGCGCTTTCCAGTGCTCGTTCGCCTACGACCATGCGAAACAGATTTGCCAGCCAAAACGCTAGTGCGAAAACATCAGCATCACGGGTTGCACCGTAGTAATCTGCGATCACAAGCATGAGCGAAAAACCCGCCACACGCGACAGCATTGTGCCGCTTGCGATCCGGATCATGCCGGAGAAGATGTGCCGGCCTTGTTGTCTCTTGTCTGTCATGCGTTGCCGCTGATAACGTGAGGTGTTAAAAAGATGAAAGCACAGTATATGCTTCTTTCGGGCGGGAATCCCTAACGAGCCGTCGGGTCGTTCATGCTTAGCAAATACGTGGAAGCTGCTCGCCGTACGGCATGTCGACTATTCGTTGGCCGCCGATGTTGGTTTCCATCAACACGCGGCCGATGCGCTCGTTCGTCACTTCGCCAATGATCGTTGCCTCGCGACCAAGAGGATGAGCGCACATTGCCTTGAGCACTGCGTCGGACCGCTCTGCCGGGCAGATAATGACGACCTTGCCTTCGTTGGCCACGTATAGCGGATCATAACCAAAGAGATCGCACGCGCCACGGACTGCATCACGAACCGGAATATCCTTTTCTCGGACAACGATACCGGCTCTTGAAGAGCTTGCTACTTCGTTCAGCACTGCCGCAAGACCGCCACGCGTGGCATCTTTCATTGTCTGCACTTCCGGACAGACATCGAGGACACGCTCGATCAGACCCCACAGGGCGGCCACATCACTGGTCACGGGTGTTTTGAACTCGATCCCCTCGCGTTTGCTGATCACTGCAATGCCATGGTCGCCCATCGGGCCATTGACAATGACGTGGGAGCCGGGTTTGGCATTGGCAGCAGATATATCGACTCCCTCGATGATCTCGCCAACGCCGGACGTGTTGATGAAGAGCTTGTCAGCCTTGCCGCGGTCCACTACTTTTGTATCGCCTGTGACAATCTGCACGCCTGCTTCGCTCGCAGTTTCACTAATGGATTGCAGCACCTTGCGAAGCGTATCAGTTGGCAGGCCTTCTTCAATTATGAAGGAGAGAGTAAGGTATAGCGGCCGAGCACCCGCAACTGATAGGTCATTGATAGTTCCGCAGACGGCAAGCTTGCCGATATCGCCGCCGGGAAAGAAGAGCGGGCTGACGACGTATGAGTCCGTCGTCATCGCGAGGCTATTGCCTTTGGCCTTGACTATTGCGCTGTCGTCGAGTCGATCAAGTGCGGGGTTGGAAAGGCCGGGGACGATCAGTCCCTCGACGAGTTCTCTCATCAACAACCCGCCGCCGCCGTGTGCCAGTAGTATTGTGTCGCTATTCATGGTCAATAGTTTAGCGAAAGATAAAGCTCAGCGCACGGCGGCAACTCAATACTCTGCTTCAACGTCTATTTCTCTCCGTGTACTATCTCATAGATGTGAACAATGGTCGGAGCATTTGGAGTCAGATATCCCACTGTTTGTCCATGAAGTTTTGCTCCAAAGGGGTGCCACCCAATCGCATCTGCAACAGCGCCGTCGCGAACAGTGGCGTAGGTGTCCTCTCCTCTGAAGTCGTCCACAAACGAACCATTTTCGACGACAAGGTCTCGCTCTTCGAAGAGGACTTTCACACGTGTCCCTTCCGGCGCCCAAGGCACGGAAAATTGTACATTGGCGAGATCTTCACGCGGATGCCCGACCATGTCCTCGCAAATCACGATTTCTTGCCCGTCCCGCACCAGAGCGCTGTGGTCCCACCATGCTTCACCGTCTTTGGCGAGGTAAAGGAATCCGTCGAGCTGCTTGCCAACGAGACCGAGTTCCTCAGCACTGAGTTCGAGCCTTGTCCACTTGCCGGCGGCCGGAAGCTTGCCCTTGCTCTTGAAGGAGTCCGGCGTGAAAATGTGATCGGCAAACCAGTTGCGCGTCTTGTCATCATATGCATAGCCAATATTCCATGTGCCGGGGATGAGTTCGCCTGCAGCCCAGAAGTTGACAAACTCCTTTCGCCACTTGTTGAAATCGAACTGCTGACCCCAGTGGCCGTTGAAATCCCATTTCGCATCGCCGCGAACGCCCCAGGAGATGGCGCCGGGTGTTGATTTCGGATCGAGCCAGACATACTGGACAAGTCGGTCCCCGGCCTTGATCTGGATTGGTTTCATTTGTCTGAAGCCGTGCAGTCTCAAGCCGTCGGGTGTTTGGTTTGCTGTGAAAGCACTGATACCGGTGTGAGCGCGTTTGCCTTTGGCAACGTTCTTCTTTCTCCAAGTCCAGTCGCCCATCTCAACGGGCGGTACACTTACGGCAATGATAGTAGTCTTATTGCCGTTGCGACGTTGCATCCACTTTATGTCAGGAGTCGCTTCAGTACGAGGGTCTCCGGTGTCGAGCGAGAAGATTGCGGGGCTGAGTCCGCGGAGTTCGCCATTGATGCCGCGGTAGAGCGAAGGATCGCCGAGTCCCTGGATAATGCTGTATCCACGGGCGCCTTGGATGATCGCGTCGTACTGGTCTAGACGGAATTGCTCGAAAGGTGTCGGATCATAAGCCTGGGGAAGGTTGAACCAGGCAACTCCTCCCATGCGAAGCACGGGTGCTAGATCATAACCTCCGTGCGGCGGGCCCATTGGCTCGAGTTCCAAGCCGAAGCTGTCGTATATGCCAAACATATCCTCAATCGTATAGATGTTGTGCGCTCCGCCTCCGCCGTAATTTGCAGCGCGGTTCGCAACATCGTGGCATATGCGAACGTATTCCTTCTCCTTTTCGATCTGGCCCGGCGGGAAATGAATGGCACTGTGTTCATAGTAGTTTGAGATTGTCACAACACCATCAAGCTTACCCTCTTCCTTCCACTTCCTTATGCGTTCCTCTGTGAACCGTTTCTCAGGATCTACTTCACGGTTATCCGTGAAGATCATCGTTTCAAGCGTGTAGAGGTTGATCTTGTCGAAATCTCTGATTGCAGACCAACGTATAGAATTGAATCCGTACTTCTTTATCTGCTCCGGGGTAAGCATGTACCGGCCAGTAATGTAAATGCCATCAGCGAGCATAAACATTGGTTTGCCATTAACCAGGATTGAGCCATCATTACGGACCTCGGTCTTTTCGATAGGCGGCAGCACTTCATTGATCTGTTCGACACGCCCGAAGTACTGGCTCTTGTCCGCGAATAGCGTCTCACCTCTTGCGTTCAAGCCGCGTATCTGGAGATAGTGGTCGCGGACAGGATGGTCAACTGGGTGGACAGGCAGTTTCGAGAAGTCCATCTTGCGGACAATCAGATTTTTCTTGTCGGCCCAATAGACAGGTGAAGGTGCTCCGAATTCAAAACCAAAACCTTCCTTGTCCTTCATCTCTGTGTCCATTGGAAGGCCGACGAGGCTTTCTGCCATTGCTCTTGCAGGATCGTCGATTGTGATTGTCTCAACTGCAGAGTCGTCCCGCCGTCGACAGATGTCTATCGCGATCGACTCTGTCTTTGCAAGAGTGCCATTGCCCACACCGAAATTGAATGTTACGGACTGAGGATTTTCTTCTGGCGTGGCGTAGTGCTTGCTGAAATCGAAGTCCACAACAACCGGCCACGTGTTGTAGGCAAATTGCGTAGTCCGTTTGCGGAGTCCTGCGTTTACGACGAAAGCCATCTGCCCTTGCTTGTCCCACTCGCCGTCGAGCATGTCAATGGCGTATGGCAGGCTGACGGAAACGGACTGTCCGGCAGGTACGGTTGTTCTTGTTTTGGACGCCTTGTTTCGCCACCTCCCATTTCTTCTTTGCACGGCTGCTGGGTGCAACGCAAAGAGAGAGCTTCACCTTCTGATCTTTGTCCGTGGGATTTGTTAGTATGACTGTGGCGGTGTTGTCGCCAAAAAGTCGCGCACCAGGATCAATACTGTCTATCATCACGCTGTAGGGCTTCTCTTTGACGGGTGCGGCAAGCTCCACACCGCGCGCCTTCAGGTCTGCAACCGTGGAAGTGCGGTCAATCACTCGCAAATCATCCCACCAGACAACGCCGGTCTGGCAGACGTTGGGCCGCGTACCAGCGTCGTCACGGGTGTCGCCGTTGTAGCCACGAGCACAGAGTTCGGGGCTAATGCTCTTCATCGGCTTTTCAGCTTGGAACCACTTGCGGATGTAGATCCAGTTCTTTGCGTTACTGGGGAATAATTGATGAGTATCTTGATCGGTCGGAACGCACCAACCGCCTGCAAAGCCCCCAACTGTAGAAACGTTCTCACCTCCCTGGTCCACAGCGCGAAGGTCGATCCACTTGACGCGGTCGAGTTTCACGAATACACCGATCTCAATGACGCCCCGCTCCGTCTGGTTGAGTATGACGGGTTTGCCGCGAACCTTCATTTCATCGCCGGGGTACACCTGCATCTGGAGCGATCTGCGACCAGTTCGTGCGATGAGGTTGTTGGTGTTCACTGGGCCGCGGGGTTCGCGGAACCAATGGTGCCAGTCGGTCCACTTGTAGTATTGCTGTGGGCGCCAGTTGTACTTGATCGGATTGCCCCACCCGACTGGGTATCCGTTATTATCGATATTCTCAAAACTGTAATTCTCCGCGGCCAGGTTGAGGTCATTAGAAAGGTCTTCCGCCAAACTCACGTCATCTATGTAGACTTCTGCTTCGCCGTAGGTTGTAATCTTGACAGTCTGTTGTCTTGGGAGTTCCTTGGTTTTCTCGGCTTTTCTGGCTTCCTTCTCGGAGTATTCTTTTTCGATTTCACTCTGACTGAGTTCGAGGTCAAGTTGGGTCCACTCCGCGGCGCTCTGATCGATTGTCTTGGTCTTAGTGATGCCGAAAGAGTTGATCTCAACCGTGAACTTGTTGTCGCCGGCAAGGCTTCTTGCCTTGTAGTAGAGTCTGACACGAACCGTTCGAGCTGCACGGACCGGTTCGTCGTATTCCATCGGCTTTTCGCCCGATCCGCCCCAGGAGTGTCCGGTGAGCGGTGTCCAGGCGCCCAGCTTGAAGGTGCGTGTGATGGATGATTTGCCTTTCAACAATAGAGAACGGTTTCCCGTGTGAGCGTCACCTTCGAGATGCTCAATGGGACTATTCGAATGCCAGTGGTCAGGCTCAAGATCAGAACTATTGAAAGACCAGTCCGCACGAAACGCGAGCACGTGTCCTTCTGCCTGGTTATTGTGATTGTCATATTCGAAGCTGGGGTTGCTGATCATGTTTCCGTCCAGCAATGTATCCCCGTCGCCTGCAAAGGCCGAAACACAGCCTATTCCCAATACGACGACTACGGTCGAAAACATAACACTTCGTAGGAATATCTTGAACATCGACAATCTCCTTCAATAGGAAGGGCAGAATGTGAAATACTGGCAGGATATATTAGCAGGCTGCACGGTGTAAATCCAGCAGCAAAGAAAATGGATTGCAGACAACTGTAATCGGGCATGCCCTCGGTCAAATCGTGGCATGGCACGTCGGGCAGCGTGGCCTTGCACCGCCACTTGTCTTTGATTACAATCCCGCCGCTACAGTGCTGTTATAGACACTCAACTCAATGGAGAAAGTCATAATGAACTCCAATGACAGCAAATCCATCGACTACACCGAGCAGGAACTTCGCGAGCGTCTTTCTGTTTCGACAACGCTTATTCAAGACAATGGGTATCAGAAACCAACTCCAGACAAGCTCTCAGCAATCAAGGAAGCGGGCATAGACTTTATTGAGTTGCTCGAACTTCGCGACCAGTTCGATTTCGGGAACGTTCAGCAAATGAAGGAAATGCACGCGATGTTTTCGGACGCGGGAATTCAGGTCGGAGCTTTCCACTGTTATCAAACCCGGCTCCAGTGGGAGACTGAGGAGGAGCATACCCAGATCGTTGACCGATGCAAATCTCAGATCGATGCTCTTGTGATGATGGGCGGCCGTGTGTGGGGATCGCATACCTTCATCGAAGAAACGACAGCAAAGAAGGGTCTGGAAGAATTGCTGCAATACATAGAGGACAAAGACGTCACACTTGTTGTGGAAAATTTCAACAATGACACGCAAACCCCGCCGGAGATTGTCGAGTTTACCAGCAAATTGCGAAACCCACAGATCGGGGTCCTTCTCGATACGGGGCACTGCATAAATCCCGACGGACCTCAGTACATGACAATCGCCGGCACAGCCGGACAGATGATACGTGACTGCGGCAAGCATCTGAGGCATTTACACCTTCATGATTTCAGACTGGACGTTGACAAGACTGATGGACATCGAGCACCTTTCGATGGCGACATCCGATGGATAGAAATAATGCGCGCGTTGAAGGAAATCGGATACCCAGGATACTTCAACTTCGAACCGACCCCAAGATCTTTTGAGGAGATTCCCGATTTCCTTTCGAAAATCGGCGCCTTCCCGGAAAAGCTTTGTAAGCGCGCGAAAGCTGGACCCTGATCACGAGTCAGGCGTTACTTCACTTTCTGACCGCGTAAAAGCATCTCGTGCTCCCTATTTGAGTTTTGCACATTCTGTGCGAACGCAGTAAACTAGTCGCGTGAAACCACCTCGCAACATGTCAGGGAATATTGTTCGCAAGCGCCTTTTTGTCAAGGGTATCGTGCAAGGCGTCGGCTTTCGCCCGTTCATTTACAGGCTCGCGAAGCGATACGGCCTTGCAGGCTGGGTGCTGAACGATCCTGCAGGCGTGACAATTGAGATCGAAGGCACCAAAGAAGCCGCCGAAAGCTTCGAGGAGGCCCTTCATTCCGACAAGCCGCCGCTTGCTGTTATCAATTCGGTCGAAGCTGAATCAACAGATGCAATTGGAGATACGTCTTTTGTCATTCGCGAAAGCTGTCGCGGTGCTGAGTCGACGGCGTTCATCTCCCCCGATGTTGCGACGTGCCCCGACTGTCTCCGAGAATTGCTTGATCCTCAAGATCGGCGCTATCGCTATCCATTCATAAACTGCACAAACTGCGGTCCTCGATACACAATCATTCGCGACCTGCCGTACGATCGACCATTCACGACGATGGCAAAGTTCGAGATGTGTCCGGAATGCCAGTCGGAATACGACGATCCAACGGATCGCCGTTTCCACGCGCAGCCAAATGCGTGTTGGAAATGCGGTCCGAGCCTCGTGCTTCTTGACGAAAACTGTAGCAAGGTCGAATGCAGCGATCCAATGGAAGAGACGATCTTGCAGCTCAAGGCTGGGAAGATTGTCGCGATCAAGGGGATTGGCGGATTTCACCTTGCAGTTGATGCGACAAATGATGCCGCCGTTCACCGACTGCGTGAGAAGAAGCACCGCGAGGAAAAGCCTTTCGCTATTATGTTCCCGGACGCCGAGACAACACGTGAAAGCTGTCGCATCGATAAGAGCGAGCAACTGATTCTCGAATCGCCGGAACGCCCCATTGTGCTGCTGCCGAAACGTCAGGGAAACCCAATCTCCCCTGCCGTCGCGCCGCGAAGCAAGTTCTTCGGTATCATCCTGCCTTACACGCCGATTCACCACATCGTTATGCGCGAACAGTTCACAGCTCTCGTCATGACAAGTGGCAATATCACCGACGAGCCGATCGTGTCCAATGATTTGGAAGTTCGCGAACGGCTCGTAGGCGTGGCGGACTACATCCTCACGCATGATCGCGATATTCATATCCGCTGTGATGATTCGATCGTGCGCGTTCTCCGTGGGAAAGAGGTCATTACTCGACGTGCGCGCGGTTTTGTGCCGCGTCACCTTCCCATTGAAAAGGCAAACGAGAATATCCTCGCAGTCGGCGCGGAGTTGAAAAGCTCCATATGCCTGACCAAAGGTGAAAGCGCATTTTTCAGTCAGCACATCGGTGATCTGAAAGACGCGAAGACTCTATCTGTTTTTGAGGAAATCATTCGTCATCTATGTGACGTGCTCGAGATCGAGCCGACAGTTATCGCGCATGACCTCCACCCCGACTACCTGAGTACGCAATACGCCCGCAGCCGTGAGAGCGACATAGAACTCGTCGGCGTGCAACATCATCACGCACACATCGCCGGATGCATGGCCGAACACCGGCTGAAAGGTCCAGTCATTGGATTATCATTTGATGGGACGGGCTACGGACCTGACGGAACCGTCTGGGGCGGCGAGTTTTTGATGGCGAACTACCGTGACTATCAGCGCGTTGGGCACCTGCGAACGGTGCCAATGCCCGGCGGCGATGCTGCGATCAAAGAGCCGGACCGCATGGCATTGGCCTATCTGATCGAGACATTCGGCCACGACCTTACGGGAGTGCCGCAGCAGTTCCTCGATATCTTTGACCCCGACCGCCTCAGTGTTCTGCAGTCGATGATAGAGAAGAAGATCAACTGCCCGCTCACATCCAGTATGGGCCGCCTTTTCGATGCGGTTTCGGCCCTTACCGGTATCTGCACGCGTGCGACATTCGAAGGACAACCGGCGATGGAGCTGGAAGGCGTGGCTGGCACCAGTCCGGGGGGGTATGAATTTGAACTGGACGCAAACAACGTCGCAGACTGGCGCGGCATTATCCGAGGCGTTGCCCGGGACGTTGCTGCCGGCATTTTTCCCGATGTCATCTCCGCGAAGTTTCACAATACGATTGCCGAACTAATCGTCGCTGTCTGTGAGCGATTGAGGGAAGAGACCAGTATCGACACCGTAGCTCTTTCCGGCGGAGTCTTCCAGAATGCGCGACTCCTCCGCCGCGCAGGGGCACTACTCAAGGCCGACGGTTTTCACGTCTACTTCTCGCAACGAGTGCCCACCAACGACGGCGGCCTCGCCCTCGGCCAGGCGATGGTGGCATTGCATCGAAATGATAGTGACTGATGGCTCTGAGAAATCGACACATGAGTTCCAGGTTGCATCCAAGGGGCACGGCAGGGACTCTTGGGAACCCTGGCAACGTTCACCCATCCCCCCGCGAAGACATCTGGATCGCTTTCAGCGTCTTCTTCTTCCTATCCTTCCACGTAGTCCGACCGTTACTGCTCCGACCCAAGATCACCGATGCTGCAGTAGATGGGGAACTAAACACGTAATCCTGCGTCATCACCAGGCAATCTCCATTAGCCGTCAAGATCCCCTGCTTCACGAGTTCATCCCGCATCTTGACCAAGCTGCGCTGCAACGAAGGCACGGTCTTCGCGACAGCCTGAGACCCCTCCAGTACTACAAAACCTTGCGGCTCATCATACCCTGTAGCGACTATCCCCTTCTCCCTGATAAACAGCTTTCGCGACGAAGAAGAAATGTGTTTCGGCTTCTCAAACGCAGTCACCCCTATCACAGGAAAGATCTGCAACATCTCATCAAGGAAAGTCTCCATCACCGCCTTATCCGCTTCAGAAAGGGATGGTTCCTGCGGGCTATTGTTATTCTCAAGCGAACAACGCTTCGCTTCCCGTGCCAGAGTCAGGAGACGATACTCCAAATACTTCACATGTGCCTTATTCAGATTCTCGTCCCTGCTCACAAAAGCGACAAACCACGTCCAGAAATCCTTGTTGGCAAAATGGTTTGCGAGCCGGCTGCGAACAGGGTCTGCCTCCCCGACATACATCGATGGAAACTCTCCGGCATCCGAAGGGCCAAGCAGCAGATAGATACCCGTTCTCGAAAACTCCGACCGCTCCTTCGCCCTGGAAAACTCCGCTCTCGGACAGACAACGCCAAGACCCGTCCAATTCGACTTCTCCACTATTCGCAGCATATCCGGGCTGCCATCGGGAAGGAAAATTCTGATATAAAACCCCCGCATATCCTGCTTGCTCATATCACAACCCTCATAGTCCTGTCGAGTTCACTCAGTCCCCTCACATCCACACTCACCACACCTCCCGCCGTCATTGCGAGGCTCTGCGAGGCAATCTCTCCCTCCTTCAACCACTTTCCACCAACTCCCCACAGATCACCTCTGCCTGCTCAAGCACAGTTTGCGTCGCCCTCGGTAATCCAAATTATGCCTCATATCCGGGGATTTCCTCGGACAGCCATTTAACGATTTCTTCCAGGGCCTTATCATCACCAAGTCCATCTATGGCGAAACGTGTGAATAGCCTCTTCACAAACACACGCACGGCAGAACGTGTCGAGTCGCGCTTGCTCCAATCGACGACTGCCAGTTCTTCCATC
>Ga0180433_10005077_pt1 | contig 18055 bp, 13 predicted proteins | sample SS_ome_8_FD_132980 | JGI IMG/M metagenome (GOLD analysis project Ga0180433, IMG submission 132980) | Hypersaline lake sediment archaeal communities from the Salton Sea, California, USA - SS_1_D_1 metaG | ecosystem: Environmental > Aquatic > Non-marine Saline and Alkaline > Hypersaline >... | reverse complement strand
CAGACTCAAAATGTAATGCGTCTAATTTGCAAATTTCAATACAAGTATTACACCCTATGCACTTATGCTCAAACCATTCTAGTTGTGGCTTCTTTAAAATCGATTCTGGGTTGTGGCACCAAACACATCGTAAAGGACATTGCTTAAAAAAGATAGTAGTCCGAATCCCTGGTCCATCTTCAGTGGACATTTTCTGTATTTCAAATAACCATGCCTTAGAGTTAGTCATTCTTCCGAATAGTTCAATTCGATAATATTAAATATTAAAATATTATGTTATACTTTAAGTTTTTTAGAGTGAAAGAGATTACTTTAATTTAGGCTTAAAAATTATTGCAGGTTTAGTTCGTTCAGAATAAGTGAAATTCTTGGTTTCTTGTATATCACCATATTTTCTTTTTAGATCATCTAAATATCCTGCATCTAATGCATGGGTTCGGCAAGCTTCAACACAAATCGGTAATTTTCCCTCTACAAAACGATCTAAACAATAATTGCATTTATGCATTTTTGCTCCTACTTTATTACTAAATTGAGGTGCATCATAAGGGCAAGCTTTTAAGCATTTTGAATCGCATTGTTCATTTCCAATACATTTTTCACTGTTTACTACTACAATACCATCCTCTTCCCGTTTAATAATAGCTTCAACAGGGCAAACCGGTATACAAACAGGATCTTCGCAATGAAAGCATGGACTGATGGTATAACTGACAAATACTTTAGGAAGTTTACCAGTTTCGTTATATAATATCCTCATCCATCTTTCTGGACCTGCAGGGATATCATACCAGTCTTTACATGCAACTGCACATGCTGAACATCCAATACAGCGTGTTTGATCAAAATAAAATCCAATCTGCAAATTAAGCTCCTCCTTTAAATTTTTTAATTTCTACTAAGCATGATTTCAAAGCACTTGCTCCACCAGGTGAGTATGCGTCCATTGTAAGAGTATTAACACAGCCCCCTCTATCAATTCCATTATCATCTGGATCATACCACGCTCCTTCAGAAATGCTGATTACTCCAGGAATAATTCTTTCAGTGAGCCATGCTTTAATCTTCAGTTTTCCTCTCCCATTATAGACAAGAATTTCATCTCCATTTTTTATATTCCTAGCTTCAGCATCTACCGGATTAATCCAAGCAACATGAGGATCGACTTCCTTAAGCCATTCGACTAAATACATCTCTGAATGAACTCTGCTTTTTGGATGCGGTGATAACAACTGTAGGGGGTACTTCTTGGATAATGGATCATATCTTCCTTCCCATCGTTCCAAATATTTTGGAATAGGAGGATTGTCTGGGTCATTTAAATCGGCTATTCTTTGAGAATATATTTCAATCTTTCCTGTAGGTGTTCCAAAAGGATGATTTTCAGGATCCTCTATTTCTTTTTTGAATGCTACATGAGGTTCCTCAAGCTTAACTCTATGAATACCTTGTTCCTTAAACTTTTTGAAATTTTTAATTTCTTTTCGTGTATCCTCCGTCATTTTAAGCATAAATTTTAAAGATGATTCTACATCAGGGTACTTAACAAACTCTGTAATCCCTAATTTATCAGCTAATTCTTCAGCAATTCTTAGATCAGATTTACATTCTCCTAGTGGCTCGATAGCTTTATTAGCAATGGTAAAGTAAGGTCCAGAAGGCCATGGTCGAGTAAGATCGCTTCTCTCCGCGATACTTGAAACAGGAAGAATGATATCCGCATATTTTGCTGTAGGAGTTAACCATAACTCTGAAATAACCATATAATCCAATTGTTTCAAAGCTTTAGCAGATTTATTAGCGTTTCCTAATTGATTTAAAAAATTGTTATTTATAAACCAAGCAAATTTTACATCAAATGGATAACCCCCTTTTTTTCCTTTCAATATTGCATCAAAAATCTTGTTTGTATGACATCTTGCTTGGAATCTTAAGTTTAAATCTAGAGACCCTCGAACTGATTTCAATCCTTCTTCAACCGGGTTACGTCTTGGGGGAGGAATGCCTGCTCTAAAGAACATATGACCGTATGGAATACCCATCAGACCACCAGCAGCACTCCCACCATGAACACCAATGTTACCTGTCATTGCTGTTAAAGTAATTGCTGCCCGATTATATAGCTCACCCACTGCTGATCGTGCTGGGGCTTGACAATCCATAAGGGCAGCAGGTTTAGTTCTACCATATTCTAAAGCAAGATCCGTGATAATTTTTGCAGAAACCGTAGTTATTTTCTCTGCCCATTTAGGTGTTTTAGGGATGCCATCCTCCTCACCCATTACATATGCTTTGAATTTTTCAAACCCAACTGTATATTTATCTAAGAACTCTTGATCGTGTAAATTTTCTTTGATAATAACGTATGCCATAGCAACCATCATTGCCACGTCCGTCCCGGGAACAATGGGTATCCATTGATCAGCAAGAATTGTAGCAGAGTCAGTATATCTTGGATCAATAGATATAATCTTTATACCCTTTTCTTTGGCTTTAACAAGATTGAAAATTGTATCCGTCCCAGAGATCATTCGAGCAGGATCCCATCCCCACATGATTATTAAATTCGAATTTAATAAATCGTCTCGACTATTTCCAACAAAGGGAGATTTATACATCGTTTGAGTAGCATATACAGCTCCTTCGGAAGAGACATTCCCGTAATGGGTTGAATAGCCCCCAAATTGAGTTAGCAACCTCATCATTGCTAACATTCCATCATGATATGCCGCTTGGTATCCTCCTCCTAAAGCTAAAAATATACTTAAATTTCCATACAGTTCCTTAACTTCTTTAAGTTTCTTAGCAATCTCTGATAGAGCCTCATCCCAAGAGATTCGTTTAAATTTTCCGGAGCCTTTAGGGCCATCCCTTTTTAAAGGAAATTTCAGTCGCTTAGGATGGTACACATATTGTCTAAGAGCTCTACATCTCAAACAGGCTCTAAGTTGTTCTTCCTTGACCTCATAATCATCAGTTTCTATACGAATAATTTTGCCATCTTTAACATGCAGTCTTAAGGGACATCGTCCCCCACAATCGAATGCAGATGTGCTTCTTACAATCTTAACATCAGATTTTTTTACATTATTGGCATTAGACAATTATATCCTACCTTAAATCTTTTTTTTGTTATTTAGTTATTATTAGAAGATTACTTATTCCTTTCGATTTAATTCTATCTTACAAAAGTATCAATAGTTTCATTAGAGAGTTAATCTAAAATAAATATTAGAGTTGAAAAAAATGCAATTGAATGATATTAAAAAAGTGCTAGTTGTTGGTGCAGGTACTATGGGTCATGCTATTGCGCAAGTCTATGCACAAAATGGATTTCAGGTATCGTTAGTTGATATTAATGAGAAGATATTAACCCATGCTATAGAGCTTATCGATATGAATCTCAAACTTCTAGCTGATTTTAAGAGGGTAGACAGAAACGAAATTGAACTTATTAAAAATAGAATAACTTGTTCCACTGATCTGAAGAGTAGCGCAGAAAATGCTGATGTAGTGGTTGAAGCAATAAAAGAAGTACCCGAGATAAAATTAGAGGTTTTTAAACTAATATCTGAACACTGTCGTGCAGATACAATATTAGCAAGTAATACCTCATCTTTAGATATCTTTAAAATTCTTAAAACAATAAGCCATCCTGAAAGAATAATTGCTCATCATTGGTTTTGTCCACCCTATATCATTCCTTCAGTAGAAATTTCCCCAGGTAGAAAAACCTCTCAAAAAACAATCGAAATATCAGTAACATTGCATGAAAAATTAGGGAAGATTCCCATTTTAATGCAGAAATTTTCTCCAAATTATATCGTCAACAAAATTCAAAACGCAATATCCGGGGCGATGTATGAATTAATGATGAGAAATTTAGCAACCGCGGAACAAATTGATCTAGCGATCAAAAGTACTTTAGGTATCAGGTTACCTATTGTTGGCATTGTTCAAATGCATGATTTCACTGGACTTGATTTAGTTGAGGATATAATAAGCACAAAAGGTGGTAATGTGCCATTAATTAGTGAGAAAGTCAAAAAAGGCGATTTAGGAGCTAAAACTGGAAAAGGTCACTATAATTATAATAACCAGACTGAACTGGAAATAATAAGAAAGCGAGATACTTTATATCTAAAAGAATTAGAATTTTTAGAAAAAAATACACAGTTTAAACCAGTATAATAGAATTATAAAAGAGAAAGAAAAGATTTTACATTTGATGCGATTCTCGAGCGATGATCTCATCTTGGAGTTCCTTACCAATTGCGTTAAAGTAAGCATTATACCCAGTCACTCGAACTAACAAATTTTTGTAATTCTCTGGGTGTTGTTGGGCATCAATTAACATATTGGCATCGAGCATATTCACTTGAAGTGAGGTTCCTCCATTTTCAATATATCCTTTTAGATAAGCCTTGAATTTTTCTTTGTTTTCAGGGTCACGCAGGATGCTCGGGTTAAAAGTGATGGTGTGGGACGCTCCATTCGGTAAATAGTTGATATATTCTCCTCCATTAGTCTTTCCACCTAAAGCAATCCCAACAGAATTAGTAACTGCCGTAGGTCCTTTTTTATCCACTCCCGTTGAAGGACAAATAGCGTTAGACAAGAATGTTCCTGCAAATCGACCATCAGGTGTTGCAGGGGTTAAACCAGCATCAGCACCTGCCCAATAATTCCAAGAAAGCATACCAGGACGGTATTGAAAATCTGTTGGGGTTTTATATTTCCACGTTTCTTTTGCCCATAGTTCCATTACGTTTCGTGCTATCTCATCTGCTTCATCATCATCGTTGCCATATTTTGGCGCTTTATTTTTCAGTTGGGTCTGCATAATAGTATACTGCTTTCCTTCAAAATTATGGACTAAGGCATCTTTTATTTCTGCAATTGTGTATTTTTTCTCATCATATACAAAATGTTTTATAGCCAATAGTGAATCAACTGTGGTTGCAAATGCCACTCCTTCAATAGTGATAAATCGTAATTCAGGACCACCATTTCGTATATCTAAGCCTTTTTCTATGCATCCTCTAAATAGAGTGGATACATAAGGAGTTGGTAAGAATGTTGCCCTAAACTCTTCGGTCATATTATAGACATCCACTGTGTATTTGATAAGATATTCAATTTGGGCTTTCCAAGCGTTCCAGAATTGATCCCAGGTCTCAAATTGTTCTGATGAACCCGTCTTGGGACCAATAAGCTCTCCTTCTTTACTCCAAGGTTCATTTGAGTTTCCTGGCATCGTTTTACCGTTCCATAACGTTAATTCTATGCTTTTTGCTAAATTAGGATTACAATTTACAGTCCCTGATCGATCATTTCCTTGCATAGTGTTTTCAAGACATCCAACACAGGCATAATCCCATGCTTTCTCTTCTGGAATCCCCTCTTCGACCATTCCTGCGATACTCCTCTCGTCAAAATTGAGTAAAAAGGGTGCTCCCTGAGACCTTGAAATCATGGAAACCACTACATCTAATAGTCTCTCCGGAGAGTTTCGGTGTAAACGCACGTTTGGTTTCGGTTCTAAAATCGGTGACCATTCATCTATTACTTCTAAAAGGGTATAGGTTAATTCATTGGTAAGGTCTTCACCATTTGGTCCGCAACCCGAGAGAGTAAGAAGCTGTCCGAAAGCACTTGTTATACCTTGTTTTCCAACCATAATTTGCGCATCGTATACCGTGTTACAGTGAAACCAGAAGCTTCCTAATATTTCTTTGGCAAAATCTTTAGAAATATTTTTCTCATCGATTGCATCTTTCTTATAAAGTGGCCATAGAAATTGATCTCCCCTTCCAAACGAAACTCCAGGTCCAGGATATGATTCATCAGCCATGATTAACATATGGGTAATCCATAAAGCTTGGACTCCTTGCCAAAATGTTTCCGCTGGTTCCCATGGAACTCTTTCTAAATTTTGCGCCATCTGTTCTAACTCCTTAACTCGTTCGGGAGAAGATGCAGAATTTTTCAGTCTTCTACATTCTTCTGCATATTTTTTTGCTAATTCTCGTGGAAGTTCTGAGGCTATAATCATAGCTCGCAATTCTGCGCCTTTAGGTCCAGCTTTTTCTTTCTTACTTAATTCCTCGTACTTTTCTTTAGCTAAATGATGGATATATTTAAAGCCTTTAGTGATAATAGTTTCGTGATCGGGAATAAGATGGCCTCCAGTTGCGCCTAAGTTACCAAAACCTGATTTATGATACTTAAAAAAAGCTTTTCGATTGCGTAAATTCATCTTCCAATGCTTTTTCGCTTCTTTTTTGGTGAGTGTGTTGCTTAATTGAGTATTAAACCGCCCTCCCGCGATTAAATCATTTTCCGAAATGATTTCTTGAGGGATATAATTTAGCATGACTTCTTTAAAGAAAATTGCTCTTCGTTCAGGTAAAGATAAGTCCCAAAAATTATCAGGTAATGAAGTGACTGGTATCGCCATAGATCGTAATGAACTTTCAAATACCCCTTTCCCTTCATTGCCGATATAAGTATGCACTTCAGGAGCGATATAATAATTACTCTCTTCCCAGATTGTATCCCACTCTGTCCCGGTGGTAAAAGACATATATTCATTGGCCCATTCTCTTTTAGCTCCTTTAAAATAATAATCCCGTAGCCACTTGGACCGAGGAAGTAAATCATGGGGTTCTGCGATAGAATAATTAGGTTGTTTCTTTTTTGATTCTGAATTATTTTCAGAACTACTCATATTTTACTAATAACCCCTTTTTTAAAATTAAAAATGTAATTTGATTAAATGACAAACAATTATTATAATTAATATACCAAAATAAATTTTCAAATTATTTTTGATAAAACTGCATTTAAATAGAAATTCAAAAATCAAGAAAAATAAAAGAGAAATTTAAAATTATCTCGTATTTTACAACTTCAGAAATATTTATTTTCTCCCTAAACGGAAAAAATACATTAAAATTAATGCTAAGACGCAAGCAATCGCGGGAAATACTGAGAGTAAGAGCTGTAAACCAATTATCACATCTAGAGTTCCAGTTGGAACAAAGCTGGTTTGCCATGCGGTATATTGAAATACCAAGTAAATGGAGGATATAAAAAGAATTATGCTAAATCGATGAATAAATGCATTCGTACCATAGAAACTGGCTGATCGTTTTACTCCTGTGCTTTTCTCATCCTCATCAATAACATAGCCCATTAAGATATCAAAGTAAAACATGATACCTGAAATTCCAAATCCTATTGCTCCCGCATTAATGATAGCAAAAAGTCTACTAAATGTATCTTGACCATAAAAGAGAAATGGAATGAATGTAATTGCCATAATTATCATAGTGATCATAAATCCCGTTCGCATACCATATTTTAATCCAATTTTTTTATGTAAGGGCATTACCATTGCTGCAACCAAAAATGCTAACACTATTGAAATCCCGTAAAATAAGAAAGGTCCTAATCCTAAGAATTTACTGGATTCACTTATCCCTAAAACATATCCACAATACAAGGAAAACATTGAAGTAAGCATGTTTAGTACAAACCATGTAAACATATTTGCTAAGACCAGAACCACAAAATTTCTATTTTTAAAAGCCATAATAAGTGATTTAAAGAATCCGGGTCTGCCTTCAAGCTGTTCTTTAGTCTCTTCTTTCTCTTTTATCCCATAAAATACAAAAAAGAATCCTGTCACTCCAACAACAACCGCAACGATAATTCCACTCATTATATAATACGGTAGTTCACCACCACCTCCAATATCTGGGATGAGAAAAGAGGGGATCATGAACGCGACTAAAATTGCTATAATGGTAACAATTCGTAATACTACATTGGTTTTTGATCGTTCTTCTTCAGTTGGCCACATCTCGGGAAAAAGACTTTTTGTGTTGACATCAAAAAGAGTGTAAACCAATTCAAATAGGATGATAATAATTATAAAGTAAAAGATTTCGAAGCCAGAGGGTACTGTAAAAAGAAATATCATCATTAAGCATAAGGGAATGAAAGCAATCAAAATAAAGAACTTTCTTTTCCCATATTTGCCAGATCTTTTCCTATCAGATATATAACCGAGCAATGGGTCATTGAACATGTTCCAAAAACCCCAGATAATATAACCAACCCACATGACAAATGTTTCAATGCCTATCACTGTAAAATAGAAAATAAAAACGGTTGCTTGGAAAAATTGATATGTCATTAGGTCTGGAAAGCCATTAAGGGCGAATAGGAACCTATCCTTAAATTTAACTTCTTGTTCACTCATTTTCATTACATTTTTGTATATTTTTTAAATAAAAATGTTACCTATTGGATTCTATTATATTAAACTCAAAATAAATTTTCAGAATTTACTTCTTTAAAAAAAAATATCTCGGTATTATCACGATATCATGAAGAGATATATGAATTTACGTCAAACCTCTATTTCACGATGAAACCTTAAATAATTTGTAGAACTTACTAATAAAAAAACACTACGATGGGTGAGAAAAATTCCAATTTTTAAATATGAAGATATTGAAATAAATTACTTAAAGCGAGGAAAGGGAAGTCCTTTAGTAATGCTACAAGGTTTTGGACAAACTATTGACAGTTGGACCTTTCAAATTCCATACTTCAAGCGAAAAATGATGGTAATTGCATTGGATAATCGGGGTGTTGGGAAAAGTTCGAGACCAAATTATCCATATACGATGGGAATGTTTGTAGATGAAACCAAAGCTTTATTGGATCATTTAGATATTAGCGAGAAATTCCATCTCATGGGAGTAAGCATGGGGGGTATGATAGCCCAGAATTTTGTCTTAAAATATCCAGAGAAGGTTAAAACCCTAATACTCTTAGCTACTTCTGCTAAGATGGATCCAACCCCACTCATTGAAGAGTATAAGCTACTAGAAAAAATGGACATTGAGGATGTCTACAAAAAAAAGCTGGATCTCATGTTTTCAGATTCCTTTATAAAGGATGTAGCAAAAGATGAGAAATTGAATGATCTTTTAAAAAAGAAATTAGTTATAGAAAGCACAACAACAATGCAAGATTACATGAATAGAGGTGCTGCTATTGCGGATCATGATACTCGTAATAGTTTAGATAAAATTACTATTCCGACTCTAATCATGGCAGGAACTAGAGATAAAATCATTCCTTTTGAAGAATCACAATATCTACATGCTAAAATCCCCAATTCTACTTTAAAATCTATGGAAGATTATGGGCACGGCAGCCTTTTAGTTGAGGATGCCCAGAAAGTAAATGAGATGATCTGGGATTTTATAGAATCCTATAATTGATCGGTTACGTATTAGAATTGATTATAAAAATTTGAAGTTTTTAGCGTTCTTTTCCTTTAAAAATATTTTTTAAGCGATCTTCTATTTTAAATTTAAAGTCTCCTACGAGTTTATCAATTTCTGTTCTAAAATTTTTGAAGAAATCGATATCTTTGCCTACAATATCATCCAGATAATAATCATTGAGGAATCGAACCAATGGTTTTAATACAATCAGTTTCAAATGTTCCTTGGGTGAACTTCTGAATTAAGGAGGTCTTGCCAACACCTCCATCGCCAATAACAGTTACTTTTAGTTTGATTTTTTCGAAATTTATAATTTTTCTCGAATTTATTAGTAACGAGTTTCGCTATAAAAAATAGATTTCCAATATTTCACCTTTAGATTAAAATTGTCGTACAAGTTTGTTTAGAAAAATAATTAAAAAAGAAAAAAAATTGATTTTGTTCAAATATTATGATACACTAACGACTACTGATCCGAAGAATGTGGTAAACATAATTAGCAGCAAAATCATTCCTGATATGATTAAATATATCCGTCGCGTACGTTCATCGATATTTTCCGTAACCGCAAAACTCAGAAACCCTATTAAAATGAAAACTAGTGCAATATTAATTCCAACTCTGGCAATATTCATAAAAATAGTATCTTGATATTCCATCCAGTATCTAATACGATCGATATTTTCTTGGTTCTGAATGTAGTCATTATATCCATATAAGCCATTCCAATAGTTCATGTCATTCTCTTGGTTTGCTATATTTTCCCAACTTCCAGCATTCTGAGCAATTGACCTACTGATCATCATAATTAAACCAAAGAGGATAGCAGCAATAAGTCCATATACAATAAATTTCATAGCTTTTCGTTTATCGAGTAAGGGAATACTATCTACAAGAAACCCTCCTTTTCGTTTTTCAGACATTAATCGATTCCCCTCCTTAATTTATTAAGATAACTATAGGAAAAATATAATACATAACACGCTAAGATAACAATACCAATTGCGAGAAATAGATTCTGTAGAAATTCACCGGGGCCATCTGCTTTAATGGTTATATTAAAGAGTACTTGTGTTGAAGATCCACTATTCGTTCCATAAACGATTACCACATAATCTCCAGGTCTAGATACTACATAATCTCCACTTGTTGTACCAGCAAACTCTATATACCAATATCCATCTTCGGTGATGCTTCTTGAGCTTGAAGCTACAGTGGAAGTCGAGGGTGATTGCCCCCAAGTAAATTCACAATAAACAAAACTTTCTCCAGTTAAACCGTTTGGATTAGCGTTAGTAGCATAAGCCGCGTCATATGCTCCTTTTCCAACAATTTTGACCGTCGCTGAAATATTTGCATAATAAACTGAAAATTCAATCACTAATTTCTGATTTTTTTCTATACTAACGGGAAAAGCAAATGCATCTTGAATATCCGTATTGCTGTTTTCATCAATTGGAATAGGCCCAGCACTAAAAAGAAGAAGTTTATCTAGAAAAAATCCAAGAATGGGAGCGGCGACTAAAAGAATCAAGCCTAAGATAACAATAATTTTGACTCGTTTTTCCATTTTTTTCTCACATTTCACTTTACTTTTATGTAAATTTATTTATGTCTATGATAAAATCTTTTTAATTTAGTTTAAAACTTTATATAATATCCATATAATTAACATTAGAAACTTAGTAAATACTAAAAGTAAGAAAATCCAATTTTTATAATACCCTTACTCATATGAGAAGAGAAATGTTATAAATAGATTTAGAGAAGCATAAATTATTTTTATAATATCTCGATAATTACCATCAATAACGCAAAAAAGAAAAAAATTTAAGCTACATTTCAAATCAATACTTAATCGAGTAATCAATAGGGTTTAATTTTATGGAAGAATATAAATGTGAGATCTTAATTATTGGTACGGGTCCTGCAGGACTCAGTGCAGGAGTATATTGCGGTAGGTCAAACCGAGATACGATAATTTTGAATGGAAAGCAACCATCCTCATTAGCACGAACAAAAGAAATTCAAAATTGGCTAGGGGAGCAAGAAATAACAGGCCCCGAACTTTTAAAAAAATTTAGAGCTCATGCACAGAGTTATGAAAAGGTTCGAATAATTGATGGGGATGTTATATCCCTAATGATTGGCATGGGTACTAATATGATATCAACAAGAACGGCAAATATTACGGCAGATATCGTTATTATCGCAACTGGCATGGGAATAAGAAAGGAAATAATTGAAGGTGAAAGTAATCTAATTGGTTTTGGAATCTCATATTGTGCTTTATGTGATGGACCATTATATCGAGATAGAGACGTATATTTATACGGAAATGACGAGGAAGTGTTAGAAGATGCTTTAGCGCTTAATCAAATGGGGTGTAAAACCCATATTATCACCAATTTATCAATTAACGAATTACCCGATATAGTAACCCATGTAAAAGAGCAAGGAATTGATGTTATCGAAAAAATGAAAATAATTGAGGCGGTTTCCGATTCGGATGGAGTTATTGAAAAAATCATATGCAAACCAATGAATAATGGAGAAATAGTCGAGTATGAGCTAAGCTGCTTATTTATTTTGTCACATCTTCCATCAAATTCCATATTTAAGAAGGCAGGAGTTATTTTAGATGAAAATGGGAATATTAAGGTTGATGAGCATCAACAAACTAATATAAAGGGTGTATATGCGGCAGGAGATGTTACAGGCGGGCTATTTCAAGTAGTTTTTGCCGCTGCTGAAGGGGCAAAAGCCGGTATAAATGCTTGTAAGCTTATCCGTCAGCAAAAAAAAGATATCTAATTATTAGAATGTTAGGATCTCTCAATATCACCTAGATATTACACTAAGTTTTGTAATATCGAAATGTTACTCCTCTTAATATGTCAAGATACAACTTTTCTGATTTTATTGACGATTTTCTCGTTTCTAAAGAAGTAGAAGAAGGATGCGCGAGCTCGACGATTAAGGCATATCGTTATGATCTCGAAAAGTTTATGGAATTAGCAGGAGATATCGAAATCGAATCCCCAGTCATGCGTCAAAGAATTCGGTTATTTTTAAAAAAACTAAAAGATAAGGGTTATACTAAAAAAGGTATTAGTCGGAAAATTGCATCATTACGGTCCTATTTTAAATTTCTAACCTTAAACGAATTTATAGATAAAAACCCGATGAGCACCATCAAATCTCCTAAAGTCAAACTCGAGGAGAGCCTCCCAAAGTTTCTTAAGATCGCAGATGTTGAAACTATTTTTCAGAAGTTAAAGGATAGAAAGCTATTTCACTCTCGAAAAAGTGGACGGTACTATCTCATTATAAGATTGTTATATTCTACAATGGCTCGAGTAAGCGAATTATGCAACATAAAAATCAGAGACGTCGATTTCGACAAAGGATATATTCGTTTACGCGGAAAAGGAAATAAAGAACGGATCGTTCCCGTGGATAAAACCACTTTAGATATATTTAAAGAATCATTGAACAATCGAATCAGTTATAGCCCAGAAGATTATCTTATTGTCAATACTAGGAGTAAGAAATTAAATCCACGCGTTGTACAAGCAGACATAAAAACCATCAAGGATCGTTGCGGGTTTCCTGATTCAAAAGTAATTACACCTCATGTTTTTAGACATACGGGGGCAACTCATCTCAGACGATCGGGTATGGATATAAGTGAATTACAAGATATATTAGGGCACAGTTCTCCGAATACTACACGTATCTATGCAAAAAATGATATTACGAAACTAAAGGAGTCTTATTCTATGATGCATCCTTTAAATAATTCCGATAAATTCTAAACTTTTCTTATTTTTGGTTTTTCAATCTATAAAGTAAAACAACAACTTTTTTTATTGTGGAAAGATAAGAAAATTTATACTTGATTTGTACTATAAATATTTATAGATCAATGAAATATTTTCTGATAACTGATTAATCATGGACGAGGATGAATTTAGAAAACAATTCGATCAAAAATCCGTATTCAAGAACTCCGCTTCACTTGATTTAAGTTATGTGCCTGAAAAGCTTTATTGTCGTGATGAGACAATCACAAGCTTAATCTATCTTTTTCGTAGAATTATTGAAGAGGAAGCCCAACCATCCATAAATTGTTTAATGTTTGGAAAAGGGGGTGTAGGAAAAACCGTTACGGCTAAATTTTTTGGGAGAAGCTTTAAAAATATCGCTCTTGAGAAAGATTTGAAGGTCTTTTTGGAATATTATAACTGTATTCACTTTCGATCAAAAAGTAAAATTACTCGCGATATTTTGGGTAAATATACGCACGGATCGGGGAGGGGGCTTAGTGATGATGAAGCATGGAAATTAATACTCACGAAGTTAATTAATACCAAAGGATATATGCTACTAATTATCGATGAGGTCCACTTATTAAGTTCGGATGAGGTGTTAGCACTTTTAGATATCGCAGAAACCTATGGACATCAAAATACCCGACTATCAATAATTTTAATCTCCCGTACTAATGATTGGATGAAGATTGAAACCGAACGGATATTAAGCAGACTAAATGAAAGAATTAGTTTGCAGCCCTATGATTATGAAGAATCCAAACAAATTCTACAGCACCGCAGCGAACTTGCATTTAAAGAATATGTAGTAAGTGAAAATATTATCGAAATAATAAGTGAAATCACTACTCAGCATAAAGATATGCGCCATGGAATCGAGATTCTACGAAAAAGTGGGATGTACGCTGATAAAGAAGGGTTAAGCAAGATTAATGCGGATATGATTCGAGAAGCTTCAAATGATGTATATCCTACATTTCGAGCGGATATCGTCGATCAATTAGACGACCAAGAACTTCTGGCATTGGCGGGAATTACACGATCGTTAATTAATAGTGACGAAGCTTTTACTTTAGTGGATGATGCGTATGAAGAATATCAAGCTATCTGTGAAAATTATGGAATTGATACTCACGTAAAGATGAGCTTTCGGAAATATGTAAGAACTTTAAACGATTTAAAAGTAATCGCCTCTAAAACGGTAAGAATTGAGGATGCACAAAGGGGTAGACATCTTGAAATTACCTTGCTTGACATTCCTGCCAAAAAATTAGAAGAATATTTGAATCAAATATTTGAAAAAAAATTCAATTGAATAATCGAAAGAATCTTCTGTAACTCCTTGGATCTTTTTCTCTTCTATTATATTTACGTAAAAAGATAAAACAGATTCTTAATTTCAGATAGAAGGGATATTATTTTTGAGATGAATTAGTTAAATAAGAACTTAATGAATTAAGAGTTCTATTCATATCGTATTGAATAGAAATATAGACCTATAGTCTAATTAGTCAATTTAACAATTAAAAAACCTTTATGTTTTTATGACTGTCTCCCGTTTTCTAAAAAAAGAATATTTCATTCAGATACTTGATTTTTAATTTGCGTGTTGAATATAAATTATACTCAGCGTTTTTTCTCCCAGCTTATATGAATGGGTTATTTACTCGTATCGTTTTTCATCCTTGCTTTTACTGTACCATTCTAGCCATTCTTTCCTACGATTCTTCTCTTTTGAGACAATATCGGCATCAGAGCCTCGTTCGTCTCTTACCTTGCTCCAATAGCGATCTAATTCGAATCTTGTCAATGAGAGCCCGCAAGAATTACATACCATCATTCTATTTGCTGGATTATAGGTCATCTTACCTGCACATTCAGGACAGCGAGCCATATTAAAAATCTTTTAAATAATTTCTATATATAAAGAAATTAATTACCGTTAAAATAATTATTGAATTATTTTTCTAAGAAGTTATTTAGAAAGCGTAATTTTGAGTAATTAGGATTATTTTTTTGATTATAAATAAAAAGCTTGAGATTTAATTAAAAATAATAATTAAGGCATTTAAAATTATAAATAAGAGTAGCAAGGTAAGAAAAGTGATAACAGAGGTTTATTTTTTCACAGCTCGTTCATTCACTAATGAAGGAGGCATGACATTCGGAAACTTTGTTTCCCAATAGATAGAGGCATGTCCGAAATCGGAGTTCCACCTCATAAACTTAAAAATTACTATTATTAAGAAATATTCACCAAAAATCTATATAAATCTTAATAGCCTTGAAATAAAGTCCTATTATCTAAAATAATAGAGATTTCAATAATCTAGTTTAATCTATTTTTACTAAAATTAAAAAACCCGTAACTCTATAGTAACTTAATTATTTAAGGTGATATTATTGGGAAGAAATAAGTGCATTTTCATTTTTATTTTGGGGATTGCTTTATTGACTTTACCTTTCGGTACTAAATCATCCCAAATTGGCAAGCAATCCTCAAATCTAGCTGGTTCTTCGCTGGGAAATCCCCCTATCATTACAGATCTTGGAGGAGGGGTTTTCGATCTTGATTTATATAAAGAAAACTACACGGGTAATTTCCCTTGGGAATTCACTAACGAATTTTGGGTATTGTATTGGTATGCGGAATACACCGCTGATATGGATATCTATTATTTTTTTTACAACTTAACCTACGGCTCATTGAACGGATATAACGGTTCATTTACCCCTTTATATCCTACTGAAGGACCTGGATTAAGTATTGATAATGAGATGTATTGTTTCGAAATGGCAAATCCAGATGGACTAGCTAATTTCGGATATGAGGTAAAAGTATGGATTAAAGATGCAGATGGTGCAGTGTCAGATCCTTTTATAAAACTATTCAAATATTACAATGGAACCTATATTCCCCCTGTCGAAGAATTGGAGTTTGAAGCAACCACGGATAAACCGATTATTAATCCAAATGATACTATAGTGATTGATTTTGAAATCAACGATCCTGACGGACCACGCGGTTATCAAATCAATTATACATGTGATTACGAAAACTTTGAATCGATTTCACATGCTGATATTACTATAACAGCTGCTGTATTCACTCCAGGAGTATCATTATATACTTTCTGGGAAGATAGAATATTTTTTAACTTCACATTTAATCTAACAGTCTGGGAGAGTTCTGTAATTGTTGATAGTAGAATTGAAATTGTTGAAATTTATGTAACGAGTCCTCCTGAAAACGGTACATGTACTACCACACAAATTAATAAAGAAAATGATATTTATACCTATAACGTTTCATGCAGTGGTTGGGAGGATGAACTTGATGGAAATGGTCCCTTCTTCTATAGATGTTTTTCTGAATTTGATTTAGATAATCCAGATACGATTTCTCCATTGCATCAAGGAACGAATGAAAGTGAATTCCAATTAGTTGTTGATCTCCGACATAACGGAAGAGTTTTACTACGAGTATATGATTCCCATGGAGCTTATACGGAAGTACAGCTTGGACATTTAGGAAAGGATACTAATTATCCGAGTATATTATCAGTTATACCCGGATATCCAATCTTTCTCTTAATACTATCTGTTATTCCAGTGATGGGGCTAATTCTGTGGGATATCAAGAAAGAAAACAAGAAATAGTGGAATTTCCTTTTTTTTTCATTCTTTTTTCTGGTAAAAATCAATTCCATGGTATCCAAAAAATATTGCCATACAGACATAGTAATTAAGGACTATGATGGTTATGGAACAAAACATTGAAATTTAATTAAAAGGCTTAATTTAAGCATATAATTATAAAAAAGAATAAAGAAGTGAATCATAATGAAATCAGACGTTTATTACTTCACAGCCCGATCGCGCACACATGAAGAAAGTATGAGTAAAGTGAAGGGGCCTATGGCTTTGGAAAAGCTTGGCTTCAAAAATAAGGTGAAAAAAGGGGATAAAGTTGTTATAAAAACCCATTTTGGAGCTCTTGAGAATACACGGTATCTTCGACCAAGTTATTTACGATTTTTAAGTGATTATATCAAAGATCAGGGTACTATTCCTTCCATTGCCGAATCTTGTGGGTGGGGATTACCAGAGTCAATCTCTGGAACACATTCAGAATATAGTGGACGAGCCAATGAAAAAGAATATCTCGAAGCAGCATTAATGCACGGTTTTACTCCTGAAACTATGGCCGCTCCTATTTTTATGCTAGATGGCCCTCATGGGATAGATTACGAATTACAATCGATAAATGGAAAACGGTTTAATGAAGTACTAGTGGCGGGGAGATTAAGAGAATTTGATTATATGGTAGTGGCCACTCATTTTAAAGGCCATTCTAGCGCAGGATTTGGAGGCTCAATTAAAAATCTGGGGATTGGTTGCGTTTCGAAAGGGGGAAAGGTTCAAGCCCATATGGGTAAAAAGTTCGAGCTTGATTTTAGTAAGTGTGAATCGGAATGTACAAAATGTATTGACATATGCCCAACGGGGGCTATGTCCAAAGATAAGGACCAAATTTTGAAGAAAGATTGGGATAAATGCCGTTATTGTTATATGTGCCGATCAGTTTGCGATAAAAAGGTAATTAATATCGGCTCGTCAACGAGAGAGCAGTTCAATATGCAACTGGCGGACAATGCCAAAGGAGTAGTGGAATATTTTGGTAGAGATAAAATCTTTTATATTAATTATGCAATCGATATTACTTGGCAATGTGATTGTGGATCGTCAGATGTACCCTTTGTGCCTGATATCGGTGTTTTATCTTCGTTAGACCCTGTCGCTTTAGATCAAGCATGCATTGATCTCGTTCATGATTCATATATCAGCCCAGGATCTGCGTTAGCTGATATCGACAAATTTTCCTTAAAAGAGAAAAAGAAAGAATGGTTTTCT
>Ga0180433_10005076_pt1 | contig 18056 bp, 16 predicted proteins | sample SS_ome_8_FD_132980 | JGI IMG/M metagenome (GOLD analysis project Ga0180433, IMG submission 132980) | Hypersaline lake sediment archaeal communities from the Salton Sea, California, USA - SS_1_D_1 metaG | ecosystem: Environmental > Aquatic > Non-marine Saline and Alkaline > Hypersaline >... | reverse complement strand
TGGTTCTGGCTGTGGTTCCGGTTGTGGTTCTGGCTCTGGTTCAGGTTCAGTTTTAATCTCAGCAGACTGTTGTCCTTCAGTGTGCCCGGAAAGCATGGAAAGATTCATGGTATAGACTTGAGATTGTGACAGTTGCGTAGAACCAGAGAGATTAAGCCAGATGCCGGCTGCCAGGCCAGCATGAACCAGACCGGATACCGTAAAACCGATCCGTTTGCTCACGACTTCTTCCGTGTCACTATGGAGACTTTCTCCAGGCCTAAAGATTTCAGAATATCCGCAAGAAATACAAATGAACCGAAATCAGCCTTGGTATCAATCCTTAATGACAAGGATGTGTCTAATGAAAGCTGACCTAACCGATATTTAAGCAAATCAGAATGTACCGGTTCACTATTGATAAAGTAAATTCCCTGTTCATCAATAGTAAGTTCAACCCTGTTATGATCTCGAGATTTAGTTGCTGACTTGCTTTCCGGCAAGTTAACCGGAATGGTTCCCTGTGCTACAAACGTAGCCGAAGTGAGCACGATTGCCAGCAACACCAGCATGACGTCAATAAAGGGAATAACATTGATTTGGTCAAAGCGTTTCATAGCTTCGCCCTGATCAGTGACTTATGCGCTGTTGATGATGCCATTCAAGCCGTAAAACTTCTGCTTTACGCTGAAGACCGTTATAGAAAACGATTGAAGGTATCGCCACCAGCAAACCCATTGCTGTTGCCTTGAGCGCAAGCGCCAGGCCCGTCATGATGTTACTGGCATCCAGCAGACCTGCCTGCCCGAGATCAAAAAAGGTGATGAGAATGCCGAGAACAGTACCAAGCAGGCCGATATAGGGGGCGTTTGATCCTACTGATGCAATAATGGTGAGGTGGTTGGTTAAATCTATTTCCAGCATTTCCTGGCTCTCGAAAGATGACAGCTCCAACCTTGAATAATGCAGGTAGCGTTCTATGACATAAGCCAGCATAAGCAGGCTCATCAAACCTAGGGTAGTAAAAACCACAGGGTCCAGCCATTGTTTTAATAACTCCATATCGCCAGTCCCTCAGAAAATAAGTTGCAGGCGTCGCAGCCCAATCAAAATCAGAACCGCGCCTCCCAGCCATAAAAGCCATTGCCCCATCCAGGGTTTGTCCTGCTGTAATTTCAAACCCAGTTTTCCCAACAATGGAATAACAATAAACAATGGCGTTAATGCAGCACCTAAGCCAAACAAAGTGCCGTAGACAGCGCCCATGATCAGATCACCGGTTGAAGCGCTGGCTGCCAGTAAAGCTGCCAAAGGTGCACAGGGAGTAAAACTCAATGCAAAACCCATACTGAAAGGTGACAATCTTTGATTTCGACTCATGCCACAACGGCGATGTGCCTTGCGCGGCAGAACCAGCCAGACACCGGCAAATATTGCTGTCAAAGCTATCAGCCAGTGACCGATATCGCCTTTTAACCAGTAAAGCAACGCTTCACCGAGCACACCGGCAGCAGCACCCAGTACGGCATAAGCTGCTATCTTTCCGGATGCAAAAGCAGCTGTATCAAGTGCTGCAGCAGATCCGCCCTGCCCCTGACCCAGCGCCCAGGTACCCAGAAACGGCAAGCAGACAGCAGTGCAGGTTGTAAATCCCACTGATAACCCCAGCAGCCATACAGATGCCCAGCCAAACTGATCCAATGTCTCCAGGCCAGTCATGCTTTATGCTCCTGGGTTTTCGTGGTTTTTCGAATACGGTTTTTTGCCGCTGGCTTACTGCCATTTGGCTTTTCCAGTTTTACCCGTTTTTTGTAGTAATCCCTTGAAGATTCAAAGACTGTAAATGGACCTGTTTTAATGCTGATAACAGAGTCTTGCGGGCAATACTCTGCACACCTTCCACACAAGATGCAGTCTTCGTTAAATGCCTTTGAGCCATGCTCTGTCCAGATCTCAGGAATATCCATGGGACAGGCCTTGGTACAGATACCACACTTTTCACAATGATCATTCTGTACTTTGACAAGACGTGTTAACGACAAACGCCTGAACAGCGCATGTAAAGAAAGCATCGGACAAATTCTGCAAAAAGGCTGTCGGACAGCCAGTGCTGCGATAATAATAAAGCCCACCAGAAAAGCACGTATGGCTCCAAAAACCGTATCAGTAAAACTGGAAGTGCCTACCGCCAGCTCTTCAGTGGTACCCGCAGCCATGCTGGTAATGACCCTGGAAGGACAAACCTCACAAAATGCATCACCGGTTTCATGTGGGGTGACACCGAGTCCAGCCATCAATGGCAATGCCATCACCAGACCAACCAGCATTAACCATTTAATCGGCCTTACTTTTCCAGTCTGATAGGGTTTCAGGCTGTGTAACGGTCTGCCCAGTTTACGCCCTAACCGGTAAATAAGCTCCTGAATGGTTCCTAAAGGACAGATCCACCCACAAAAAGCCTTGTTGAGAATCACAAACAGAATAAAGAAATTGATAAAGGTAAAAAACAATGGCAACAGCATCTTGAATGCAAACCCCTGCATTTGAACAATCGCTTCACCAACACGATGGTTTAATTGATGCTGGGTAGGAATCAGAATACAGTAATCTGATGCCACAGGATCATAGGCACAGGATAATGCCGGCAGTGCATTGGATACCATGTCTGACAGGTAATGACCCATCCAGGTGGCACCGTAAAGTAGCGTAACCAGTGTGATCAGCTGTACTGACAGCCTGAACCTTCCCAGGGTCATCGAAATTGATTTCATGCCTCACTCCCTTTTATAGATTTTCGTAACAGGGGAGCTGCGGTAATCATTCCAAACAGGGCGAAACCTATACCAAGTGCCAGATTTTTTTTATAGAAGGCATCGGTCGTGTAGTGGTAGTTAAAATGACTAATGAACTGTTGCCCTTCTGTTTGCTGCTCAACAGTCAGTACAAAACCTGCTTTCTTACGACTAGCATGACCATGGGAATGCTGATCTTCGGCAGCAGCTTCCTGCGGAAAATCATCGGGAAACGGGATGGTCACAATTCCATCCTGGTTTGTTTTTAATGTCTGAAGGCTTTTGTTTTCTGTTTCAAAAACAACCGGGCTATCAATAAGTGGCTCACCATTAAACCTTACAAGAAAATCCCAGTTTTCACCGGCACGATAATGCTGGTGTTCACGGGGTAGTTTTACAGGACTGATATCCAATGTAGATTTTTGCTGACTCAACATTGGTCTTGGAGCAGGACCAGGATTTGGAAAGTAGATGACACTGGATACTGATTGCACAGTATTGTTCTGCTGCGAAACGGCCCCAATCCAGTGATAGCCTCCCTTCTTTCCTCCGCGGTTTTTCACCTCAATTACATTATCTGGAACCGCATCAGACCAGCTCTCCCGGACATCGGCAGGATAAACCGTGGCTTGATCTGCATTCATACCTTTCAGGGTAAGACGCTTGAAACCTCGTGTTCTTTTTTTATCGGGAATCAGTATTGGTGTATCGGTCCAGGCTAAAACTGGCTGTTGATCATTTGCAGACCGGAGATGACCGTGATCATCAGTTTTTGATTGCACACCATTAGTGATTATCAAACCTATAAATAAAACCACAATAAGCGTAATCCGGCTTTTAAATTCCGCCTTTCCCACCAAGCTGATCATAATTATCCGAGAAGTGTTTTATAAAAAAGCTGAAGAGTCTATTTAGCAAGCAGATGATTAACAATGTGACAAATTGTCACATGGTTAGAGTGGTTTTTGCCTGATAACATCCGGCGCTCATTTAAAAATATAAAAGTTCTATAAAGTTTTAAGGCCAATCCATGAAGTTGAAAAATACCCTGTCTATGAAACTGAAAGTTAGTTTTCTTGCTATTGCTTCGTTAACTGAAATTGCATCAGCAACAGACACACTCGATAGAATCGTTGTATCCACTACATCTCCAGGTGAACAACAAGAGATTGAAGATGTGCAGGCAACCGTTGAGGTGCTTGACCAAAAAACAATTCAGAGCTTATCTGGACGGAGTGTTTCACAGGTTCTGAACGAGGCTGCAGGACTAACCATCAAAGACACCGGCAGTACTTCAGATGTCCATATGCGCGGTTTTTACGAAGGCCACACACTGATACTGGTTGATGGCCTCAGAAGAACAGGAAAATACGGTAGTTCTGATCTTAATGGTCTTACACTTGAAGATATTGAACGTATCGAGATTGTACGTGGGCCTATGTCAGCACTTTACGGAGCAGATGCTCTTGCCGGTGTCGTAAACATAATTACAAAAACCGCATTCAAAGAAGATAGTGCCAGTGTCACTATTATTGGTGGTCAAGCGCAAAACAAGGACCGCCAGACCGGTATTCTTCGTGCCAGTGCAAGAATAGGCGGAGAAACTGTCTCACATACCTTTGCTGTCGAATTCAAAGAACGCGAAGATTATCGACTGGACCAAACGACAACAGCCACAGATCTACCAGAAGAGTCCAAAAAATTCTTCAGCTACAGCAATAATATCAAACTGGGTAATGATAGCTTAAAAACACGTTTCGAATTCCTGGATCAGGATGACAACAGCTTTGGAAGAAGTGAAGAATATGAAAAAGAGAAACGCTACCAGTTTAGTGCTATCCATAACCATGTTGGTGATAATTACCTGATCGACACCAATTTTGGTTATGGTGACAGCGATGCAGATGTTGACCGTGGCAGTGGCAGTGAGACCACTGAATATTCCCAGGCAGAGTTCAACAGCTACCTACGTCATTTTACAACAGATAATGTGACAAATATTTTTGGTATCGGCGCCAAATACGAAGACATTGCAGTCTCAATTAATACTCAAGAAGCTGATCGTACAAACTATAGTTTGTTATATCAAAACGAATGGGACATTACCGACAACTTTAGTACAGTAATTGGGCTTAGATATGACGACTACAGCGACTTTGGAACGACACTAAATCCAAGAGCGTCTGCAAAATACACTCTTGGCAACACCGATTTTCGTTTAGGTTATGGTGAAGCATTTAAAGCTCCAAGCTTTTTGGATATGTATAGCCATTTTCTACGTGGTCGTCCTGGTAGTTTTTCCGATATATCAGGAAACCCGGCATTACAGCCTGAAGAATCTAAAACTTACGAAGCTGCAATTGGTCACAGAGGATCTGGCTACCAGCTGGGACTTGTGTACCATTACACAAAACTCGATAACCTTATCGATGCCGTCGTAGATAGAACAGTTGGACCAACTACTTTCTATATCTACCAGAATATTGATAAAGCTATTATCTCAGGCACAGAACTGAACTTGACACTGACTCCTGTAAAAGGACTGACCATAAAAGGATCTGTAGAATATCTTGATACAGAAGATGAAGCCACAGGTGAACGACTGACCGACAGCGCCAAAGTCAGTACCAAGTTGCATCTGGCTTATACTCACAATGCCATGAGTTATTTTCTCAATGTCAAAACATATGACGACTATTATGGAGCATTTGACCGTACAACTATTGGCAATTCCGATTACACGGTTGCCGACGTAAAAGTCAGCTACGCTTATGACAGTAACATTCAGTTATTCGGCGGCATAGACAACATAGATGATGCGCAGATGCCGGAAAATATGCAGCTCTATGGCACACCAAACGATCCAGGTGAACGCTATTTCTATATCGGATCAACCTTTAAATTCTGAGATATATGCCCGCGTCTGCGGGCATTTTTTTATTTTGAATTAATCAGGCCAGGCAGCGCGATCCAGATAAACATCCGTGCCCTCAATACCTGCAATTCTTGAAGCCGGTATATCATTAGCAGCCAGCCAGGATTCAACCGCAGAGCGTTTATGTTCGCCTTCAACAATAAACATAACCTTGCGGGCATTGTTCAGTGCCGGATAATTCAGGGAAATACGATCGGCCGGTTCTTTGGGCGCATTCTGTACCGCAATAACTTCCTGGCTGGGATCATGTTCCTGGCCGGGAAACAGGCTGGCGGTGTGCCCATCTTCACCCAACCCCAGTATCACCAGGTCAAATGGCTTGGCATGACGTATTTTCTTTTCATAGTCAGTAACAGCCACATCAAATCCGGCTTCGGCCATGATGTGGTGAATCTGCACTGCTGGAATGGATACATTATCAAACAGCACTTCCTGTATCTGCAGGTCATTGCGAAGCAGGTCATCGCGCTTGACACAGCGCTCATCGCCAAAAAATATTTGCCAGTCACCCCAGTCGGCATCACCACGAACCAAATGCTGATAAGTATGTAATGGTGTATTGCCTCCTGCCAGAACAATATTGAACGTGCCTTTTTTGCCTATTGCCAGGCGTGCTTCGTGTAATATTTTTTGTGAAGCCTCCCTGGCAAGTGCAGCTGAATCATCAGAAATATGCCAACGGACTTTTGGTAGATTACTCATTGTTATAACCCGTGTTGTTTTTCATGGTATACATAGCAATATGGAATTAAGCATAGAACTGATTCTGATACTTTTCATCACTGGTATTGCAGCAGGTTTTATAGACAGTATAGCCGGTGGTGGTGGGTTACTGACAATACCTGTGCTGTTGTGGAGCGGCCTGTCTCCACTGACAGTGCTGGGAACCAATAAACTACAGGGCACAGCTGGCACACTGACTTCCAGCCTGAATTTTTATCGCAATGGACACATTCCCCTGAAATCTGCACTGTCTGCAGTGATCATGACGTTTATCGGTTCTGCTGTCGGCACGTTGGCAGTACAACAACTGGACAACCAGTCACTTGCAATCCTGCTCCCGATTTTGCTGCTGATTTTTGCCCTGTATTTTATCGTTTCGCCACGCATAACCGATAAGGATGCGTTGCAGCGCATGAGTACTACTGTGTTTGCTTTCACAGCAGGCTTCGGTATTGGTTTTTATGATGGTTTTTTCGGCCCGGGAACCGGCTCTTTTTTTGTGATCGCCTATGTCACGCTGCTGGGTTACGGCCTTACCAGGGCGACCGCACATACCAAGCTGATGAATTTTTCCAGCAACCTGGCCTCTTTAATCTTTTTTTACCTGGCCGGACTGGTTGCATGGCAGGTTGGGTTGATCATGGCAGCCGGCCAGGTGATAGGCAGTTACAGCGGTTCTCACCTGACCATGAAACATGGCGTCAAACTGATAAAGCCGATGCTGTTTATTGTTTCCGTGTTGATGTCACTGAAACTGCTTTTTGACAGTTATTTTTGAAGCAGCACCGACTATGGCCATTGATCAATTTCGATACCCTTAACGATATTTGCTTAAATAGAGTTTCTCGAAAGCTCGTTTCGCCCAATGCATGACACGCAATGGCGGCAACACTACATTGCGATCCTTGGTGCGAGCCACCAGCATACCACTGTTATGACTGTCGACGATACACACCAGTTCGACATCAAAAGTCTCAGAGGCCTGGCCGCCACTGAATTCAGCGACCAGGTTGTGTGCCGCCGCCTCGGCCTGCAAGTCTGCCATGTGCGCCTGCTTGGGCATCCACTCAGGCCCGGGGAAACTGCCGGAGTCACCCGCCACATAAACCTTGTCAAAGCCTTCCACACGACAATGCTGATCCGCCTTGATCAGACCACCTTCAGAACGCGGCAGATCTGTGTTGTCAAACCATTGATTTCCCGTCATACCCGGCATGAAAAGAATCAGGTCGGCGTCAAACTCACCACCTTCAGTCTTGACCTTGTTGGCTTCAAAACCCTTCATCTTGTGACCAAGATGCGTGTTGATATCACGCTTTTTCATTTCTTCGACCAGACCCTGAACTGCCTTTGGACCAAGTCGTGCTCCGGGCTTTTCGGCTGGCGTAAAAAAGGTGATATCAAACTTGTCCCTGCGCCCTTCCTTTCTCAGCTGTTTATCAATGCCAAACAGAAACTCAAACATGGGCCCACCGCGCATCGCAGAAGGTTCTTTGGGATTGCCTGCAAAACCCACGGCAATTTTGCCTCCCTGCATGGACTTGAGACGATCCCTGATCTGCACTGCTGCATCAATGCCTTCACAGGGAGTAATGGCATGTTCGATACCAGGAAGTTTTTTTATAAAGCGCCCGCCTGAAGCGATTATCAATCCATCATTTTCGATTTTGCCGTTGTCAGTAATGACTGTTCTGCCAGCGTCTTCCAGCGCCTGAGCACTACCCTGATGGTATTTAACGTTCATTTTTCTGAAGAAATTATTGAGGTCAATGCGCAGGTCTCCAGGTTGGCGCAATCCGCTGGGAATCCAGATAAGGCTGGGATAATAAATCATTTCCGGCCTTGGAGAAATCAGGGTGATTTCAAGGGAGGCATCAGCGGCACGTAATTTCCTTACCGCAGTTAATGCACCAAAACCGGCTCCAATCACTGTTGCTTTTTTCATCATTTATACCCGTTGTATCAAACCGTTGTATTGACTGATAGCAATCATCACATAAACCGCTCTTAACGGCTATAATCACGAAAGAATAAATAAACTCAACAGCATAATCTCTACAGGATAGTTTATGGAAAATCTGCTCATTGGCCACCTCGTCAAAGTTGAAGGGAATCAGTTCACCGTAAAACTGATCTCCGATGAAGAAGGTTACAACCCTCTTGTCTCTACCGGATCATCCGCCACACTGGTCGGCCAGATTGGCTCTCATGTGTCTATCCAGCAAAGTGGTGTGCACGTACTGGCAACGGTGATTTCTACCTGGGAATCCAGTGATGATGATGAAATTTCACGATTTCTTAATTGCATGCCATTGGGAGAAATTGATAATAACGAACAATTCTCAAGAGGTATAAATCAGTATCCAATTACCCAGGCAGATGTTTTTCTGGTAACTGAAGCCGAACTTCAGTCACTTTTCAGCAGTAATGCCGACTATGGCTTCAGTATGGGTCACCTGGGCAATCACAGTGATGTTCAGGTTTACATGGATCCCAACCCGCTTTTCGGAAGGCACCTGGCTATTCTTGGCCAATCCGGCGCCGGAAAATCATGGACGGTAGCCAGTCTGCTGCAAAATACTGTTCAAACCATGCCTAATGCCCATATCGTGTTACTGGACCTCCATGGTGAATATTGCTGGCGAGATGAAAATAACAAGCTCAAGGGAGCCTTCTCGCCATCGGTAATGCGTTATGTCGATGCACGTGATCTGGAAATTCCTTACTGGTTACTCACCTATGCTGAAATTATCGACCTGCTGATCGACCGCACTGATCCCGGAGCATCTATCCAGATTGCCTTTTTGAGAGAAGTGTTGATGACTTTACGCAAAGAGGCTAATGAAGGCCTGGGATATGACCGGCTCTCGGTAGACTCACCGGTTTATTTTTCGATTGATGATCTGTTTCTACACTTCAAGAACGCCAATGAGCAACAAATGGATTTCGGCAAAACCAAGGGAGCACTGTTTGGACAGTTCGATGAGTTTCTTGTCAAACTGCAAAGTAAACTCAATGATGCACGATATGATTTCCTGTTCCGACCCAAGCGCCGTAAAAATTCAGACTCACTGGAAGGCCTGCTGCGTGATTTCACCGGTCTGACCGAGCCCAAGCGCCAGATTACCGTAATCGACCTGAGCCCGGTACCTTCCGATGTGCGCCCTGTGGTTGCAGCACAACTGGGAAAACTGGCCTTTGAATTCAATTACTGGAATCCCAGACGCAAGGAATTTCCGATTCAACTCGTCTGTGAGGAAGCCCATGCCTATATCAGGCGTGATAACGATGAAAAATTCAAGGGAACGCGTATTGCAATGGAGCGTATCGCCAAGGAAGGTCGCAAGTATGGTGTTGGACTGACTGTTGTCAGTCAGCGACCTTATGAATTATCAGAAACGGTACTCTCCCAGTGCTCCAATTACATCTGCATGCGCCTCACCAATCCTGATGATCAGCAATATGTGCGCTCACTGGTTCCTGAGGGCCAGAGTGACCTGGTAAGCATTCTCTCGGCACTGGGTCGTGGTGAAGCATTGGCTCTGGGAGAAGCCATACCATTGCCAACGCGTTTCCAGGTTGAGGCCCCTTCACCTACCCCCAACAGCCATGATGCTGATTTCTTTAATGAATGGTCGGGCGAGCCTTTTGAAGTCAACGTGGCCGATATCGTTGATCGCTGGAGAAGACAGATCCGTTAAATTCCGTATTAATCCGAAAAACTGATTGCAATTACATTAGAAACAACTAATATAGTAATCATTCTTATTTAGAAGTTTCGCCCCAATGAAAGTCAAGTTGCTCAGTAATGTGCCAGTCGGCAGCAAGGTTCGCCTCGATGCCATTGAAGGCGGTAAAGCCATGACGCGTCGCCTGTTGTCCCTGGGCATCAGCCTCGGAAGTGAGTTTGAAGTCATCAATCACCGCGGTGAAGGCACGGTACTCGCGCGTGAAGGAAATCGAGTAGCCCTGGGTGGGGGTGTTTCCAATAAATTGTTTGTCGAAATTCTCGACTCATAAGTCTCATGAGCCCTGATCCCCATACTTCTGCAGCCAGCTTCCCGCATGCCACTGGTTTACATATCGCACTGGCCGGCAATCCGAATTGCGGCAAGTCAGCCCTGTTTAATACCTTCACAGGTATTCGTCAGAAAACCGGCAACTGGCCCGGCGTGACAGTTGAACGCAAGGAAGGACATTTCAAACTGGACAATCATGAAGTCAACATCATTGACCTACCGGGCATTTACTCACTGGATGTCAACTCGCTAGATGAAAAAGTAACCCGCGAATTCCTGTTGTCACGAGATGCCAGCCTGATTATCAATGTCATTGACTCGGCCAATCTGGAACGTAACCTGTATTTAACCGTGCAGTTGCTCGAAATGGGAATTCCGCTGATTGTCTGCCTGAATATGATGGATGTGGCTCGCAAACACGGGATTAACATTAATACTGAGTTGCTGTCCGAAAAACTCGGTTGTCCGGTTGTTCCTGTGGTAGCCACCACCGGCGAAGGTATCAGTGAGCTCAAAGCGCGTATGCTGGATGTCATCCTGCACAAACTGGATGCCGGTTATTCTTTGGCATTTGATGATGCTATTGAAACATCAATTGCACGACTCTCCGCACTTATCAACGATGAGAATGCCCAGAACCGGCGCTGGCTTGCCATCAAATTGCTTGAAGAGGACAGTGACGCCACCCTCGATGTTGCTGCCAGTGTCCAGCAGCAGGCCATCGATTGTCGCCAGAACATCTCAGCCATCACCAATGAAGATGCCGATGTATTGATCGCTGACAGCCGTTTCGGCCATGCTCACGTGCTGGCACAGTCTGTACAGAAAAACCGCTTTAAAATAACCCGCACCTTCAGTGATCGTATTGACCGGGTCATACTCGGCAAGTGGACCGGCATCCCTGTTTTTCTGGTCACCATGTACCTGATGTTCCTGTTTACTATCAATCTTGGTGGCGCCTTTATCGACTTTTTCGATGGCATAGCTGGCGCCCTGTTTGTTGATGGTGTCAAACAACTATTGAGCAGCGCAGGCAACCCTGAATGGTTGACTATTGTACTTGCTGACGGGCTTGGTGCCGGTGTACAGATTGTTGCCACCTTTATCCCCATAATCGCTTCTCTGTACCTGTTTTTATCTTTCCTCGAAGACTCCGGCTACATGGCACGGGCCGCTTTCGTCATGGATCGCTCCATGAGAGCCATGGGCCTGCCAGGCAAGGCCTTCGTGCCATTGATTGTGGGTTTCGGTTGTAACGTGCCCGCCATCATGTCTACGCGTACACTTGAGTCGGAACGTGAACGTAAACTGACAATTCTGATGAATCCATTTATGTCCTGTGGTGCACGTTTGCCGGTATACGTACTGTTTGCAGCGGCATTCTTTCCGCATAACGGGCAAAATATTGTATTTGCGCTTTACATTACGGGTATTTTGATTGCGGTACTCACGGGCTTGTTAATGAAAAAAACCCTGTTACCCGGTGAAAGCCAGGGCTTCATGATGGAACTGCCCCCCTACCATTTACCTACCTTGAAAGGCATCACTTTGCGTACCTGGGATCGAGTCAGGTTGTTTATCAAGGAAGCCGGACAGATTATCATCATCATGGTTCTGGCACTTAACCTGTTTAATTCCATTGGTACTGATGGCAGTTTCGGCAACCAGAATTCGGATAAATCACTGTTAAGTGAAACCAGCAAGCAACTCACACCTTTGTTTGCCCCCATGGGTATCAAGGAAGACAACTGGGCTGCTGTGGTTGGTATCTTTTCAGGAATTCTTGCCAAGGAGGTGGTTGTCGGAACACTGGATACACTTTATACACAACTTGGCCAGGGCGAAGAAGATGCCGGACTGGAATTCGATTTTTGGCAATCGATACGTGACGCCTCACAGACGGTACCGGATAACCTGGCCGAACTTTCAAAGGCCTTTACCGATCCTCTGGGGCTGAATGTTGGCGATCTGACAGATGAACAGGTTGTGATTGATGACCAGGGTGTCAACGTTGGCATGTTCGGCGCCATGCAGCAGCAATTTGATGGACAGGCTGGAGCCTTTGCCTACCTGCTGTTTATCCTTCTGTATTTTCCCTGCGTGGCGACTATTGGTGCAATCAAGCGCGAGGCAGGTAGACGCTGGGCAATCTTTGTGGCCATCTGGACGACTTCAGTCGCCTATCTGACTGCCAGCACCTTCTACCAGGTTGCCACTTTCAGTTCACATCCTGCAGCTTCAACAACTATCCTGCTGATACTTTGGTCAGCTTTTACGGTGTTGGTTTATTTTCTGCGCAGAGCAGGAAAACAGCCAGACACTCAGGCCTTAAGGGATACGATATGATTTTGTCAGAACTGCGCGATTATATTCGACAGCGTCAGTCCGTACCGCTGTCGGATATAGTCAATCATTTTGACATTGATGAAGATACTGCTAGGCAGATGCTGGAAGTCTGGCTGAACAAGGGGAAAATCAGCAAACAACTGGCAACCACATCCTGTGGCGGCAGTTGTAATAAGTGTGCTTCAGCAAATACCGAATATTATTTCTGGGCAGGCTCTGTTGCAGTGAACAACATTGCCAAACCATCAGGCTGCCCGGATATTCATAATTAAAGATCGCCGGTAACACCGGCATCAATGATGCTGTAAATCGTGTCACGAACCTGCTTTGCCAGGGGCTGCAGGTCATCAGGTAAATCTACTGCATGCAGCATCATATCCATGTTGGTAGTAACCAGCCAGGCATTGCCGTCCTTGTCTTCCACCGCGGCAATACGGCATGGCAGGAAACCAGCGAAAATAATGTTGTATTCCACCATCTTTTTAGCAATCAGCGCATCACAGAAGGCAAGAATCTGCATATGGCCTGAGTCTTCACCCATAGCCTTGATCTGCTCGGATAATGGCAGGTCAGCAACCAGTTTGAAGTTGAGCATGTTGGCGCGCAATTTCATTGATTCAACTGCATCTTCAATGGTGACATCTTCTTCCAGCTTGAAACGCTGGATACTGCTGTCGATCATTTTCATCGCAATTTCACGATCAAAATCACTCTTCATGGCTTTTTCTGCGCTAACGCCGGACACCAGAGCCATTCCCAAAATCAATGCTGCGAGAAGCTGTTTCATGTTGATTCCTGCCTTTTAATTTTAAGTTGTTGTGGTAGTTTGTTCTTATAATTTTGATGGATTATAAACGAATGGCCCGTCCAGGTGTAGCTTCATCATGAATTAGCCAGGACCGGTTTGATCATCTTTGCTCCGGGGCGTGGTTTTTTTCTTGCCTTGGACTTTCTTTTTAGCTGCCGCTTTCTTTTTGGTCGTCACTTTTTTCCTGGTGCCTGTCTTTTTGGCAGCTTTTTTCCTGGCGGCAGATCTTTTATTTGAGATTTCCTGTGTTTGATCGCTGACCTGGGCTTCTTGGCGAATCGCTGGCCCTTCTGTTTCCTGCAGTTGTCCGGTGGATTCTTGTTTGGATTCTGCTTTGGATTCTTCTGTGGGTTGCCCCTCGGTTAACTGCTCCACCCCAACCGGCTGGGCTTTAGCCAGGTAACAGGTCTCGGTACAGCCTTCTTTTTCGCAGTAGGTCCTGGCCCAGGCATACTTGAGTGCCTCGGCATTGTTTGGAAAAAAGTGGTCTTCTCCCAGCAGATCAACCAGTCCACTGCGTATGAATACCACTCGTATCTGCAGCTTGGTGCGGGCAAACAGGAGCTCAACACCGGCATCCGAAAGCGGTTTTATCAGACTATGCAGCATTTCAATACCGGTTGAATCAATAGCGTTCACCGACTCGGTATCAATGATGATGTAATTTATTTCAGGATGTGATGCCACTTCATTCAGGATGGCTTCTTCAAAGTAACCGGTATTGGCAAAATACAGCGAGCGATCAAATCGGATCACTGAAATATGAGGACATTTCTGCAGACCAAAGTATTCAGCGTCACGCAAGGTGCCATCCGTGTGTCGTGACAAAATCGCAATACGCGGACGCATGGTACGCTGCAGAAACAGGCCAAGTGACAATAACACACCGACGATAATGCCAATTTCCAGATGAGGAGCCAGTGCCAGAGTCAACACAAAGGTGACTACAGCTACCAGACCATCCTGCGGCTGCACTTTCCAGGTGTACTTGATCGGTTCAATTTTCACCAGGCTGACAACTGCCATCATAATGACAGCGGCCAGAGTCGCCTGTGGCAGGTGGTACATCAATGGAGTCAGCCACAAAAGCGTGATGCCAACAACGACCCCAGTGACAATGGATGAAAATCCTGTAACCGCCCCGGAATTAATATTTACCGCAGAACGTGAAAAGGAACCTGAAACAGCATACCCCTGAAACAGGCCGGAGACAAAGTTACTGATGCCCTGCCCGACCAGCTCCTGGTTGGGATCAAGTTTCTGCTGTGTTCTGGCTGCCATGCTTTTGGCAATGGAAATAGCCTCCATGAAGCCAATCAAGGCAATGGCAATGGCGGTGGTGATAAGCCCTGAAACTTCAGACCATTCGGCGGCAGGAATATCCAGACCAGGCAGTCCGGAAGGTATGCTGCCGACCACCGCACCACCCATTTCTTCGAACTTGAAATACCAGGACAATAACGTCGCCACAACAACGGCTACCAGCACATTCGGAATCCTTGGCAGATAGGTTTTTAAAATAATTAAAATGGCCAGAGACAGTACTGCCATCCCCAGGGTCGGGATATGAGTATTGGCTATGGCGGCTTCTATGACAAGCCAGACGGTCTCGTAATGATGCGCAGCTTTCTCGACAGAAACACCAAACAATTTGCTGATCTGCGAGGTAGCAATAATGATGGCTGCAGCATTGGTAAAGCCCATGACAACAGGATGAGACAGGAAGTTAACCAGCACTCCCAGCCGTAACATTCCCAACAGGAACTGAAATACGCCGACAAACAGGGCGAGGATGACCGCATAGGTCAGATAGGCCTCAGGGCTGTTGCTTGCAATAGGCTCAAGCGCCGATGCCGTTAATAATGAAACAACCGCTACCGGACCCGTAGCCAACTGGCGCGAAGACCCAAATATGGCAGCAACAATACCCGGCAAAAATGCAGCATACAGCCCGTAATAAGGCGGCAGCCCTGCAAGCTGTGCATAGGCCATAGACTGCGGGATAAGTACCAGAGCCACCGTGATTCCGGCAATGATGTCAGCCTTTAAGACATCAGGATTTTTAAGTTCCCCGATCCAGTCCTTGAAAGGCACAAAATTTCGCGGCCAGCTAGCAACCAGATCAGTGAACAGGGAAATGACTTTCCATTTTATCAATTGAGACCCCAGCCTTATTTCTGCTTAAAGAGAGTCTTGCTATAGTAGGCTGGTTTCCCGGTTTTTTGTACCCCATTCTAGAACTTGCTTCCGGTCAGGGCTGGCAGGCATTTCAACTTTCCTGGTATTCCGCCTGCAAACTTGCCAGGGCTTTTTCTTTGTTGGGATAGAACCTTTCCCTGCCAAGCTCATCCATCAAGCCACTCAGAATAAACAACTTAACTACCTGGAATTTCAGTCCACTAAACAATAAGTTGACACCAAGTTCATCCAGGCGTTGGCTGAGTTCGCGAATTTTTTCTTCCCCGGATGCATCAATACTGTTAATACCGCTACCCAGGACCAGAATGGATTTTGCATCGGGAAAATCCCGCTGCGCTTCAAGAATAATATCTTCGAAATAGGCAACATTCGCAAAGGTCAAAGAACCATCAAACCTAACAGGCACAAACTTTTTACTGATGGGCTCGAGGTTATGCGACTTGATCCCACCAAGTGTGCCATCGGGCTTCCTGCTGACAATTTCGGCCCTGGGCTGCATGGATGCAACCAGAAAATGCACCACGGTCAGAACCACACCCAGCAAAATGCCATTGGCGATAGAAGGAGCCATGATCAGTGTCGCAAAAAAAGTAATAATACCGATAACAGCACCTACACGATCTACCTTCCAGGCCTGTGTCAGTGGCTTAATGCGGATCAGACCAAATACCGCCATCATTACGATCACTGCCAGCACAGCCTGAGGCAGGTGATAAAGATAGGAAGTAAAAAACAACAAAACGATCACAACAGTCGCTGCAGATATAATGGCAAACAGACCGGTTTTCGCGCCGGTTTTGGCCGCTACCGCTGATCGCGAAAATGAACCACTCACGGTAAACGATCCGAAGAAACTGCCCGCGATATTTGCCAGCCCCTGACCAACAAGCTCTTTACTGGCATCCACTCGTTCCCCCGTTGAGCTGGCAATAGCCTTGGAGATCGAGGTTGCTTCCATAAAGCCAATCAAGGCCATTACCAGAGCTGCAGGCAGCAAGGCAAGGATCAGGCTCGATTCGATAGTCGGTGTAGCAAAGCTTGGCAAACCTTCGGGCACAACACCAACAACATCGCCGCCGGCAGACAGCACGACCTTCTGCTCGTCTATTTTACTGAAACGCCAGACCTTATCCTCAACGGTAAAATGATCAGGAATGATTTCTGAATCGAAAAATACCAGGGCATCTTCCTTATCGCGTGCTGCGGTAAACTTGATACCATGAATATTGATCAACCTGACGGTATTTTCAGACTTCAGTATCGACAGTTCATGATTAACGACATCTGCCTGTGCTGATAAATTAGCCGCATTGGTAATATCTTCCTGCTCTTCATACGCTTTGGCCTGACGCCTTAAATCAGCTACCTGGGTAATCAACTCATCAATACGATTCTTGGTGTTAGCATAAGTAGCCAGCAACTCGGCGGTATGTTTATTGTGAAATTGATCGGAGGATATGGCGACCTTGTTTTCAAATCCGGAAAATGCGCTGATGAGCGTTGTCATGACCACAACAATCAATACGCCGGGCAGGTTCGGGTTTATGCGACGCAGGCCTGCTATTGCAAACCAGGAACCGATGGCGAACACCAGGGTTAAGACATGCATATCTGGGATTTGCGTTAAAACACGCCACAAATCTGTCAGATAGGAATCGGTACGGGGAAATGGCACACCGATAATTTTACTTAACTGCGACAGGCCAATAATCAATGCTGCAGCATTGGTAAAACCGACTATCACCGGACTCGACAAAAGGTTGACGATAGATCCCAACTTGAAAATACCCAGCGCCAGTCGCAATATCCCGACCATTAAGGCCAGCATGATGGAAAGCTCGATAAATTGACTGCTGCCGGGTGTGGCAAATGGTATCAGCGCCGCAGCTGACATGAGAGACAGCATGGCCACTGGCCCCGTATGCAATTGGCTGGAGGATCCCCACAGTGATGCGATAATGACAGGAATAAATGAAGCGTAAAGTCCATAAACCACCGGCAAACCCGCTAGTTGCGCATAGGCCATACTTTGGGGAACCAGGATCAAGGCTACCGTGATACCAGCAATCAGATCTGAACGAACCTTATCACCGGTTAACGGAAACCAGCGTATAAATGGAAAAAAATTAATTAATAACTGCTTCATTTTTCTTCAATACTTAAAAGAGTGGTGTTTATCTCAGGTGCATCAAATGACTGTCAATGACATTCATCAGAATGAAGCCTGATTAGATTCCTCACCCGAATTTTTTCGC
>Ga0180433_10005074_pt1 | contig 18060 bp, 19 predicted proteins | sample SS_ome_8_FD_132980 | JGI IMG/M metagenome (GOLD analysis project Ga0180433, IMG submission 132980) | Hypersaline lake sediment archaeal communities from the Salton Sea, California, USA - SS_1_D_1 metaG | ecosystem: Environmental > Aquatic > Non-marine Saline and Alkaline > Hypersaline >... | reverse complement strand
CCCAACCTATTACCACTCTTCAAGAAATTACTCATCTCAAAGGTATCGGCAAAGGCATCGCCGATAAAATCAATCAAATTTTAGAAAATAAGTTTCAACCTCCACCCCCACACGAATTTTTAGAAGATTTATCAAAAATTTATGGAGTAGGTTTTAAAACCGCCCAAAATTTAATTCAACAAGGGATTACGGATTTTGAAATCCTCAAAGCCAAACAATTTGAAGTCCTCAACGAAAAACAACGCATCGGTCTCAAATATTATCAAGATATTAATCAAAGAATACCCCATCAAGAAATGAAACTCCACGAGAAATTACTCCAAAGTATCTGGATTAATCACCCCTTTCAAATCGTCGGTTCCTACCGGCGTCAAGAACCTACTTCCGGAGATATTGATATCCTCGTCCCCTCTTCTGACCCAGAGATCCTCTCTAAACTTATCTTTTTCCTTAAAAAAAATAAATATTTTAAAGAAGAATTGGCTTTAGGAACCAAAAAATTTATGGGCATCGTTGGTCTTCCTCATCTCCCAGCTAGAAGAATAGATATTTTATGCACCACTCCCGAAGAATATCCTTACGCCTTATTATATTTCACGGGTTCTGATAAATATAACCGAAATTTAAGAGAATATTGTGCGAAAAGAGGGTTAAAATTAAATGAAAAAAAATTAATCAATCAAGAAACTAATGAAATCATACCCAATCTCACTAGTGAAAAAGAAATTTTAACTTTCCTCAATTTACCTTATTTAAAATCTGAAGAAAGAATAGATGTTCTAAAACCAACTTAAATTAAAACCAACTTAAATTAAAACTAATTAAAAAAAATTGAAAGATTAAAAGATAATCCTCATACCAAATAAAATGGATTGGTCAACTAACGCCAGAAAACAGAGGAGTTCTTCCCAACCCCTCAAAATTACTTATTTTTTAGAACTGGATCATCCAGATTTTCAAGTTAATGTTTTAGGTTCAACTAAAACACCTTATCAACTTTATTTTTTTAGAGCAGGAGTAGAATGTTCTTGTCTAGATTTTAAACTAAGAAATAGGATTTGTAAACATTTATTTTTTATTATTGGTAAAGTTTCAGGTTCCACCACGATTTTTAATCAAATCAAAAACTTAGAGGATTTTACTCCAGCTATCCTAGAAGAAATCAAGGAAAATTTAAAGAAGAAGATTGATACTCAAAAACAAGAAAAACATAATACCAATGAAAATGTAATTTCCATTGAAAGAGATGATTATTGTGCGGTTTGTATGGCTGATTTTGAAAATCAAAAAAATTTAAAATGCAATGAATGCTTACATGTTTTTCATCAAAATTGTTTAGAAAGTTGGTGGGCAACCAATTTTCAAAATAAATTAAGGTGTCCAATGTGTCGGACTATTTCTTTCCAGGAAAATGAAAATGATGACCCTTGGGCAGAATTTAAGGATTAAAAATAAATAAGATTCTTCCCAATTTTTTTGAATTTATTTGATATTTTATAATATTGATATTAATATCTATTATTATTATTTCTATTGGGAGTGTTTGAAATAAAAAAATAAAACATAGTATTATATCTCATACTGTTAATATCGTTATTTTTATGAGGTTCATTTATATTTTTAACATCTATTAATAATTTTAAATTATTTATAGTTTTATTATTATCATCTTTTAATGAATAAATATATACATGATTATCCATAGATACATTTATTACTCTTAGGTATTCAATTGTTAAATTTTTTAATGCACCTTTTATTTCTGCTAATATATAATATTCTTCAATAAACTTTTTAACAAAATGACTATCTGAATTTACTTCTTTCATTGAAACTATTTGAGAATAATTATCAATTTTATAATAATCTCCATTCTTAGGTAATTTTTTAGAAAGATTTAAAAATTTATTTCCATCTCTAACTTTTCTAAATGTAAGGACTGAATCTAATAAATTTTTTTTTAAAAAGACTATTTTAGGTTTTTCAGAATAATAACTCTTAAAATTTAACTTATTATTCTGATTAGAAATTGGTTGATAACTCATAATATAGTAAATATAAAAAATTGATTTTATTTATAAAAAAGAATATAAACAAAAAGATGTTATTCTTAACCTATAACATTTGGTTTGATGAAAGATATTTTCAACAGCGAATTAAAACCTTATGTCGGGAAATAAAAATTTACCAACCAGATTTTATCGCTTTACAAGAAGTAACCGAAGAATCACTAAAAATAATTAGAAAAGCTTTTCCCAAATACCATTTTATTGGAGAAGAACTTAATTTTTGTTATGATACTTTACTTTTATCCAAAGTAAAACCCAAAAACTGGGAAAAATATCTTTTACCAAAAACTAAAATGGGTAGAAGTATTTTATACGGAGAATTTGAAATCAATCAAAAACCCCTGGCAGTTGGAACTTTCCACTTAGAAAGTGATTTCAGCAAAAATAATCCCAAAGAGGAACAATTTCATTTCATTACCCATCTCCTCACCCAACCAACTATCATAATGGGGGATACTAATTTCACGACAAATCCAAATACTCATTATTTAGACGCGTTTCTCCAAGCTGGGGAACCAGAATCAGAAAAATATACTTATTCTAAAACTAATACGAATACCAAGAGTAATAATTCCAGATTAGATAGGATATTTTACAATTTTGAAACCATTCCCACTAAATTTCAATTAATAGGAACTCAACCAACAGTCATCACCCCTACTAAATCTATTCATCCATCAGATCATTTTGGAGTAATTCTAGAATTAGACATTTGAGAGATAAAATAGGGATTTAATAAATTGGGTTTATTATAAACTAATTCTTCTTCCAAATCAGGATATTTCAATAAAACACCCCCGACTTCATTTAAAATGGCGTGAGTAGCACAAGTATCCCATTCCATGGTCGGGGCAATCCGAGGGTAAATATCGGCTTTATTTTCGGCAATCCAAAGAATTTTAATAGAACTGCCGACATTTTTTAATTCCACCGGACCCATGGTTTCAATTAAACGTTTGGTCTCATCATTTAAATGACTATTACTGGCTATCACCCGAACGATCTCACTATCACGTCCTTCACGTAAATCACTAATCTTAATAATTTCTTTTCCATTTTCACGATAAAAAGCACCTTGACCAGCAATGGCGAAATAAGTTTCCATAGAGCAAGGAATATTAACAAATCCAGCCACAGGTTTTCCAAAATAACTTAAACCAATATTAACGGTAAATTGACCATTTCTTTTAATAAATTCTTTGGTTCCATCTAGAGGGTCAACTAACCAACAAAAAGAATAATTTTTACGGATTTCATAATCATCATTTTTGTTTTCCTCACTAATAATGGGAATGTCAGGGTATAAATTTTTTAGACCAGCACAAAGATAATCATTCGCTTTTTTATCAGCAAGAGTTAAAGGAGATTTATCGTCTTTTTCAATAACTTCAAAAGAGCCAGTGTAAACTTGTAAAATTAATTGAGCTGCCATTTCAACTAAATTGACCATTTCAGAAACTTTAATCCAAGATAAGTCCATATTTTAAGCGAGAAAATTTCCACCAGAAAATTAATCTAAGAAGGAAACTATTTCAATTTTTAATCCTTGTTTTTCTAATATTTTTTTCATTTCTAAATGAAAAGCATAAATTTTTTCATAAGATTGAGTTTTCAATAAAAAATTAGAATGAATTTCCCCATCTGAAATAATTAAATAATTTTTTTTCAAACCTTCTAAAACCAACGAATGTTTTTTATTTTTAATGATTAACCAAGCATTACCACAATTACCATCAACATCAATAATTCCATTAACAGCAATAGGAGTAGGATGACATTCTAAATAAGATGACCAAGATTTTTTAATAATATTTTTCCAATTCATAGAATTAAAATCTAAATCATTTTAAATTAATGAATTTAAATTTATATCTTTATGATTTTTTAAAAAGACATCGTGGATGGTCAGTCGCCAATGTTATTTTAATTTTATTTAATTATCCTTTAGAAATTGTTTTAATTTCATTTTTATCAGGTCAAATCTTCAGTAATATTAATAATCTCAAAAAAAATTCTAATCACCTCAAATGGTTATTTTTTTACATTATCATCGCATATTTTATTTTAGAAATGTCTATTACCATCAAAGACCGCGTCGACATCAAATATTACCCCTTATTAGAAAGAGAACTGAAATTAGGCATCGTGGACATAGTTCTCAAAAAAATAGAAATCAATTATGATAATGTAGAAACCGGTGAACTAGTAGCTAGATTACTTAAAGTTCCTATCCATGTTTCCCTTCTCTTTGACAGAATTAATAAATATTTATTACCTTTTTTAATAACTTTCCTGATTGTCATTATTTATTTATTTTTTATCAATTGGAAAATGGGATTAATCGGAACAACTATGATTATTATTTATTTATTAGTTTTTGGTTTCTTATCTTATAAAAATATCAAAATAGCCATGGATAGAGAAAAAAATGAAAATAATTTAATGAAGAAAATAGATGATAAATTACAAAATTCCCTCAACATCCTAACCAGTGGTCAAACCACTTATGAACAAAAAAGATTATTACTTTTACATCAAGAATATGAAAAAACCATGAAAAAAGAAATGAGTGAAAGTGCCAACATCAAACTAGTTTCTTCTATTCTCAATGTTATTTTTTTCACAGTTTTAATTATTTCCTCTTTATATTTTTATTCCAAGTCTCAAATTTCACCAGCTTATACGATTTCCCTAATTACCATGGCTTTATTTTTAGTCAAACATTTAAGAAATTTATCCAGAAGGGTTTGTGAGGGATTAGTTTTCTTTGGAAAAGTCAATGAAAATAATGAATTTATTAAATCACTCAAAAAGAAAACAGTTAATGATGGTACTCAAAAAGGTTTTATTCATAATGGTCAAATAGAATTTCATCAAGTTTCTTTCCAATATCAAAAGAAACCCATTCTCCAAAATTTAAGTTTTGTGATAAAACCCAAAGATTTAGTGGCTTTTGTTGGAAAAAGTGGAAGTGGAAAATCAACCACCCTCAATTTAATTTTAGGGTTTTATCGGAAACAAAAAGGAAAAATCTTAATTGATGGCGTGGATATTAATCAAATCAATAGAGATTATTTAAGAAGTAAAATTTCCATGGTAAATCAAAAAACCATTTTATTTAATGAAACAGTTTTAGAAAACATAAATTATGGAAACAATTTTTCCACTCCTCATCTCCTCCGTGAATTAGGAAAATTAGACGTCATGTCCATCTTCCAAAACCTCCCCGACGGATTAAATACTAATGTCGGTAAATTTGGCGATAAACTCAGTGGTGGTCAAAAACAAGTTGTTCTCTTATTAAGAAGTTATTTTAGAAAAAATCCAATCATTCTTCTAGATGAACCCACTTCCAGTGTGGATGATGAACATAAAAAATATGTTTATCAAATGATAAAGAAATTAAATGAAAATTCCACTGTTTTAGTAGTAACTCATGACCAAACCTTGGCTAATTTAATTCCAAAAAAAATTAATTTTTAAATATATTCTTTTTCTCTTAGATAACTAATGACTTTTTCAACACTGTCATTAATATCACCTGAACCATCTAGTGTTAGTTCAGGATTTTCAGGTCTTTCAAAGGGGTCACTAATTCCAGTAAATTCTTTAATTTTACCTTCACGAGCTAATTTATAAAGTCCCTTGACATCTCGTCTTTCACACTCCTCTAATATTGTATCCACAAAAATTTCCACGTAATGTCCATCAGAACTAATCAATTCACGATTAACTTGACGGTCATCAGCATAAGGAGCTATATTAGCACATAAACAAATACCACCATGTTTAACAATTTCACTGGCCACATATCCAATTCTTTGGACGTTAGTGCTTCTATCAGCTCGACTAAAACCTAATCCTTTACTTAAATGAGTGCGGATAATATCAGCGTCTAATAAAGTAAAATTACGGTGTTTTTCTTGTTCCATTAATCTTTCTTTGACGTAATTAGCGATAGTAGATTTACCACTTCCACTTAAACCAACAAAATATAAACATAAACCACGTCTATTTAAAGGTTTAAATTCCCAACGTAATTCTTCCACAATTTCAGGGAAAGAAAACCATTCAGGAATTTCTAATCCTTCATTTAATAAACGGCGTTGTTCAGTTCCACTAATATTTAAAACCTTATCTCCTTCTATCACCTCATCCATGGGTTTATATCCTCCTAAATTTTCCACATAAACAATCATCTGAGACATAATAATCTCAATTCCAACTTCATCCTGATATTGTTCCACAAAAGTTTGGGCATCATAAGGTCCATAAAAACTAGTGCCATCTTTTTTCTTATAACTAGGTCCAGCATGGTCTCGACCAATGACAAAGTGAGTGCACCCATAATTTTTTCGGATTTGAGCATGCCAAAGTGCTTCACGTGGACCAGCCATTCTCATACTTAAAGGTAATAAAACCAACTTGGCATTTCCATCATAATATTTCATTAATTTTTGATAACAACGGGTGCGAACATGATAATTAACATCACAAGCTTGGGTGACACCAACGACAGGAGTTAATAATAATTTTCCACCTTCTCCTAATTTATTGAGGGCGTATTTGGTCAGTTCAAAATGAGAACGATGCATAGGATTACGGGTTTGGAAACCTAAAACTTTCTCCCATCCATTTTCTTGAATCCATTGACGACTTTCTTCAGCACTGAGACGGTCTTCAGTGAAATCATAATGTAAAACCCCATGGATTTTTTCCACGGAACCTCCATAATAATAAACCTTACCTTGACCTAAAACAATTTTTACATAAGGGTGATTAGTATCACATGAACCATAAACTTTTTCACATTCTTCTTCTAAATTAGGGATAAATCTACTAGAAACCACCAGTTTTGCCAAAGGTAATCCAGTTTTATCCTTCAAGATAATTTCAGAACACTCCTGTAATTTAATGTGTTCCTCCAAACTCACAGGTAAAACAATAGGCATGGCCCACAAGGAACCATCAGTTAAACGACAGTTACGAACAACAGAATAATAATTTTCTTCATCTAAGAAACCAGATAAGGGAGCAAAACCACCTAAAAGAAGCATCTCCAAGTCACAGATGGTTCTTTCATTTAAAGTTAAAGACATAAAAAAATGAATAAATAAAATTAAGATTTTTTCCTTACAATTTCTAATAATTGATGAACATAACCACCTTCATTATTATACCAAACACCTAAATTAATTCTTTTTTTATCATAAATTTTAATTAAATCTAGGTCAATTAAACAAATTTCATTTTTGGTTTTAATATCTGAACTAACCAAAGGATGAGGAGAAATTTTAATAACTTCGTGATTTTTTAATAAATCTATAACCTCTTCCCTTTCTAAATCTTTTTCCACTTCCAAATAAACCTCCAAAAAACTTCCATTTTCTACCGGAACCCGAACACTATTCCCTCTAATTTTACCAGTTAAATGAGGAAAGAAAACATCCACCATCCCAGATGCGCCAGTAGAAGTAGGAATAATATTAGCATGAGCGTCACGACCTAATCTTTTATCTTTTTGATGACGGTGGTCAATCACACTTTGACTATTAGTGACAGCATGGACAGTTAAAAAATGGCAAGTTTTAATCCCAAAGTTTTTATCAAAAACGTCTAATAAGGGAATTAAACAGTTCGTGGTGCAAGAACCGGCACTAATAATGGGTTCATTTTTCCAAAGGTTAAAACCATTAATAATAGTGGGCATTTGGTCTTTAGGAGGAGCACTTAAGATAACATTTTGTACCTTCCCATTGAAATGTTTTTCTAAAGTTTCTAAGGTACGGAATTGACCACTACAATCAATGACAATTTGACAAGTCCAAGGGATATTTTGGAGATTTCTTTCAAAATAAACATTTATTTTATGACCTCTGACGAAAAGCTCATCACCAATTAATTCAACTTCATTAAAGGTTCCTAATAAGGTATCAAATTTAATCATGTAAAAAATTTCTTCTAAAGAACAATTAGGTTGGTTAATTTCAGACACTAAATCAGTTTGACGTAAAATATTTTTACCAATTCTTCCAAAACCATTAATACCAATCATTTCTTACCCTTTCTAATATAATTTTTAAGCTCATTTATCTCACTTTGTTGTTTTTCAATGGTTTCTTCTAATTCAGTAATAATTTCATTCGCTTTTTTTTGCATTTCAATTAATTGCATTTTTAATTTTTCTTCATTATTTAATTTTTTAAAGAAACGGGTAGGATAGAAAGTTCCATCTTTTTTTTCAATAAATCTTTGGGCACTAAAAGTCCCATCCCCCTTTCCTTTAATGACTAAAAATTTAGGATAAACTCTTAATAAAACCCCCCCAGTCACAAATTTTTCCCTTTTAGTTTTAGTATCGTATTTTAAGTATCTGATAAAAGAACCTTCATCTAAATTATCAATTTCCTCTTCAGGAACTTCCACAAAACCGTCTAATTTTTGTTGAATAGCTGCTTTATTTTGTAAGGTATCAGTATAAGTGATTTTAGGTCTTTCAAAACCATCAACCGATAAACGATGAATTCCACTCATTATTATCAATTAATTTTTTTTAATTCAATAAATTCGCAATTTTTTTAAATAATCTTAGAGTAAAACATGATAAATTATTTAATCAAAAAAGGCAGTGATTTCTTAAAATATTATGGAGTTATCAATTATTTATCCAATAACTACGATTTTTTTATTTATCAAGTTTCAGATAACGTTTATCTCAGTAATTTACCCAAAAAAGAACATCAAGAAAAAATAAAATCTTATCATTTTGACGTTATTTTTTCCATTATGAAACCCGATGAACAAGGAATTGATAAAATCCAATGGATTAAAGACACTAATCTGATTCATCATTTCATTGAAACCACCGATTACACCGCCCCATCCCAAAAAAATTATGAAGATTTTTATAATTTATTACAACAATATCAGTATCAAAAAATACTTATTCATTGTTATGCCGGTAAAGGCAGAAGTAATTGTATGAGTGCCTATTACCTGATGAAATCTAAAAATATGTCACCCACCAAAGCTATTCAAGAAATAGAAAGAATAAATCCTCGTAGTAATATGAATTATTATCAAAAGAAAAGTTTAAATTTTCATTAGTATCTGATTAGAATTTTTAAAAATCAGATATTTACCATCCTCTTTCTCAACAATCTTACAACATTGCTTTTCCCAACACTTAGCACATAAATTATCGTTACGTGACTGAAAATAAGAGGCAGTGAAACACTTTGCGCAAGGTTTTTGAGTTTCACCTTTCACAAAAAATTGTGGAACATCCATTCCAGACTCCACAGCATGGGTTTCACAAATTAAGAACTTAACTCCCGGACAAATATCCATGGTAATTTTAAACATATTATCTCCTCAAAAAAAACAATCAATTTTTTTTCAAAGTTCAAAAATGGGAGAATAAATCTTGATAAAACTAATGATTTATCAAAATTTTTTATTTATTCATATTCCCAAGTGTGGGGGGTCCAGTATAGAAAAGGCATTTATGGGAGAACATCGGCACTTAAATTTTACTATTAAACATATTTTTACAGAAAGTAAATTTTCCAATTTTATCGTTTCATCTATGAGAAATAGAAATTGGAGGAATTTTATTTTTTGGTTAGTGAGTTGTTTTATGTGTGATTTAAAAAATTTATGGGGACTTTATCGTGGGAAGGTTTTACAACATCTAACTTATCAAGAAATCATGACCAATAAGAAATTCCATCAAAATAAAAAATTAATTAAATTTACTATCATCAGAAACCCTTATGACAGAATTATTTCGGCTTATCATTTTTTAGGCAGAGATTTATCCTTTAAACATTTTGTTTATTGGGTTTATCAAGAATTAGATAATTATTATCGTAAAAATATTAAACCTTTTGTAGTCATTTTACCTCAATGGGAATTTTTAGTAGATGAAATGGGGAAAATCAGAATTCCCCACATCATAAAATTTGAAAATTTACAAGAAGAATTTCAAAAATTTTGTGATAAATTTCATTTAAAATTAGATTTACCACATATCAATCAAAGAAAAAGAAATAAAAAATTTTTAGAATATTATGACCAAGAACTAGCCGATATGGTTTATCATATTTACCGCTGGGACTTTAAACTCTTAAAGTTTAAAAAATTAATGTTTCGTAAATCTACTATTTAAATCAATTACTTTATCCATAATTGGAATAATCTCCTTATCATGAGTGATCACAATTAATGTTTTACCATGACAAATATCCTTAATGAAATTAATCATTTTCACACGAGTTTGAGCATCTAATCCGGCCAAAGGTTCATCTAAAACCACAATTTTACCTTTTTTCAATAACCCACGGACATTCATAATAACTTTTTGCATTCCCAAACTAACATTTTTACCTTGCACTCCTACATCAGTATAAACACCTTTTTTCAATTGACCAAAAACTTGGTCTAACCCATATTTTTTCAATAATTCAATCACTTGTTTATCAGTAATATTATTTCCATATTTAATATTATTTAAAACCGTCTCACTGAATAATCCAGTTCTTTGATTAATGTAATTAATATCTTGACGTAATAAAGAAGGCTTAATTTTAGCTACATCAACTCCACCCACTAAAATTTGACCACTGGTTGGATGATGAAGTTTTAAGAGAAGTTTCATTAAAGTGGTTTTCCCACTTCCACTTGAACCTATAACGGCGACTTTATGACCTTTTTTGACAGTTAAATTAAAATTATTAAAGATTTTTTTACCTTCTTGATTGTATTGGAAAGTTAAATTTTTGAAAACTACATCTCCATCTAAGGATTTTAAGTCTAAGAAGGCGTTAGTTTTACCTTTTAAAATATCTTCCAAAAAACTTTCACTACATTTTATAATACCTAAATTTAATAACTCATCTGGGACTTCTCTACTTAATGATAATAAGAAACCTAAGAAAAAAGTTAAAATTAAAGAGACACTAATAAAGGTTTTAGTTGAATACCATCCTTTTTTAAATTTATAAAAGGCAAAACCAATAATGATAGCAAAGAAAATAACTGAATAAAATGAGAGAGAAGTTTGCATGACATTATAAGTATTAATTTGTTTTCGGTAAAGTTTAGTGTGAATATCATGGACACTATCAGATTTTTTAATTTCACTATCTTTTTCATTGTTCAAATAAATATTCATTAAATTATCAAAACTATCATGAATTTTTTCAGTCATTTCTAAATAAGCAGCTTCTCTCACCGCACTAATCATGACAACTTTTCTAGCTAAATAATAAAATAATAAACCAAAACCTACAAATAAAACAGCAATTATTAATCCTAAATTCCAATCTAAATAAGTAAAATAAAAACTAACAAAAATCACAGTAATTAATAAAGGTAAAGTTCTATCTAAGAAAAAACCAACTACATTTTTTAAATCTCTAGTTAAATCAAATAATAAGGCAATATTTTTTCCTAATTTAATGTCTTGATATTCAGTTTCATAATTTTCAATAATTTTCTTAAATAAGGTTTTTCTTGTAAACTCTAAATATTTTGGAATAATTTTAGAATAAAGAACATTTTTAATACTATAAAAAACTTGCACAAATAAATACAACAAAATGACTGCGATAATTACTTTTTTTACAAAATTCAAATTTTTAATATCATTAAACATTTCTCCAAAAAGAGAAGGAATTCCTATGGCTTCAACTGGAAATGATAAAGTTGTTATAATAATAAATAAAATAGTAAATCCTAAATTTTCCCTAAAAAACTTTAAAACTAATTCTTTCTCAATCATTAACTCCTCTTAGATTATAATTTAATGAAATTCTGCCTCTATACGCTCACGGCGCAAATTAGCATCCTCCTCTGGGTTCCTCGCCCATTCCTCCATCATCCGCCTCTTGAAAGCCCGGATATCAGGTACTTCGTCCAGCGGACACCATCTCGCATCCCCTGATTCTTGGTCAGGTGTGTAAGTCAGGTCCGTAATGAAAACCTGCTCCACCTGAGTAGGATGATAAACTATCACCCCATTCAACTCGGTGGGGATTAATGCCCCCACTGGAGCCTTCATGATGTTCTCGGGTTTGACATCAAAAACCAGGTGTTCCTCCGCTACCTGAATGACCTCCACAATTTGAGGAAGGTCAGTTGGAGTAACTGGAACACACAACGGCATGACCACCAAGGCTTCATTCTTGTGAGGGGTAGTCTCGTCGTATGACTGCATGGCCACACCGGGAACTGCCCCAGGGGAATTGACAAAGTCAAGTTCTCTCCTGGCGTCTTCCACGGTCAAAGGTTGATTGCCGTCCTGAGCACTGAGGTTCTTGGTGTGCTTGGTATTGACACCAGTGCACTTGACGGCGACATCACCCTGAGGGGTTTCAGCCCGATAAACGCTGCCGTAACTTCCGGCGCCAATCTGCTCCCTCAAAGTGGGAGTTCCAGGAGAACCCCAAGGCATAACTCCTAAATCGGCTTTCTTGGGTCCCAGAGTAGGACGAAATCCGGCAGGGGAACCAAAGAGGTTCCGTGCAGGAGAACCCATCAAGGGTGAACCAAAGGACAAAGTCCGAACGGGTGAACCCTGAACGGGTGAGTCAAAGTTGAGAGCCATTATGAAATATCAAATGTATCAAAAAGTAAGTAATAATATTTTAAAACTTAAAAACTATCAATTTTTTATTTAAAGTGAAAAGAAGTTTCAAAATCAAATGGAAAGATATTTTGAAGATATAGGAGAGAAAAGGAAAATTAAAGCGGAAAGAAAATATTTTAAATTTAATCCAGAAATCCCATTAAGCAAAGAATATTTATCATTATTAACGAAAAAAGATTTAACGGATTATGAAATGATATCAATCCCGAAAGAAAATCATCAAGGTTTTCAAATGGGATGGCATGTGGATGATTGTTCTACGCATAAAAATTCTAAAAAACACCAAGAAAAATACAATTTCCCGAAATATACGCTTTATTCCATTAATCCACCACCGGTTTATACCGCGGTTCTTTATTATTCCACTTTTAACCAAGATTTTAGGGGAGGAGAGTTTTGTTTTATCGATGAAGAAATAAAACCTCAAAAATATCAAGGAATATTTTTCAATTCTCAAGAAGTCCACCAAGTTAAATTAATTACGCAAGGCACTAGGAAATGCATCCTTCTTAAGTTTTATGATAAAAATCACAGAGATTAGTCATTAATTCAACATCTTGTAAATATTTTTTAATTAATTTTAAATTAAAAACCTCAATGTTAAATAAATTAATTCTTTTTAAAATCTCAATTAAACTGCTAAAATATTTTTGTTTTTCATGAATAATTAAGTAAAGAACATAGGGATAATTTTCACAAATTAAAATATCAGGTTGATTAATAAAACAACAAAGAGCAAAAAGTTTTTGGTCAGCGTTGTAGTCAAAATAAGAGAGTTTTTCACCTAAATAGTAAAGTTCTTGGAATAAACCGATAACGAGGGCGATTTTATGACCGATATTCCAGTTAATTTCAATTTTTAGTTTTTTAAGGAGGGAAACACCGTTAAAAAAAGCGATTTCTAAAGTTCCGGTTTTTTTAGGGGAAAAAACATGTTGAGTGATAATTTTTTCAAAGTGTGGAAAGTCAGAGATTTTTCCTAAAGGTAAGATAAAAAAGATGAGAAAGTAAAAGACAAAGAAGTCTAAAACCTTTTCGGGACCATATTTTAATAAAAAGTTTTTTAAACTTTTAATAAAATTAGAATTAATTTGTTCTAAATACTTTTTATCAGGATAATAGTAAAAAATTTTAGAACATGTAATTTCAAAAACATTTTTTAAAAGATGGGCGTTTTTCAAATTAAAGTTTTGGACTAAAGGAAAGAAAAGACCACTTAAATGATTAATAGATTGTAGAGCTAAAGATTGTCGGTAATCAAAAAATAATTTGAAACCTTCATCAATGGAATAATATTTTTGCTGAAATCCTAAATTTTTAAAATTCATTAAATTTAAAAATTTAAATTATTTATAATTTACCCATAAGTCTTCCACCATAACGAGAGTAGGCGGTAACAAGTAAGTAAAGACCAACAAGAGAGTCAAAGGAAAGTCTGACAGATTGTTCGCGTTGGTCAGGGACAGTTAAGATGGTTTGTCTCATGGAAGTGGCGACAATGTAAGCGATGACAAGGTAAGATAAGAATACCATTAAAGATCCAAAGTCTTTGGAGTTTCTAAAGCACATATCGGTGAGGTAGTGAGTACCACAGAGAGCGACAAGAACGAAAATAGCGTAAGCCCAAAAGTTTCCGTACATTTATAATATTAACCAATAAAAAATTTTAATGAAAATATCTAAAAAAAAACATAATAGTTCTAAAGATAAAAGAAAAAATTTTTTTTAAATAAAAAATATTTAAAAAAGGATGCATCTGCCGGGAATCGAACCCGAAGCATTTGCTTGGAAGGCAAAGATGTTACCATTACACCACAGATGCTCACATTAATTATAAAGATTTTATTTTTAAATTGAAAACGTAATCATGTTTTAAGTTCAAAAAGCATATTCAGTGTCAAACATCTCCTTAATCCGGTTTTTTTCCCGACACAAACTTAATGTTTCTTTCTGCTTCCGATTTAATTCAGGAAGCTGAATAATATATTCCGGATGTTTATCTTCTAAATAGTTAAAGATGTTTTTTTTCATGGTGATATTAGCTTCATTATCAACCACAAAACTTTTCACATCAAAAACAAAACTAGGAAAAAAATATAATTTACTTTGTTCAATAACACAAAGTAAATAATTGGTTTTGACAGAATATTTTCTATCATTGCTGTTTTTGTTAATCAAGATGATATCATTGTAGTTTTTCAAGGTTTTAATAGAATACTTTTGGTTTTCAATCAGACAATCATTCTTGAATTCAGACCCAACATTTTGTTTTTCGTCTAAATCCACGCAGGTTAAACCACATTTTTTCATCAAATGAAAAACAGCGTATTCCACCAATTTACCATAAATGAATTTGTTTTCATTTTTAGCAGGTGGATTTTCAATCAAAATCTTTTGAACTATCAGATGAAAAGTTCTTAGGTTTTCCAAATGTCCCTTCAAAAAACTAATCAAATTTAAGGTTTGGTTTTTATGGTTTTTCCAAGCTCGACAAATCTTTTTTTGAGCCAGACTAGCTTGAGGAATTGAAGCATACTTTAAAGTTAGTTGTTGATTGAAGAGTGTTTTTCTTCTTGAAAACCAATCTTCAATAAAATGAACACAAAAATTCATTTTTTTCAGCAAATCTGCTTTATCTTTTTCAACTAACCTTTTAATTAAACCTTCTCTTTTCCGAAAAACACAACTTTGTTTTCTTTTCTTCAAGAAAAACAGTAATTGAGGAATAGTTAAAGGATTGTAAAGAATTTCCGGAAAAGGAAGAAAGGTTTTAATAATTTTCCTTTCTTCAATTTTCTTTTGTTCTTCCATTGTTTTCAAAGCCGGTTTTTGAACAGGTTTTTCTTCTTCTTTTTGTTCCTTCACAGTTTTCAAAATAGGTTTTTCCTCTTCTTTTCCTTCCAAACGAGCGATTAACTCGCTCTTCTTCCCTGAGACTTTCAGTCCCTGCTCCCGAAGGAGTGCCTTCAATTCGCTGATTTTCAATTCTTCCATCTGAGGTAATTGATAATTCTAAATTATATTTAACAATTAACCATCAATTTTTAGTTAAAAAATTGATTTTAAAATCATTTTACTTTAATATATAAAAATGGATTGTCCTCATTGTGGTAAAAATTACAAACAGAAGAAATCTTATGACAAACATCTAGAAAAATGTCAAATTCCAGTAGAAGAACTGGCCAATTTATCTTTAGACCCAAACCCAAAATTTACTTTTATAGATTTATTTTGTGGGATAGGAGGTTTTCATCAGGCGTTAATTAAACATGGAGGGAAATGTGTATTTGCTTCAGATATGGATAAGAAATGTCAAGAAATTTATGAACAAAACTATCAAATAAAACCGGTAGGAGATATTAAAAAAGTGGATGAAAAGGAATTACCCAATTTTGATGTTTTAACGGGGGGATTTCCTTGTCCGAGTTTTTCTAATGGAGGTAAAAAGTTAGGAATGGAAGATGACCGAGGAAAACTTTTTAATGACATTATTAGAATTGCTAAGGAAAAACAACCCAAATTAATGTTATTAGAGAATGTCAAACATATTATGAAAGTGAAAGATGGAGAAGTTTTTGAATATATTTTAAAAACCTTAGATGAAACCGGATATCGAACGATAGTTAAACCTATTAGTCCTCATCAATTAGGAATTCCTCAACAGAGAGAAAGAGTAATTTTTATTTGTTCAAGGAAAGATTTACCGGAATTAAAACCAAATTTAGAAATTCCTTTTCATGAAATTAATTATGAACAAATTTTAGAAGAAAATCCGCCTTCCAAATACCAAATTTCTAATGAAATAGAAGAGGTTTTAAAGGCTTGGGATGAAATAATCAGTAAGTTTGAAACTAATGAAACATTATCCCCGACAATTTTAGTTCATGAGTTTTATCAAGAATATACAGAAGAAGAATTAGAAGTCTTACCTAGTTGGAAAAAGGATTATATAGTTAAAAATAAGAGACTTTATGAGAAATATCAGGTTGAATGGGATGAGTGGTATGAAAAATATAAAGATTTATTAAACAAAAGAGAGATTTATGGAAAGTTAGAATGGCAGACTGGAAAAAAGAAAGAGAATGATAGTATTTGGAATTATTTTATTCAGTTGAGACAAAGTGGGATTAGAATTAAAAGAGCGGAATATTTTCCAACTTTAGTAGCGATAGTTCAAACACCGATTTATGGAAAAGGAAAAAGATATATAACGCCGAGAGAGTGTGCGAGATTACAGTCATTTCCGGATGATTTCCAACTGCATCCAACAGACCAAATTGCTTATAAACAATTTGGGAATGCGGTGAATGTGGAGGTGATAAATTTTATTTTAACAAGAATTGTGGAATGTTGGGAGTGTCTATCTTAATTTCATTAAGTTTGAGTTTATGAAAAACTTCTTGGTAATGATTAAGGACAAATTTAACCATCTGAGGATAAAGTTTGTCTTCCACAAAAATCAGGTGTTCTTTTAAAGGAATTTTTTTCATATCTAGTTTATAATCACTAATCACAATCATTTGATTATAAATACAACGATTACATCTAATGGTTTCAAAAATTTGATAATCTTCAGCATATCCGATATTTAATAAGATTTTATATTGAAAGAGAACTTTATCGCGTCTTTTACCCCATAATTTAATTTTATCGATAGGGATGCCTAATTTTCTGACTTCATTTAACATTTTCTCTCTTCGGGGAGAAGTTCCACCAATAAAACAAACATCTTTAGTTTTTGGAAGATGGTAAATTTCTTTAGGATTATAAAGGTAAGGGATGCAATATTTTTCATTTTTAATAAAATTTAAATTACCAATGGCATAATCTAAGACGATGGTTTTAGGAGAACATTCTAATTTAAAATCTTTACGGGAAAGTTGTTCAATATTAAATAAAATGATATTTTTTCCGGAAAATCCGTGAGGGATTTTTTGAATAAAAATATGATAATCGGAGTCAAGTAAAACAACATCTTTTTCAAAAATAATTAATTCAGCATTTAAGAAAGAAACTAAAGGATAAAGGTATTCTTTAATAAATTTTAGGTCATTTTGATGACAGTAAAAAATAATTTTCATAAAATAACTTTTATTAAATTTTTTGACAAAAATCTAAAATTTCTTGAGAAACGATAAATTTAGTTTGGATATCGTGATATTTTTTATCGTTTTTCAGACTGCCTTTTCTTTGTAAATAAATATTTTTTCCTAAAGAAAGACAAGTTTTTTTAACTTCTACGTTAATATTATTAATTAAAAAATCTAATAAAACATCACTTTTAAGTAGAAAGAGGTTAAAGGAAAATAATTTTTCAGATTGCATAAAAATGAAATAATG